>Ga0182021_10001139_pt1 | contig 30214 bp, 31 predicted proteins | sample 612E3MmetaG_FD_120493 | JGI IMG/M metagenome (GOLD analysis project Ga0182021, IMG submission 120493) | Permafrost microbial communities from Stordalen Mire, Sweden - 612E3M metaG (Illumina Assembly) | ecosystem: Environmental > Terrestrial > Soil > Wetlands > Permafrost | place: Sweden... | reverse complement strand
GCATAAAGGAACTAAAATATTGTTGGGCAACCGCAAACTCATGGAAGCAAACAACCTGGATATTGAAGCGTTTGAGGGGAAAATGTCGGCGTTTGAGGAAGAAGGCAAAACCGCCATGCTCCTAGCCATTGACAACCAGTTTGCGGGTCTGATAGCGGTGGCTGACACCTTGAAGGAGCATTCTGCCGATGCAGTAAAGACCCTTCAACAGATGGGATTGGAAGTCATCATGATTACCGGCGACAACCAGAGAACAGCCAAAGCCATCGCGGCGCAGGTAGGCGTTGACCGCGTCTTTGCAGAGGTTCTCCCAAGCGAAAAAGCAACAGAGATAAAGAGGCTTCAAGCAGAAGGCAAAGTTGTCGCTATGGTGGGAGACGGAATAAACGATGCACCCGCATTAGCCCAAGCAAACATTGGGATAGCTGTAGGCAGCGGAACAGATGTGGCTATTGAAACAGGCGATATTGTGTTAATAAAGAACGATTTGCGAGATGTGGTTGTAGCAATCCAGTTAAGCCGAGCAACGATGAAAAAAATCCGGCAGAACCTATTCTGGGCATTCTTCTACAACATCATCCTCGTTCCCTTGGCAGCCGGCGCATTCTACGCCATCCTGCATGTCCTGTTTAACCCAGTGTACGCGGCAGCAGCCATGGCAAGCAGCTCAGTAACTGTAGTCACAAACGCCTCTCTCCTCAGGAGATTCAAACCAAAAATCTGATTACGAGAAACTAAGCATGGAGGTGAAAAAGTATGGCAAAAGATTTAGTATGCAATATGGAAGTCGATGAGAAAACTGCAAAGTACAAAACAATCTATCAAGGCAAATACTACTATTTCTGCGCTCCCGGATGCAAAAAATCCTTCGAAGCAAACCCCCAAAAATATCTCAGCGGAACGTCGTCGAGTCAAAATTGCAGTTGCAGTCATGGAGAGTGTTAAACCTTAAGGTTTAACCTTCAACGTCCTTTTTTGTCTAAGTTTTTAGCTCGGTTGAATGGTTTTTGGTTTTTCGCTTAGGACGCTTGGTTAGAAGCTGTTTTATCTAAGTTGATCATTATCTTCGTAGGTAAAAGTTTTAGATTTAGATTCTTATTTCGTAAACCATGTCGCAGTCACCTACTGGACCAGGTTTGCGGATTTCTTTTAGTCGGACATTTCTAATTTTCAGGTTTTCCGCTAGTGCGCCTACTGGGAACAAAGAGATTGCGCATGCCGGTGTTATTCCAAATCGTTCTTTAACGAGTTTGCCATGGCAAATGTAGCAGCCTCTAAATTTCAGAATATATTCTTCCGCCTGCTTTTCAAAAGTTACGTTTTTGGCAATCTTAAGGTCGTTTTGGATATATTTAGCAATTTTCTCCATTAATATTTCGGGCGTTTGTGCTTGTGGAATGGATTTGCCCCAGTTTTTTCCCAAGGTCATACTAGCTTTCGCGAATACTCTTTGATTTTCCTCCCCTAAAGCTCCTTGAATTGAACACATAATTTCAAGGACAGGCTTTTGTGGGATCATTTTTTCTTCTGTCATTTTTTTTCTCCTCAAAATTCAAATATATTCATCGAGAAAGCGAACGTTTAAGGTTTTTGTTCTTACAAACTACCGTGGAAAAAGCACGCATGTTGAAAGAGAGCAAACTTTAATTTCGAGATTTAAATAACCCTAATTCCGTGCGACAAAATCAACTTCTTATTCTTATGTTTTCTACCATTTCGGCTATCTTGTTTCTCGTATTTTACTTGTTAGTTAATTTCAGTTCTGCACAAATGATGCGTAGTCCCACGCCTACGCCCACTCCCACGGTAAATAACTCGGGAATCTCATTTGTCCTAATTGTTGCAGCAATCACAGTATCAATCGCAGTTGCCATCATTTACCTTTTCTATACAAAAAATAAAAACAAAAAAGTCTCTACATTTTCTGAACCCAAATCCACGACAACACTTGGAAGGCAACCTAAAATAGAAACCAGCGACAAAGCCTCAAGACCTTTCGACGTTTTCTTATGCTATAAAAAGAGTTCAGGAAAAGATTACGCTGACCATTTGAAAGCGGGTTTAGAAGAACTTGGATTGCACACATTTCAGGATTGCAAAGACATCCCTCAGACTGTTGATACAGAAGAAGGTTGGGCATGTGATCGCGATAAAGCGTTAGAGGAAAGCAAGTTTTTTGTGCTCATTATGACTCCAGGCTTTGATTTGTCACGTGAGGTTTCCAATGAAATTCGTATGGCAAGAAAGCAAATCAATAAAACTTTTGTTTACTTTAGACATCGAAGTATGGGTAGAAACATAGTTGTTAATTTGGGGGATGAGGTTTTTGATATCGGAAAACTTGAACAAGTGTCTTTTGAGTCTAAAGAGGAGCTTCTACGGCTTGCACACAACATCCTCTTTAATACTAAAACTTCATAAGTTCATGCTATTAGTCTTGCATCAGACCTTTGCCTGAAAATCCACACAGTTAGAGTGAAACGGTTTTTTGTAAGTTGGAACCTTTGACCCAATCTGAGAGGAGTATTTCATTGGTGTTTCCAAATTCTTTAATTGTTACGATGCCTCTCTGGGCAAAACGTGCTACTACCCGATGAGTCTTAAGCCTACTGAGCCCAGACTCCTTTACCACATATTTCTGTAAGTATTTTCCTTGATGATTGATCAAAACATTTAGAACCTTCTGTTCTTCAGGTGTCATTGTTTTCAACAATATTTCGCAACTATTTGGAGCAACTGAAACACTTGAAACAGAAGGAATAGCTGAAACAGGAGAAACGTTGGCAATTGTGCTCGTACCTGTTGTTTGATTGGAAGCAGGCCCTGGCATTTGAGGATTGCATAAGCCCCGATTTTTTACATATCTGAGCTCTGGATAAACCAAGTAAAAAACGACTCCGATTACGGCAACTACGGAAGCTACAATCAACAATACAGGCACTATCCACAAGTAAGAGGTTGTGTTTGTTCCATTACTTCCATTTCCGTTGCCCATCATGCCGCCCATTCCTCCATAGTTTCCGCTGGCGCCTAGATGGTTACCCCACATTTGGCTCATCCAGCTTGACCCGTAGTAAGATGGAGATGTAACGGATAGATACCAAGCGACTGTAGTTAGGGATATCAGCACCGCAATTGTAGTGATCAGAATGATGAGGAAAATGCGCAATCTTTGCATATCTTAGAGAAAGTCTGAGCGATGAATTAAGGTTTATGCGCCCATGACAGTTTCTTGTTCATAGCCCGATTGTCATAGACTGTTTCAACATTGTTTCATAGATCACCGACTTTCGTTTCAGCGAACTATCTTACCACTCCAAGCATAGTAATATGTTGAGGTGAAAAGAATGGAAAAGACAAAAGCCGTTATAATCTTGGTAGTAGCTTCTGTTCTGGTCGCTGCAGTTGCTGGCATAGCGTTTGCGCAGTTTGCAGGTGCACAGGCAGCAAACAATTCTACAAACCAAATTTCTTAAGGGGCTAGTGGCAGCTATTATCCGTATCCACAGCAAGGATCCTATGGGTCAGGACAATCTGTATATCCTTTTGGACATGGAATGGGCATGGGCATGTGCGGTCGCTGGTAGTAATTCTATCATCCACCAGCCGCCCTTACTATCCCTTTCCTTTCTGATACTTGACCTTTTTGAACTGTTGGCTGCGACAACTAAAAACAAATAACGTTTTAATTCTTGAAAGACAAACTTTATTGTAGTCAAAATCTGATTCTAAAGTTCTGGAACAAGGAGTTGCTGATTTTGAAAATAGGTATTATTGGTGGGGTGGGAAGAATGGGTGGAGGTCTTGCGTTTAGAATGGCAAAAAACCATGATGTGCTCATTACTTCAAGAAACTATGAAAAAGCGATTCAAACTGCGAAAAGGCTTGACGTTGACGCCCGTGACTTCCATAAGACCTCCATGGTTGGCAGCATTAACGGTGCTTCTGCCAAGGATGCGGTAGAACAGTCTGAAACAGTAGTTGTTACTATCCCGGCTGATGCTACTCTTGAGGTAATGAAGGAGCTAAAAGCATATTTTCGCTCAAATCAAATAGTCATTTCAACAATAGTCTCAATGAAAAGAACTCAAGGGATCTTTAGGCACATACCAATTTCAAACCCCACCGCGGAAAGCTCGGAGGGTGAAGCAGCAGAACAGAAATCAGTTGCAGAGCTAATTCAGGAAATTGTAAGACCAGCAAGCGTAGTATCTTCCTTTCACACTATTCCCGCAGTATACTTGACTGACACAGAGAAATCACTAAATATCGACGTATTTGCAGCAGGCAACGATGATTGGTCTGTCACTGCCGTATCTAAGTTGATCTGCGAAATACCTAGCTTGAGACCACTGAAAGCCGGTCCTTTGGAGAACTCTAAACTGATCGAAGCTATGGTTCCTCTCCTGCTAACCGTAGCTACCCTAAACGACCTCAAAGAACCGTCAATTCGAGTAGTACCATGGATTCCATCCGCTTACAACGGATGCACATAACCGGTGGCTTCTGGAATATGAGGGAAGAAAAAGCAATTATTGAACTGCCAGTTTTGGAGCTACCTGAATTGGAGGTTCAGGCGGCATAATCTTGGCGAAGTTCTTTTTCGCCCGGCCATTTTTGAATCCTGACAGCTTTGTAAGTTCATCTTTGTTGACGTCTATTTTAGTGAACTCTACGTTTTCTAGCAGTTTAGCTCCGATGTCGGACCTGACTATAACTGTTGAGAAGCCCTCTGGAGTTCCGACTGAACCTACAGAAATGTCGGCGAATTTGTTAGTGAGGTCATCACAGAAGTTGCAGCCATGCGCCTGCGCAGCGCTCATTTCTTTAACGGGTATTGTGTGGTCGGTACCGTTGACGGTTGCGATGAATTTGCCTTTGGTTATTTGTGTTTTTTCCGCGGTGTCAATGTCGATGCCCATAAGCTGCTGTGTTGCCTCTTTGAGTTTATCGTAGTCGAACGCTTCAAAGCAAAACAACCCTACAAGTGTTAACTGCAAATCAGGGTGCGCCTCAATTAGTGTTTGCTGAATCTTGCGTGCCGCCCGGATCTCACAGGGCGTGCCTACTAAGGCAATTTTACGCTTTCCTTTAGCCACTAAATCTGTCAGCAAAGAGAGCATCTTTACACGCAGGTACTTCGTACCCTTGGCTTTCATAATATCACCAATGTTTTCTGCCACAACTGCCTCGGCTTGATAGCCGTCTTTTCTTTGGACAACAATTGCTGAATCAAACATGCCTTTTTGCATGCCTGAGATCAAAAGTGCAGTTGCCATACCGCCATCTTGGCCGGAAACCAAACTCTTAGCGCCGATTATTTCTTGATAGACACCTATATTCTCGTCGCAAGTGCCTTTTAAGAACTGCTCGTTAATTCTTTTGGCGTCTTCCTCTAATACCGGGTAGGTGGTTATCCGTGTTCTTTTGGATTTCGTTGGGCATATTACAGCGCAGGCACCGCAACCAATGCAGTCGTTGGAGAACTCGTGATATGGAGTAGTGACTTCACGTTCAAGCCCACGGTTGGCAAAATCTATTGCGTTTACGCCAACAAGTTCGTCACATACCCGAGTGCATAAACCACACAAGATGCAGTCTTCATTTTCGTCGGCTACCCAAAAACCCGTTGTTTTGACGCCATATTCACGGGCTAACTCTTGAATTTTCGCTACCTTGGGGCAACGTGCCAGCAGCAGTTCAAGCAACGTTTTGCGAATCTTATCGGTTTTTTCAGATTTCGTAAAAACGACCAAGCCTTCCATAACAGGATAATTGCAGCTCGTCACCATGCGACTTTTCCCATTTTTTTCGACAATTTCAACTGAGCACAAACGGCAAGCGCCAAACGGCGAAAGCGCTTTAACAAAGCAGAGTGTAGGGATGCTTATGTTCAGTCTTTTGGCAACGTCAAGTATAGTTTCGCCTTCTTTAGCCTTAACTTCTTGATTATCTAATTGCAAAGTGATTTCTTTAACCGCTGGTTCCATATTGTTTGTCGTCATTCACTTCGCCCGTCCAGCCGGCTTTTTTACTCTTTGCTCCTCGGGAATTGGCGGAGGAACAGGTTCTCCAGAGATCTTGGTTACCGCCTTGAACCGACACTGGTCAAAACAAGTACCGCATTTGACACATTTGCTTTGGTCAATGATATGGATCTTGCCTACTGCACCATCGATTGCTTTCACGGGGCAATTTCTTGAGCAGAGCGTGCAGGCCATGCATTTCGATGGGTCAATGTAGAAGTTTATCAGAGGTTTACAAGATAGCGCGGGGCACCTTTTCCCGTTTATATGCTCGTCGTATTCGTACGCAAAATATCGAAGAGAGGTAAGCATTGGATTGGCAGATGTTGCCCCTAAAGCGCAAAGAGAAGCAAGGCTAGATGTCTCGGCGATTTGCCGAAGTTTCTCGATGTCTTTTTCTTCGCCTTTACCCGACACGATTCTAGTTAGTATTTCGTTTGCCTGTAACAGACCCTCCCTGCAGGGTACACATTTGCCACAGGATTCATTGCAGAGGAAGTTAACAAAGTAACGCGCTGCGTCAACCATGCAGGTTTCATTATCCATCACGATTAATCCGCCAGAACCCATCTTGGCACCCAATTTTTCGAGTTCGTCAAAGGCAATCGGGACATCAAGATATTGTTCAGGAATCATGCCGCCTGCGGGTCCACCTATTTGTACCGCCTTGAACTTTTTTCCATTTCGGATGCCGCCGCCAATTTTGAAGACTATGTCTCTCATGGTTATACCTAACGGAACCTCAATTAATCCTGTGTTGATGGCATTTCCTGACAAAACAAAGATTTTGGTCCCTTTGTTTCCTGCCAAACCTATTCCTGAGAACCATTCTGCGCCGTTGTTGATGATTAGCGGAATGTTTGCCCATGTTTCTACGTTGTTAAGAACGGTCGGTTTGCCCCAGAGGCCCTTTTCTGAACTACGTATGTATTTAGGTCTTGGTTCGCCCGCTTTTCCTTCAATCGCTTTCATGAGGGCGGTTGATTCTCCTGAAACGAAGCCTCCTGCACTTCGGTAGATCTTAACTTCAAAGTCGAAGCCTGACCCCAGAATGTTCTTTCCGAGCAGCCCAAAAGCCATTGCTTGATCGATGGCAGCTTGCATGTTTTCTAACGCAAGCGGGTAGTCTTGACGTACGTAGATAAAGCCATCATGTGCACCGATTGTGTAACCTCCAATTATTAGACCTTCAAGGATAACGTTCGGGTTGCCTTCCATTAAAATGCGGCTCATGAATGTACCAGGGTTGCTCTCGTTGCCGTTGACGATTACATACTTGGGGGAGCCATTTGCTTTCCGAGCTGAGTCCCACTTCTGAAAAGTTGGGAATCCCCCTCCCCCTCGTCCCCGTAGCCCAGATTTTTTGATTTCCTCAATCACTTGGTCAGGAGTCATATGAAATAGAGCTTTAGCTAAGGCTTGATAACCGTTTAATTTAATGTAGTCGTCTATGTTTTTTGGGTCAAGCTTTGCATTTCTGTCTAAGAGAAGCCTGTTTTGATATTTGTAAAAAGGCACTTCGTAAAGATATCGAGCTGCTACGCCTGTGGTTGGATCAATGTAGAGCAGTGGCTCAATTATTTCTTTGTTAAGCAGGGTTCTTTCCACTATTTCAGCGACATCAGAGGCTTTCACTCGGAAATAAGCGATTTCTTCAGGCTGTATGGTTACACGTGGTCCTTTTTCACAGGAGCCCAAACAGCCGGTTTCTTTTATGTCTACTTTGCCTGCTAAGTTTCGTTTCTCAAATTCTTCTCTAAAAGCTTTAACGACTTCTTTTGCTCCAAGGGTGTCGCAACCTGTAGCTCCACATAATACGACTGTGGGCTTTTTGTAGTCATTTATAGCTAAAAGAACTCGTCGTAGCTGTTCTAAATCCTCAGGAGAAGTTAAGAATGGCATTCTTTTTTCCTTCCGTTCTCTTTTAATCTACTTATATTGGGAAAGAATCTCACCGAGATTTGTCGGGGTGAGCCTTCCATGATATTTTCCGTCCAATTCAATAACCGGCCCCAAATCGCATGCGCCCAAACAGCTTACCGTTTCTAAGCTGAAACGGCCGTCAGCAGTAGTTTCGCTAGGCTTTATGTTTAAACAGCGCTCGACAGAATCCAGAATTCGAGGACCTCCACGTACATAGCAGGCAGCGCCGAGGCATATGCGTATCAGGTGGCGACCACGCGGTTTGAGGCTTAATGAAGTGTAGAAACTTGCAACTCGGTAGATTTCGCTGACTGGAATTTTCAATCTTTGGTTTATCCTAACAACGGCTTCCTTTGGTATCCAATTAAACTCTTTCTGTATGTCAAGCAAAAGTTGAATCAAAACACCTTTTTGGTCAGCATATTTATCGATAATTCTATCAATTTTCTCTACTGACACAAATCAACCTCAACACTAAATTCGGTTATGTTTGCAATTAATTAGGCGCTTTCAGCTTAAGTATTTTTCCCAAATCTTGCCTCACGGGTATGTTAACAGTGGAACTTGCGGAAAAAAATGAATCTCTTTGAATAATCAAAGAATGTCTTTCTTAGATTTTAAGTCTTTTAATATTGCGTACCATTTATTCTGAGATATCACTCCTCTTACTGGATCAGGAGCATTCGATATCCCAGCACGCGCAACCAAAATTGGAATAGTTTTCAAATTGGCTTTTCATTGCCCTAAACAATGGCTGCCCCAATAGGAAAGGTGTTTACACCCTTTACTTCATGATAGGTACAAGTACAGCTAGTTCTCTTGCTGCCTATTCTATTTGGATAAATTGGAGGAAATCATATGAAGGCGTGTTAATGTTGTTATATTGCAATTTATCCTATACACTTGCTTGTAAATTGTCTTAAGGTGGAGGAGCAGGAGAATATGGAGAAAGAGCAGAGGCGAGCGGCAATCAAATCTAACATTATGCTCTGCGAAATGCAAGCTCAGTTGCTGAGAAGCATGGCGCACCCAACACGTCTTATGATTCTACATTTTCTTGAAGGAGGTGAAAAGACTATGACGGACCTAATGGAAATAGTCAGTGTAAGTCAAAGCAACCTCTCGCAGCATTTAGCTCTCATGAGGCAACAAAAAATCATAACGGTTAGGAGAGACAATGTAGTAGTTTATTATCAGATTGCTAGCCCAAAAATAATTCATATGTGCCGATTAATAAGAGAAATAATCACTGAACAAACAAAAAGGGCTTATATGTAGGAGGACCCTGACCGCGCTAAATAGCAACATATAATCGGCCAAATGTGCATTTGAGTGAAAGAACATTGCAAAAACAGTCTATAGGTCAGAAAAGTTTATATATTAAACTCTAAGAAGTAGAGTCTGAAATATAAACATATAGGTTGATTAAAAATGTCACAAAATAAATCCTCAATAGCTATAATCGGTGGAACGGGCAAAGAAGGATGTGCAATAGCCGCTAGATTTGCTAGAGCAGGTTTTCGCACAATTATCGGATCTCGTTCTTCTGAAAAGGCCATAAACGCTGCATATAATCTCAACACCGAATTTAACGTACTTACAGCTGAAGGCTCCACGAATCGCGACGCAACAGCCAAAGCCGACATTGTACTTCTCGCTGTTCCCTATGACGGAATGAAACCCATACTTGAAGACATCAAACCAGTCACATCAGGAAAAATCGTCATCAATATAGCCTCATCACTTGATGCTGAAAAGAAAAGTAGAGCAAGAATCAACCCTGCAGGCTCAATCGCCCAGGAAATACAAAATTTCTTAGGGCCTGAGGCAAAAGTGGTTGATGCATTCCAGAACATTAGCCCAGAACAACTAGAGAAGTTTGACGAAAAAATAGAAACAAACGTTCTAGTCGTTGGCGCAAATAGAGAAACTCGCGACATTGTCATAGGCATGATAAAGAAAATCGGTATCGACGCCTACGATGCAGGCGCAATCGAGAACGCAGTAGTCGTTGAAACAATGACCGCAGCGCTCATAGCCATCAACATACGCTACAAGATCAAAGGTGCAGGCATCCAGCTAGTAGGCGTTCCACCAGCTTAAACTCGACAGAAAGAAATAGGCAACTTTAACCTATTACTTTCAACTTTTTGTTATTTTAAAACTTTGCAAAACCTGTTTACTTAATGTTTCATTTTTAACCTTAAGCAAAACCTGCAGATCCTCGGCAGAATCAACATCCAAACCAACCCCCAATGAATAGTAATATTTAACCGAAGCCCCCTTACTACGGGCTTCTTCAGTATGTTTTATGAAACTGTCATTTCCAAAATTTGCGTGAATTATATTTGGCGGGCACTGGTAAAAAGCGTTGGTGCCCCAATCTTTGGATGGAGACAAAACCACATGGCGATCACCTGAACCTAACTGGACTATGCAGTCAATATCCCTTGATGTTACGAGTGGAATGTCAGCGGGCAAAACCAGTAGTGAATCAGCTTTATTTCTTACACACCAAGCCCATGCTTCTTCAACAGCGAAGTTTAGGCCTTTGCGAAGCGGAGAAAAAAAGTCGGCGCCAAATCGCTCAGCTATTGGGCGAACCTTCGAGTCATTACTAACGACCAAAACTTTGTTGACAACAGATGTGTGTAGTGCTTTTAAAACGTCCTCCAGCATGGCTATCGTTAAAGATTTGCGTTCCTGCAGGCTGAGGCTTTGAGAAAGCCGTCTCTTGGAAACGCCAATTTTTTTTACGGGCACTATTGCGTAAACAACCATTGTAGAGGAACTCCTTTGGCAGCATTGTCGATCGCTACCGCTATGTTCTTAGTTTGTTTGGCTTGGTTCCCTAAAAATATTTAGATGCCCCGAAGGGGCAATGCTTGTTTATTTAAAGTGGGGGATGATTTTGCTACCGATAAGGTCAATTGAGTTCTTGATGTTGGTACCGATTGGAGAGCCTACAACGAATTGGCTTATGCCGATTTTTTGCAGTACAGCAATTTTTTCAATGCAAGTGTCTGGCGTACCACATATTGAGAAGGCGTCAAGCATTTCTGGTGTAACAGCTGCTAATGCCTTGGGGAAATCTCCTGCTTTGAGACCTGCGCGTATTTCGTCTGCTTTGGCTACATCGATTTTGTGTTTTTCAAGTACTGGCGGTGGACTGCCTGCAACTATAAAGGCTACGACTGGTGTAGCAGCTTTTACTGCTTTTTTCGGATCTTCGTTAACTGAGAATGACGTGTAAGCTGTTATGTCAACATCACTGGGTGATTTACCGGCTTGCTTTATACCTTCATTTGCCATTTTAACCGCGAATTCAATGTCACTTGGGTGGCTAGCGTTAATAAGAACTCCGTCGCCGATTTTTCCGGCTAGCTCTAACATTTTTGGTCCCTGCGCACCAATGTAAACGGGAATCTTGTTTGCTGGTTTAAAATTGAATTTGGCACCTGCAGCCTTGAAAACTTCACCTTGGAAAGCAACTTTTTCTCCATTGGTTAGTTTGCGGAACATTTCGACTGATTCTCTTACTGCGGCTAATGGTTTGCCCATGTCTATGCCGACAGCTTCAAGAGTAGTTTTGTCACCTGCACCCATTCCAAGTACAACTCTTCCCGGAGCTAGTTCGTCTAGTGTTGCGATGGCTTGTGCGGTTATGACTGGGTTAACCATCCATGGGTTGGTTACGCCGGTGCCGAAGATAATTTTGTTTGTGAATATAGATGCGGCTGCAAGAGTAACGTAAACATTGCGGTTGCCAAAGTGGTCTGTTATCCAAAGATTATTAAAACCGCACTGCTCGGCTTGTATGGCGTAAGCTGTTAGTTTCCAGTAAGAGTCTTTTGGAACGAATTCGATTCCGAATTTGAGTGCCAAATTACATGCCTCCTTTCTTTATTTCGTCAACCAATGTCGTCATTTGCATTTCGCCTAGTGCGGTCATGGTTTTCTCTGGCTCAAGCAGTAATGCAGCTTCTAACAGAACAGATACACCAAATTTGCTTTTGATTGTACCCATCTGCATCGCACCCAGCATGAAATGGGCTAATTTGGGCGGCATTTTTCCTTCATTTTTAGTGGTTAAAATAAAGTTAAGAAGTTGATCGGACAAAGGTCCTAACTTTTCGGATGAAACGAGTTCAACTAATTTAGGGTAATCCATACTTAGGTTCGCTCCTAAACCAAAAGTAATCACAAGTTGTGTTTAAAAAGATGTCGTTTACATTATAATTAAGGATGCAATTAAGGTCTTAGGATCAAGCGTTTCAATTTTGAATCCAAGTCTATTGCACAGCTTCATCATCGTGGTGTTATCAGCCATAACGTAACCACATATTTTCTCTAAATTCTTATCCTTAGCTATTTTTATCAGATAATCCATCAGCTTGCTACCGACCCTCAAGCTCTGCCAGTTGTCTCCAACTGAGACAGCGTACTCACTCCCCTTTCCAATGGCATCAAGAATTAATCGGGTTACACCAATAATTTGCCTGCTGTCAGGAATTTCAAATTTTCGCGCCTATGGAACCTTCTCTCTCTCACTTGCACCGATAACTGCTATACCTTCAGGATTGAATAAATTATCAAGTTTCTAAATGCTCATCCATTAAACACCAATTAAGAAACAGACGACCATTGTATTGTAGCCGTAAGCTGTTCTTAAAACCTGTCAGTATTTAATTAATTTTGGACACCAGTAACTAAAAACAGAACAGATAAGCTTTAAAGTGATTTTCCCGTAGCCATCTTTAACTCAGAAGGAAGCACAAAAATGGATATAATAAAGATAATTGCTGTTGAAAATCTACCATTGATAAAAGATGGAGATAACTTAGCAGAACTCATTTCAAACGCTGCAGAAAAACAGGGTACACCGTTGGTTGAAAACGATATAATAGTTGTTACACACGTTGTAGTTTCAAAAGCTGAAGGAAACATCATCGACCTTGACAAAGTAATACCTTCTGAGAGAGCAAAGGAATTAGCCCTAGAAACTAACAAAGAGCCCGCTCTAGTCGAGGTTATTCTCAGAGAAACCAAAGAAATAGTGCGAATAGGACAAAACAGCATCATAACAGAGACTAAAAGCGGAATAATCTGTGCCAATGCTGGAATTGATAGGTCAAATGTTTCAGGTGACCGAAACGTGGTACCGCTCCCAAAAAACCCAAACGCTTCTGCTCAAAACATAAGACAAGGAATAAAACGGGTAACACGAGCCACCGTTGCAGTAATCATTTCTGATACGCATGGGAGACCTCTTCGTTTAGGAGAAATAAATGTGGCAGTCGGTGTCGCTGGAATCAAGCCAATTAGAGATAGACGTGGAGAAAAGGACCTTTTTGGATACGTGCTTCGAGTAAAACAGACCGCTATTGCTGATGAATTATCTTCGGCAGCGGAACTTGTAATTGGACAAGCCGATGAGGCAATACCTGTTGCGATCATCCGAGGATACAAATACCAGACAATTGAGGGCGCATCAACAACCGAACTTATTAGAGCCAAAGAAAAAGACCTCTTCAGATAAATTCTTCAACAAAGTTCAATAACTCAACTGTATAACATACCTGAAAACACGAGTTGAACATGATGGAAGTTAAAAGTCCTGAGGAATTTTTTGAGAAACAACTTCCCACGAGATTCAAACCAGACAAAGCAACTGGCATCGATACAATAATTCAAGTAAGCTTAAGCGGCGGACAGAAGGAGCAAAACTGGGTAATAATCATAAAAAACCAGAAACTACAAGTGACAGAAGGAACTAACTCATCAGCCTCATTATCGCTCAGGGTTTCGGAAAGCGATTTCATGGACATGATAAATGGAAAATTAAGCGCAGAAAAAGCTTTTTTTACAGGAAGAGTCCGCTTTAATGGAGACATAAGTTTAGCTCTAAAATTGAGAGATGCAGGCTTACTTTAAGCCTCAGCCAATCCGAGTTTTTCCTTGACTTCTAAGGGCAAGTCATCTTCGTCCACTTTGAATGTTTGGGGCTCGGCAATTCTGACAATCGCCCCTAACTCATCAGCGTTTAATTGACAAATAAGCTCAGTTAATTCTTTTTTAGCCGCTTCCAAATGTTGCTTGAAAGCAGCTTTATCGTTATACAGGATGCCAGCGAAAGCGCAGAGTTCGGATTTTTTAAGGAACCACTCAACTTTCTTAGTTGAAAAGTTAATGTCAAATGTGACTGGCCCAGCCACGCAGGTTTCTGGCTTAAAAGGGTGTACAGAGCATTTACCCGTTTTTTTATTGAACAGCCTGCAAAAAACAAGTTCATCGACATCTGGATAAGAATATTTTTCTTTTGCGAATGGTTTTTCGATGTTAATTTTTTGTTCTTTCAAATATTCTTTTATGATTTTTTTTCGGTTTTCAGTTAGTGGTGGTTTTGCGTCTTGACAACAGATACTTTTGCATTGGCTACATACATCAAATGAGTAAGTTGTTCCTTTGTTGTCCTCGGGCATTTGCGATTTCACCATTTTTTAGAAGTAGGGTTCATTATCGGAGAGGCACTTAATAAGCGTTGAATAGACATGGATGATTGCCTCGTGGAAATCGGTTTTTTCTGCGCGCCTCAAGACACGGCTCCGTATAATTTCAGATAGGCTGCCGTTTTCTATTCTTTTCTTGATAAGCCACAAGTATTTTTTTTCATCTTCATTTGCGTATTCAAAAGCCACGTTTAGGTAATGTTGGCAAACCTTCCTTGCGGTCTTGCCATAGGGGCTTGAAACCTGTGCGTCTAACCCTTCCTTAACTATTATATTGAAATCTTCAACTAGTAGGTTATGCGATAAGAGCTCAACCTTTAAGTCGATTAAACCTCTGAGGGTCGCACGTACAAAACAACTCAGCGCCACATCAGATTTAACGCATTCTTGCTCATCCATCACACGTACTTCAAGAGCACAACGATCAAAACGGAAAATTACGCCTCTGGAATTAACCCATTCTCGATTCAGCAAGATTTTGCTTGCACCAGCCTTAGCTAGGTCCTTTGAATACCCCTCGATAACATCATGTTTGTACTGGCTAAGTGAAGTGACGTATTCCGGGATAACTTCGTCAGTTATTGATGGAATTTCTTTCTGGTTTAGTTTATAGAAGTGCAGTCGATTATCTATATCGGGTCCATTTTTGCATTCATAAATAGGCGAGGAAGCAGCAATGGCTGGTAGATATGCACTCAAATTTGCAAGCAGATTGTGGATTTGAACGCCGTCGGCTTCTTTTTGGTATGGGAGATTTAGGTGAAAGCTTTGTATGTTTAGCCATCCATGTTGATTTAGGTTGAAGACTTTGCTGTATTCAAGGTAGATTTTTTTGTGATAATGAGGCCAGATGGCGGTGTCTTTTAGATTAATCAAAGGATGCATTCCAGTCCCAAGAAGCTTGGCGCCATGTTTCTGAACAATTTGGCTTAAAGTTCCGACTGCCTGCTGCATTGTTTCCTCAAATTCCACGGGAGATTTGAAAGGCGAGTTTGCTTTCACCTCCATGACATGCATTTGCAGTTCTTTCCCAAATGTAAAAGACGGCAACTCAACGAAGTTGACGATTTTTCCGCAGTAATCTTTTATGATTTTGTCTGAGATGGGCAGAACTTTTAGCTCAGGGTTAACGAGAGAAAATTCATGTTCTGGCCCCATGACTTCAAGCGGTTTAAACGTACGATTTTACCTCTATGTTTCAGCCTTCGATTTTTGACATAAATATGTCATAGTTAATCTTAAATATAACTGCACTAATATCGAGTTTTAAGCAACCTGGTGTCTCATGACCGTGTTGGTCGTCTCAAACATCGACCTAACAACTAATATGCAAGTAATGAAGCCCGCAACATTTTTAGATTCCACAATCAAAGAAGCCACTCTCAATATTAGCAACGAATATCGATACATGAAAACAGGCTATTACGTCTCGATGCACGCCGAAATTCTCGGCAACCAAGTAATTCCATCATGCGAAAACATTATTGATTCTAGCAGAACGCCGATTTTACTTTTGAGAGCAGCGAAAGCTGGAGTTCCAACCTTACCGTTTCTCGTCACAGATTCGGTTAAAAAAATTACAACTGAGCTTGGCTACCCTGTCATCCTTTTTGCTGTAAACCCATTCATTTACGACGGCTACAAAATCGCCAACAACAAAAGCGCACTTTACAGAGGTATGAAAAGCCTAGGAATGAACTACAAATTCGCCGTTTGTGCCCAACCGCTTAAAGGTGAACTTTTCACCATTAAATCCTTTTTTGGCAAAACCGCCAATCAAGATACACAGACACAGGAAATTGCAAAACGTGTATTTGAAACATTCAAAATTCCTGTTTGTAATTTGCATATACAAAAAACAGTGGATAAAGCTTATTTGTGTGGATTGCAACCCGTAAGCAAAGAGGAGCTTTCAGAGATAGACTTGCAACAGATCTCCAAAGAGGTCATGCTCATTTCTGAGCAGGGTGAACACTTCGGTGTCTAAGATCGCATGCTTTGTTGAGAAATATAATTTTACTGACCCCCGAGAAGAAGGCGCACTCCAAAACTTCAAGTCAGCTGCAGAAAAACAAGGGAACGAATTTAGTTTCCTTTTTCGCGAAAACATCTCTGATGTCCCAAAATATGATTCTGTCTTCATCAGGGCAACAACCGACCCATTGAATACAGCCTATGTAGTTTCTAAAACAGCATGGGAACTAGGGTTGAAAGTCATTGATGATCCTGAATCCATAACAATCTGCGGTAACAAAATCCATCAGTACGCTTTGTTTGAAAAGTTTAATGTTCCACATATACCCACTGTTTTCCTAAACAAAGACGAACTGCACCACAAAAGAATTAGTGAAATATTCGACGAACTTGGAAAACCAGTTGTCATAAAAGCACCTTATACAAGCTTCTCACGCTACGTAGAGAAAGCGGCTTGCGAAACAAGTTTCAGAGATGTAGCGAAACGGTTCTTTAAGAAATCTGATGTTTTGGCAATTCAACAGTTTACCCCAACTGCGTTTGACTGGAGAGTCGGCGTACTAAACAATGACATACTATATGTGTGCAAGTATATGATTCCCAAAGGCAAATGGAAACATGGCGCCAAACTCCGCGGAAAACCAACTGTGATTTGGGGCAGAACAGTAAGCCTACACAAGCAAGAATTGCCAGCTAGAATTAGGGAAGTGGCGTTGAAAGCATGCAGTGTTGTTGGAAAAGGGCTCTATGGCGTTGACATCAAAGAAGTAAATGGCGACTACGTTGTAGTAGAAGTTAACGATAACCCAAGCATTTATGCTGGCTACGAAGATTCATCTGACAAAGACATTTACCAGCGGATCATCTCTTACCTGTCAGAATAAGCCCGAGTTTTCGACACGTATTTATCTTAACGATTCTTAACAAACTGCATCGAGTGACTTGTTATGGCGCATAAAGAAACAGAGGCACATAAGGTTCCCGTTGAAGATTATCAGTTTACTGAAAAAATGACAGTAAATGAACTTGTTGGGCAAATGGATAAGGCGTGGGGTTTTACGGCAGGAAAGCTCTCAACAGGTGTCGGCATCATGGAATACATGATAAAGGCCAAAGGTTGCGTAAAGTTTCTCTCATTCACCGCCGACATAATAGCAACTGGCACACGAGGCGTTATCAAAGAACTAGTGAAACGAAAACTAGTTGATGTCATAATCACAACATGTGGGACGCTTGATCATGACGTTGCACGCTGCTGGAAAGATTACTACAAAGGCAGCTTCATCATGAACGATTCCAAATTGCACCAAGAAGGCCTAAACCGCCTGGGAAATGTACTTGTCCCAAATGACAGCTACGGTATAATCATAGAAAAGAAAATCCTCGGGCTCCTAGAAGAATTATATAAAGAAGGCAAAAAGGAACTCTCCACCACTGAGCTGTGCCGTGAAATTGGCCTGCGCTGCTGCAATGAGAGCTCGATTCTTTATTGGGCAGCCAAAAACAACATTCCCATCTTCGTACCAGGCATAACCGATGGTTCAGTAGGTTACCAACTCTGGTTCTTCAGCCAAGATCACCACGACTTCAGGATTAACCTGCTTAAAGACGAAGGCGATCTAAACAACATTGTTTTTGACGCTAAGAAAAGCGGCGCACTCATCGTTGGCGGAGGCATAAGCAAACATCATACGATTTGGTGGAATCAATTCAAAGACGGCTTAGACTACGTCGTCTACATAACCACAGCAGATGAGTGGGATGGCAGCCTCAGCGGGGCACGCCCCCGAGAAGCAGTCTCATGGGGAAAAATCAACGAAAAAGCAAAACGCATCATGATAGAAGGCGACGCAACCATGATAATGCCAATAATGGCAGCTTCGCTTTTTGATAGACTAAGCAATAAAAAATAACCATCACAGTGAGGCCACACTAACCGCATGGCATTTGTAATTGCGGCTAATAAACAGATTAAAGCCAAACGTAATGCTTAAAGGCGTCAATCAGCGTCTGAAGCGGTAGGCTACATATTCCCAAAGCGTATAGGTTAGGCAAATTAACCCGAAGATTTCAAAGGCAACCAACGTTTTTTTTAACTCCTCAGCAAAAAGGGCAGATGTCCCCTTTATTGCCTACACTTCGATTCTCGTCGCATTAGGTATTTGAAAACTATGAATAGAGAATCCATAAAGTAAAAATACAATATAGAAACAAGAAAGCCCTAAATTAAAAGAAAAATCGAAAGTTAGGGTGCTTATTGAACACCCTTGAATAGCCAGTTCATGTCTGGGCCTTTACGTTTTTCCGGCACTCTTTCGCATAGTACGTGGGCTATTAGCGGCAATGCGATTGTGGCGTCGCAATAACATACTGCACGTGTGCCTTCTTTGCTGTTTATTTTACCCCAGCTGATTGCTTCTTCTAGTGTGCAGCCGCTTAAGCCGCCCCATTGTGGTGAGTCGGTTGTTATTTGTATGGCGTATTTGTGGGGGTAGTAGTATTCTTGTAGACCTTTGCGTAAGCCGCCCTTTCTGCCTTTTACTCCTTGGTCGCAAGTTTGCGGTGAAACAGATATGGCGATAAGTTGGGTTAGATCTTTGGGGACTCCGCCACCGATGTAGACTACACCGACCTCTTTGGTTTTAGTCCCTATGCTGATGAACTGGTCAAATTCCTTAACAGAATCAATCACAACGTTGTGGCCTTGGTTTTTAGCCATCAAAAACGTTTCACCGTAGGCACTGTCAACCATCGCTGGGCTGAAAATTGGAACCCCATTTGCGGCTGCAATCGCAGATATAGCCGGAATTTTTTTCTTGCCTAAATATTTCCCGAGTAGGTATAGGAATTCTGCTGAGGTGTAATTGTAGTCGGTTTTTAGGGTCATGATGAAGTCTGTGACTAATTCTTCCATTTTGCGGTAGTCAGTTTCTTTGCCGTAGACGTCGTAGTATCGGTTAACGTCGTCATGGAGAAGTTGCTCATCGTTTACCATGTGGTTACCTTGATAGTAGCCTAAGCCCATGGCGTCCACGATGTCTTCGGAAACGTTCGCGCCCGTGGATACGAGCACGTCGATGAAGCGGTTTTCCATAAGCCAATTAATAATTGTCCATTGACCTGCTGTGCTCATGGAGCCTGCAAAGCCCATGGCTATGGTGAGGTCTTTTTCTTTAAGCATGTTTTCCCAAACATTAACTGCTTCGCCAAGTTTGCGTCCTTGGTAAGCGGTTTTGCTCATTTCTGATAAAAGTTGTGAAATACTTTTTTGTTTAACTTGGATTGGTTCAAGTTTCTTTTTGAAATATGGATCACTCATTACTGTGCACCTCGTTGTAAATTATTAGGCTTGTATATGAAATTTGTCATCGAAACAAATAGCAAAATAATCTGGATAAATTATTTTCTTTAGGGTATACCCTTTTCTTAACAAGTTATCGAAGCTTGTGTTGATAATTAATTGCTCTCTTTTTCCGAAATTGGAAGGGCAGACGATGGCTTCAGCGTCAAAATCCTAAATGCAAAGGTGCATTACATTTTTTCTGGAGCGACGACACCAATTAGGGTTAGGGCGTTATGCATTACGATCTGAATAGCTTGTGTTAGGACTATACGTGCGTCGCTTAGCTCTTGGGACTCGGCTTTTATGACGGGGAGCGCATTGTAGAAAGTGTTGAATTTGTCTGCCAACGCATTTGCGTAATCAGCAATTAAGTTTGGCTTCAGGTATTCTGTGGTGTCTATGAATGTGTCGGGGAAATTTGCAAGATTCAAGATAAGTTCGCGTTCAAGCTTTTCCGTGAGAAGTTTGTAGGCGGGTTTTTCTGGTTCTCTCTCTGCCTTACGTAAAATACTGCATGCCCTTGCATGAGTATACTGTACATATGGCGCGCTGTTTGTTTCGAAATTGAGCACGCGCTCCCAAGTAAATATGACTGGCTTTGAAGTGTCCACATCAACAAGAGCATAACGCACGGCACCTAAACCTACAAAATTGGCGATTTTACGTTTTTCTTCTTCAGACAGTTGGGGTGAGCGCTTTGAAACTTCTTCGTATGCTCGTTGGACTGCTTCGTCAAGAACTTGGTCGAAGGTAATGTAGTGTCCTCTGCGGCTGCTCATTTTGTAACCTGGCAATGTAACTAAGTTGTAAGCAAAGTGAACTAAATTCTCAGCATATTCGGTGTAGCCTAACGCGTAGAGTGCAATTTTTAGTTGCAGCTGGGCAAGGGACTGTTCCATGCCGATGACGTTTATGACTTTTTGTGCGCGCTTAAACTTCCATAGCGTGTAAGCAATGTCACGTGTAGTGTAGAGTGTTGTGCCGTCTGCTCGTCCAAGTGTTAACGGAGGAACCTCATTGTTCTCGCTCAAACCCAATTTGCCCCTCAAATTCAAAACATTAGTTACTTTGTCAGCGTCAAACTCCAGCACATCTTTTTCATTGTAAACAAAAGGTGAAGCTTTGAGCTTCTGCAAAACCTCATTAACCTGTGCACTCCAAACAAAATCGCTTTCCCAATCCCACGAGTCATAAGTAACATCCACCCGCTTCATTGTTTCCCTAAAACCCTCAAGGCACAAATCGCTCACTTCTCGGATGAGTTGCTTAGCATTGGGTTCCCCGTCCTCGTAAGCACGGTTTAGGCGGTTTATTTTTTCTTCTGGATTTTGGTCTTCTGCGATTTTTGTCATTAATAGATCAAAAAGCACTGGGAATTTTTCTTTAAGTTCAGCCGCGATTGACATCCATTCGTCAATTTCCTTATTTGCCTTGACCAAATCCTCTGATGATTGGGCAGTAATAGCGAGATCGCGTATTCTTTTTTGCCGATTAATTTCAACAATGCAACTAGTAACAGTGTAGATTTTTCCAACGAAAAGATCTGGTTTTTCGGTTGGCTTTGGTCGTCCAAGTTTTTCATAGCCATAAGCGACCACAGATGATTGCCTGCCCACATCATCAATGTAATAGTGACGTGAAACCTCATACCCTCTGCATTCTAGAATTCGTGCTAATGCATCGCCCAGCATGGGATTTCTGGCTTGTCCAATATGAATGGGGTGAAGAGGATTGACGCTTGTATGTTCCACAATGATTTTGGTGCGTTTAGCAGTTTTAACAAAGCCGTAATCAGATTTTAACTGCTTAACCGACTGAAGAGTTAGAGCTGAAAACTTTTCAAAGTTAACATGAAAATTTATGTACCCTGCGCCCGCGCACGTAACCTTTTCGATTAATTCAAAACTGGATTTGTCAATTGCATCAACAATAGTCTTTGCTACGCTTAGCGGTTTCTCGTTGAGTTTTTTTGCCAATTCAAAACTTAGTGAGGAAGCTAACTGACCATAATCGATGTTAGGTGTTTTATTTAGTGCAATAGTCGGTGTTTTAATTTCGGGCAAAGTCTTCTTGAGCGCGTTTGCTAACGCATTTTGGCACTCTTGTCTAAATTGATCGAATGGATTGTCTGAAATCATCGTTTTTCGCCTGTTTTCTAGTTGACGCTTACTTTGTTTGCGTTATGTTTTTTAAATGTGTAAGCGCATTTATCTGTCTAATGGATGCATTTAGCCATGAAAACTAAGGTAGTCTATTCAGAAAAGTGTTTAGGCTATGGCACTTGGCATATTGAAGGCCCACAAAGAGTCAAAACTGCACATGACATTTTGATAACTAAAGGTTACGAATTTTTGACGCCAACACCTGCAAATGAAGATGCTTTGCTATCTGTTCATGACCCTGAGTACATTTGGAAAGTAAAGAAAGGACTGGTTGAAGATTCCGATACTCCCGCGTATGATAACATTTTCGAATTTGCGAGACTTTCAGTCGGGGGCGCTCTTTTAGCCAGCAAGATTAATGGATTCTCGCTTATGCGTCCGCCAGGGCACCATGTTGGCAAATACGGCTCTGCTTTAGGTGTCTACACCCGTGGATTCTGCTACTTCAACAACATAGCTATCGCGGTTAAAGAGTTGGGCAAAAAAACTTTGATCTTAGATATTGATGGGCATCATGGAAATGGAACGCAAGAGATCTTTCAATTCGATGACAAAGTAACTTATTTGTCCCTGCATCAGTCACCGAATTTTCCAGGAACCGGTGCTTCTACAGAAGGAAATTGCATCAATTTTTCCCTACAACCAGAATGTGGCGGGACACATTACCTAAAGACTCTTGACAAAGCGTTATGTATGGTTCAATTGGACAAGATTGAGCAAGTTGCGGTTTCTTGTGGTTTTGACACACACCTGAAAGACTTAGCATCTTTAGGCTTGATTGGTGCCGACTACCAGAAAATTGGCAAAAGAATCGCGCGATTACAAAAACCCACGTTCTTTGTTTTAGAAGGCGGCTACGTCGGTGAAAATGTTGGGTTGGATATAGATAATTTATTGAGAGGTTTTGAAGAAAACCTCTAACAAAAAAAATTACTTTTGTTTTTGCGACGCCATTGCCTTTTTGTTTAAGGCAACAAGTTTCTCTGTTACTTTTTCGGATCTTTTCTCTGCATTCGCAAGCAGCGGTTTCCAATCTTTATTTTTGATGGTGGTTGTTAACTGTTCAGTTTGTGCGGGCAGTTTTTCTAATGCGTCGTTGAAGAGTTTGTCTGCTGCTTCATCGGACTCAACGATTTCCAAGGCTTCTTCTGGACAAGATTCGACACATTTTGGTTCGCCTTGGCATAAGTCGCATGCTATGGCTATTCCTGTGTCAGCATGGATGGTTATTCCACCATGGTCACAGGCTTGCACACACCAGTCGCAGCCTTTACATTTCTTATCATCAATAATTAGTAAACCTGTACTTTCCGATTGAGTGATCGCTCTCTCTGGACATGCTTTTACACATTTAGCGTCTTTGCATGCTCGACATGACAATGCAAAATTGAAAACTGGCGCCATGCGAACAACCCGAATTCGGGACCTAATTGGGTTCCAGACGCCTTCACCCTTCTCTACTGTGCAAGCATACTCGCAGATTCCACAGCCAATACACTTACCAGGGTCAACAGATACGAATTTTCTTTTTTGTTCGGTTTTAGCAGACTGCATTTTTAACCAAACCTTTTGGTTTTAGATATTGTGTGCATCATTAGCTTTTAACCATTACTTAAGAAAAACGAGTTTTTAATGAAAAAAGTGTTTTCCAATTCTCTTGTACAAAAGCTTTAGGGGGCAATTAAGTACATTCTTCAGCCATTGCTTTTGCCAAAAGCTTCCAAGCAGCCCCATCCTCTTTGCACAGCCGGTCGGCAAGCAGCTTAGCATCCGCTTTTTCGTCATACTCGATGTGAAGAGCGGTAAAGTTCAAAGCTGAAAAGCTTTTGCCCTCTGATGTAATCTTGTATAGAAATTGTGAGTATTTGTTTGGACCTGTTAAATGCGTTGATGTCCATGATAGTCGATTTGGATAAAGTTGCACCAACTTTTCCTTTTCTACCGAGCCTGATGGTGTTAGAAAAACGTCTTTTAATATTATAGTATCATCGGTGATGTAGCTTACTTGCCTTTCAGCATTCGTCTCACCCATTAATACATGGTCTTTAGGATCAAAATCGGTGCACCAGTCGAACGCCTTCTGCGCAGGGAAAGCAAAACGCTGGCTAAAATAATACCTAACCGCTAAAACCATTTTAGTCACAGTGGTCAGAGTATAAAAAACAATTATATTACATTTTTGCTGTTGCAACTTTACAATTAATTTGGTGTGGAGTGTGGGATTTGAATGTCACTAAAATTTTCTTCCCAAAAGAAACTCTTGGCAAAGAAAGGTTTTTTTGTTCTCGCATCCAGCAGAGATATGGTTAGAACGCAACCATAAATTACAACATTTTAGAAATATCACCACTAACTTTCAGGCGTTTTGCCATAATGGACCTAAGCACTTCATCACAAACGCTTGGAAGTTGAGCATGAAAAACCTTGACGCCTTCCTCAGTTGCTCCGCCTCTTACTGCAACTCTCCCGATTATATCTTCAAAACCCAAAGAACCATTTTCAAGAAGTGCAGCCGTGCCAATTATTGTCTCTTTAACTAAGTATTCCGCGAGAGATGGCTTGATGGCTCCAGTTCTCACAGCAGCATCAACAAACTCCTTCATCATCTCCGAGATAAGCGCCGGGCCACAACTCGTGAGGTTCGTACAACTCTCCAAGTTATCCTCATCGCCCTCGACCACTTTACTGATGGCACTAAAAAGATTTAGCACTTTATCTTTATCCTCCGCTTTCAGATTATGACCCCATGTCACCAACGTAGAATTTCAAGCAGAGTATTCCTAAGAAACTACTTTAACCCCCAGTTCATAACCGACTTGCAAAGTAGAGCGCTGAAAAATTGTGAAGAACTGTTAGGTCTTACACATTAGGTTATCGTATTGGTAATTCAGAGGTACCATATGTTTTAAACTCTATGATGAGGCGTTTTCAGCGTCATTTTCGTTGTTGCCGGAAATTTGGCAGTCATGTTTTAGAGCAGTAACTTCGTCGTCGATCATCGGACCATGCGAGAACCTGGAAAGGTAAAATGATTCTACACTTACAATGGTCAGCATTATAAAAAATAGGACAATCGAAGGTATTATTTGAGAAATGGCTATTAAAACGGCTATTGCTATTCCCGAAACAGCGATCGTTAGAGCGATAATCTCAAAGGCGATAGCAGTGATACCAATTTGCTCTGAAAATAAGTCTTGAAGAGATTCCAATCTGGCGGAAAATTGATTAAAGAAAGTTATACTCTCTTCAGTAGCTCTTAATGGGCGTTCCATGCATGGTTCGGTATTAATTAGTCGTTTAAAGAGAACAATAAAATCTTTCTGAAGCCCATGTTTAAACGGTTCAACGCTGCCTAGGCGATGTTTCATTAGCCTTTTATAAGCATCAGACTTTCTTAGAACTGAGAGCGAAAAGTGCTTCGTGCCGCCAAGTTTTTTCACGAAAAACTCTAACTCTGCATCCAAAATAGCGATTTCTTCCTGAGTAGAGGTTTGTATGCCAGAGGTAAGCTTTCTTGCCAGTCCCTCAATTCCATCCTCGCCCAAATAGGCGAACCATTTCCTGAATTCTGTTAGCTTTAATTTTTCCGTTTTCTTTATGAACGAAAAAAGAGTTTTCGCTACGTGGTATAATTGAAATTCTATTTCTGTTTTTGCAATCTATCTTGTCACTAGACCAAGAAAGAGGAATAGGAACATTTAACTTCAAAATTCCGCAACTGAAGAATTCACCATCATAAGTCCAATCGAATATCTCGTTAATCGTTTTTGCGGTGCCTATCTCTTTTTCATTCAGCCCTGTTTCTCCCTTGAAAGGTTGCTCCTTAAAGGTGTCAGTAAAAGAAAAGTCTATTTGTTGCCTGTCGATATTTTTGGGCTCTTTCAATATTATGCGATAAAAGCGTTGATTCTCATTGGAGAAGCCGGTCAGAAGCTTGTTAGAATCCAAACAGTTTAGGAATGCTCCTGGGAAAACGCAAACGAACTGAATGCCCAATTGCCGCTCTACTCTCTCGTGTTACATTCTTGGGATATTTGTTTTTTCAAGGCCTCTAATTTTACGGGAAGGTGTGATTCTATATCATCTTTTGCGGCAGTCTTGAGTAAAAATTCTGCGGTAGGATTTAGATGAAGGTTATGAGTGTAGTATTGCTCTGTCCCTGGAACTCTTAAATCGGAGTTTCTAACGATATTGTCAACTACATCATACCGCTCAATGTCATGCTGGAATTCTTTATCCCAAACTTCAGAGACCGCTTTGTCTTTGAAAGAATAACCTAGAGTAACATGATAATTTGACTCCAGCATATCTTGGAATTTTTTGGCACATTTGTGCATTTTGCCATATCCATAATTTTTGTTACCGTTTACTTCGTAGAGCAGCATAATCAAGTTTCGTTTTGTTACGGGGCTAACTGTTTTTAGAGCGCTCAGCCTATTTTTCCACCTGAAATGGCAAAATTCCAGCGAATTAGTAATGGACTACTCTCTTTTAAGGGTCTCGGAAAGCGCAGACTTTCCTTTATCGGTAATTTTTATGAAGCGTTCCTTCTTGATAGCACCTTTTTTTTCGATTGTGGCCATTCCATTTTTTATTAGATGGGTGTTTAGATGGTGGTTCACAGTTGTTATGTCTTTTGATCGCATTTGCCCTTCGAGCAGATTAAATTTAAGCCCATTTTTATGTTCATTGATTGTTAGCAATATTTTTGCGCAAATATCGCAGCCTAATGCTTCAGATTCGCCGAAATTTTTCCACTCCGATTTAATTTATTATAAACTGAAAAGATATAAAGCTAATCTTTTTGAAATTAAACCAATTTTTTGTAAAATATTTGAGAGATAAGTTTAATTTATTCTAAACTGAACAAATATAAATTTAATCTTTTTGAAATTAAACCAATTTTTTATAAAGTATTTGAGAGAAAATTTAGGTTGAAGTTGTATCAAAAATTGTTTGTCTCTTCAAATATTAAACAATTTTAAGTAACACTCTTTCTGAAAAAACCGTCGAAAACATCTACGTTTTAACTCCAAAACGGCAGTAAGGGCTTGGCTATCTGCCACTTAGCAATCTTTGAAGAGTTCATCGATCCCTTCTTTAAGAGAAGATTTGTCTAAGATTATTAGATCTTGGCTACTTTTTGATATTCGCTCAATCCACCACACTACAAGAGCGGCTTTTGGTTTTTGTTCGTTTGGGAAGTGTTTTTTTAAAATCTGCGAGATAACCTAAAACTTTGTAGGCGCTATCAACAATATACCCTTTATCTGAACTTCGTTTAACCTCCAAAAGCACTACTTTGTCTTCTTTCTCGAAATATAGTTAATATGTCAGGTCGTCTGAAGTCAACATCTAGATTGTAATTGTTAAAAATCTCCTTATATTCGCTTTCACTTAATACTGCAGTTGGTTTCTGAAAATAAACTTTTACAGTTTCATTTCGTACTTGGACTGATGCAAAAGCATCTGCCCCCGGTCTAATTAAGAAAATATCTTTTTTGCCTTCCAAAAAAGTATGCAGTAAGCAACGTAATAGGCGAATGGCATTGTGAATGCCCAGACCACACCTATCGCCATGTGAGATGCAAGCATATTTTTGCAGTCCAAGACTTCATTGAAAACCACAAGGAAGCGCCCGCAAATATCGTGATACAAAGTGTGACACATCAAAGCCTTTAGCCATTTAGCTAACCGCTCAGAAAAATCTGGTATTTGGGTTAACCCATCAAACCCTTTAGTTGCATACTGTAGGTACCTATACCTTATTGGAGAGTCTACAACGTTAAATTGCTAAATCTGGCTCAATTACCATACAACCGAGATAAATAATCAGGCTAAAACAGGTTAAGATACGAAATTGCTAAAACATACAGTTAAAGTTACTTTAGAAGAAATATCGCCGTTAACCCCAGCTTAGCTTTGTTTCTTAGCTCAATTAAGATCGCCCCACGACAAAAACTAAAAAACAATATATTTGCAGTGAGTTGCATATATAACAAATTGCGACGGCTCGGCGAAATCGGCTGCTAAACGCTTGTTTTTGCTTTTTGCGTTTATTTTGAACCGTTTTTTCACCTGAGTTATGCCGTGTCAGACCGACTCCCACGGCGAAACTCGGTACATCATAAAATACGCACATAAAGCGTATCGGGCGTTTTACGATATATAAAGGAAGCGGCTAGGCGAAGACTACGAAAATGTGCAAAGTTGGTTGCAATCTAAACCTCTGAACCTTCCTTTAATCACCGTTGTAGAAACAACACCGAATGGTATTCAGGTGAACGACATCTGCGTTGATTGTCTTTACAAGAAACTGGCTGAATACGGTTACACCGCTTTTGGAAGAACAAAAGAAGACCCTTTGAATATCGGAGTACTCTTCTTAAAACCAGATGGAGGTTTCTAAATGAAAGCAGTTTGTCCTATCTGCAATATCGAAGGGTTTCTGGAACGACGTGGTTCAAACGCTCGTATAAAACATTATTTAGGGTTGAAAATGGAAAGCGGAAATATGAATATCACAGCATTATTTTAGAGAAATTGATTCCCAGTGATTCCCGCATTGATTCCCAAAAGAGTCTGGGAATAAATAAGGTTGAATTGAGCCTGAAGGGCGAAAATTTGGTGCGGAGGGTGGGATTTGAACCACACTAAGATTTTCTTTCCCGAAAGAAACTCTTGGTAAAGAAAGGGCGTTACTTTGGTTTTCTTGGTTTTCCATATGTTTGTTTCTCCGTAACAAATTATGTTACAATATCTTAGTTGTCGATAGACAGATATAAACGTAACGTAATATGTTACGCTTGAGGATTAGGAGTGCATAAGGATTTACTTAGCGACAAAGAACGCAAGATGCTTAAACAGTTCTTGGAATCAGGTGAAAAGCAAGAAGGATTCAGAATGTTAAAGATGAGGCTAAAAAGAAATTACCCTTGCATAAGCCAAGATTATGAGCTACTTAAACAAGTCATGAATAAGCTGGAATCGTCTAAGTTACTTAATTTTTTCAAGAAGACGGAAATAGCAGCTAAGAACGGAAATGACTACTAAATATTATATACTAATTTAAACAGTATGAATTCACGATGCCTTCAGAAAAAAATTTAGAAGATTTTGGAATCGGTCCATTCAAAACCACTGGACACGCAACAGAGAGCACTATTTTGAAACTTTTCTTAGATGAATTACGTAAACAACTCAAAGTTTTAACTCAAATGAGTTATCCACAACTTTCGGGCAGAAAACAACCTGATGCAACAATCGGTGAAACACAAGATTATTTCATTGAAGCCGAATGGGAAGGTAATGAGACTAAAGGATTAGTTCAGGCTGCACGATATCAGCGATTGGGCGGAAAAGGCGTTTTTGTTATTATGTTTCCTAATAGGCTAAAACGCCCCATGCCTAGACCCGCTCTTCTTAGACAAGCAAAGGGTGCACGTTTTGAAGGTATCGGAATTTTTAATGATGACCGAAAAGAAGACTTTTTCAAAGGTGGACTTGACGATATAACAATATGGATTTCTGAGCATGTACTACAAGAAAGACCTGTTATAGAAACAAAGACGTCACAAGTTATCTCAATAATTCAAAAAGCTGTAGATTATGTTTCTGCCACACTAATTGGAGTAACCGAACAAAGTATTGATGAAATTTTTGGTGGCAAATCCGTATTCGACAATATTCTTCAATTTGAAGAAAAAAATTACCCACTAAAAGAGATGCGTAAAGGTGCAGCATACCTTTTAGTTAACCAAATATTGTTTTATCATCTCCTTTCCAAAGCTAGACCTAAAGATTTTGAAGAATTGAATGAAGAAAAAATTGTATCTCTAAAGGATTTACAAACCTATTTTGATAAAGTTTTAACAATTGACTATCGTCCAACTTTTGGTTTTAAAATTGCAACAAAATTGACTGAAGATGCTCTCAACCCTGTTAAAGAAACAGTTAACATTATTTTGGCACTCAAACCAGAGAAGATACAACAAGAACTTTTAGGTAAAATATTCCACGACCTGATTCCTTTTGAAATAAGAAAAGCGGTAGCTGCATTTTACACAAACAATGAAGCAGCCGATTTCCTAGCTAAACTTGCTGTTCTAAAAGCAAATGACCATGTTGCAGATTTTGCATGTGGTTCAGGTACATTACTTGTTAGCGCATACCATAGAAAAAAGAAGCTAATAGAGACGCAAGGAAGAAAATTTACACCTAAAGACCATGTGCAATTCTTGGAGAAAGAACTTACAGGAATAGACATAATGCCTTTTG
>Ga0182021_10001138_pt1 | contig 30217 bp, 22 predicted proteins | sample 612E3MmetaG_FD_120493 | JGI IMG/M metagenome (GOLD analysis project Ga0182021, IMG submission 120493) | Permafrost microbial communities from Stordalen Mire, Sweden - 612E3M metaG (Illumina Assembly) | ecosystem: Environmental > Terrestrial > Soil > Wetlands > Permafrost | place: Sweden... | reverse complement strand
TGGATCGCGTTCACGGCATCGTTGTCCTGCCCGTCAAACAGCTTGGCGTAGAGCAGGGCCACGAACTGCCCCGCCGAGTTGTAACGGGCGGAGCCGTAGGCGTAGAGCACGGAGAATCCCGCCGGAGTCATGGCCACGGTACCCTGCGGCCACTTCATGGAATCGTCGCGTGCGATGGTCGCCATGGCCTTGGCCAGCGGATGGTTCAGGTCACGCAGGATCTGCGCCATCTTGAGGAACACGCCCGTGCGCACTGAATTCCAGTCGTGCGTCGCCGATTCAGACCAGCAAATCGCCGCTGGGTTCTTCAAACAGGTCGTCTTGAAGCCGGGGAAGCGATCCAGCCAGCCTCCGCCGTTGCCGTTCACGCCGATAATGTCGTCGAGGTAGGATTGCGTGCCGGTGGCGAGGTAGAGCCAGAGAGCCGCCCAGGCCAGATCATCGTAGGCATATTCCGACGTGTAGAGGCCGCCCGTGGTGGACCCGACCGTGTCCGGGTATTTCGCGGCGAATTTGTACAGTGCGCTGGCGTACCTGAGGGATTTCTCGGCATAGGCCGAGTCCTTGCCACTCAACACCAGCGAGGTGATGGCCAGACCGGCCGCCGCGCTCGCCGTCACGTCCGCGGCAGGCGTTTCCGCAGTGGCGAAGTAGCCCTTGCGCGGGCAGAAGTCGATGCGGCGCAGCTCCGGGGGCATCCAGCCGCAGGTGTGATCGGTTTGGTCGCCGACCTGGTGGGCAAACGCCACCAGGTTGCCGCTGCCGTCGAGGAAGGTCGAGCGCATGAAGTAGTCGTCAGCCCAACGCAGCAGGTTGAATGCCTCGTCCTCCAGGCCCGTGGCACGGAAGGACTCTGGATACTCGTACATGCTCCAGGCCAGGGTCGAGGCCGTGAATCCCGTGGTGAGCCCGAATTTGATGAAGTCACCCGCGTCGTGGAACCCGCCCGACAGGTCGACCTCGCCCGTCCCCTTCGGATCGAGAATGGCGCGGTTCTGGGTGATGAAGGCTTGCGACAAATCCACGCCGGTCTTGGCGGCTGGATCCAGCTTGATGTGCTGATCCATGACGTGGGCGTCGCCTCGCCACTGCACGTAGGTGTTGACGACGCCCGGTCCGGACTTGTTCACGTTGAGAAACCACAACGCCTTCTGCAAAGCCTCTCCCATCCCTCCCTCGGTGCCCTGGCAGGTTGGGTTTTCGGGGAAATTGACGGGGGGAACCGGAGTCGGGCAATTCCCGGTATCCGGGACAGCTTCCCGGCCGGCATCCCGGCTAGAGTCCGGGCCCATATCCCGGCCAGAATCCCGGCCAATATCCGGGTTAGCTGCGGTATCCGGGCCGCCAACAACAACCGCGGTATCCGGAATTGCGCCGTCAGGACGAGGCTCCACGGTAGCGGGCGGCAAGACCAGCGGGGCCTCCTGCCCCGCATCGCGCAGACCTGGTTCCACCGGCGGTGGCGGCGGCTGCACGTCGGGAGGCATGTCGACGATGACGACATTGGGATTCAGTTCCGCCAAAGCGTGCGAGTTGCAGCCGAAAGCACCTGCCAGGGTTGTGGCCAGCAACCCGAAGTGCAGATGTCTAAACGAATGATGAGGCATGGAACTCGTCCGACAGAAAAAAGCGCGGCATCGGGTGCCGGAAAGCCCGGGCGACGATTCGTAAATGCTACCACAGAGTGAGGGGCGATGAGGTGGATGTACCTGACCGAGATGGACGGCGTCCTCTTCTACGACGATTCCAAGTTGCTTCGGCCGCCGCTCAATGAGGGCGCGGCCGAGCAACGCTCGTCCGACCCCACGCGACTGCATCGCCGCTCGCTTGAATACGTCCAGTATTCGGCGCTTCGCTGCTTTGCACCTTGAGTGCGTTTTCAACCCGCAGATTACCTGTGGGCTGGGAAGGGTGGCCTTCTCATCCCATCTCCTTGCATCCGGCCCGGCGAAGGCGCGGCGAAGCCGCGGAGGCAGGTGGCAGGGCGGGGAGGTCAGAGTGCCCGAAGGGCCTGCGCTCCGCCACGCTCGGTCCGGCTATCCGCAACAGGCTGCTAGCCAAGTGGGAGGCGCAGTTGCTGCGGCCGTCGCGCGACGGAGTCGAAGCAGGTGCGGCCGTTCCAGGCTGGAACACGGCTGCGCTGGTTGCTGATAATTGCCGGGAGCGACAGCGACGGCACACGCTGGCGCCGCCCGGCCGCTGCCGCCTCCAGGGTGCGGCACTGATCGTCCAGTCGTCGCAGTGCCGCCAGTCTTTCGTCCTGCCCCAACTTGGCCTGGTCCACAGCGCGTCGAAGCACAGCCAGCGTCTCATCGTAGATGGTGAGAGGAACCGGGAACGGGTGTCCGTCCTTGCCACCGTGGGCAAAGGAAAAACGCGCCGGATCAGAGAACCGGCTGGGCGCCCCGTACACCACCTCGGCCACCAGGGATAGGGCGAAGAGCGTACGCCCGCCGATGCCCGGCGTGAGCAACAGCTCGGGAAAATTCGCCGGCCCGCGCTCGGCCGCTACGGTCAGGGCAGCGGCCAGTCGGCGCAGGTCCACTTCCTCTTCGCGCACGTCGTGATGGTCCGGCAGCACGAGCCTCGCCGCGCGCTCCACCTCGACCACCACGGCCTCGGGTCGACGGTTGGCCAATGCCACCGTCGCGGCCCGCGCGGCCGCGGCCTGGAGATCAGTGAAGTTCACGATGTTTCCCTGTGGAATTCCCTCGATGGCGGTGTGGGGCGCGTCGACAAATGAGCCCGCGCGTTCCCACAGCCAGTGGTAGCGCCGCGCCTGGCGTCGGTCCGGGTTCATCCCCTGTTGCACCACGGTCCACTTGCCGTCGTCGGTCACCACGAACCCGTGCAGGTAAAGAGCGAACCCGTCCTGCACCGCTGCGCTGTCCACTTTCGCGACCAGGCGGCTGGCTCGCACCAGGGCCGGCGCGTCGACCGACACGCGCTCGCCAAGCGCGAGCAGTTCCGCCGGTGTGCGGCGCGAGTGGCGACCGCGCCCCCCGCACACATGCAGACCCAGCTCCCATTCAACCGGGGCCAATCCCCGCTTGAGCGCACCGAGAACGCTGGTCGTGATGCCGGACGAATGCCAGTCCATTCCCATCACGCAACCGAGCGCCTGGAACCAGAATGGGTTGGCCAGCCGCCGCAGCACCTCATCGCGCCCGTACTCCATTACCAACGCCTCCACCACCACGCGGCCCAGCCGCGCCATGCGGCTCGCCAACCACGACGGCACGTGACCGCGATGAAGGGGCAGGTCCGCCATGCCGGTTTTCATGAGAAACGGCCGGTGCTGCTCACGGAAGATCGCACAGTGGTTCGATCTTGGTCCTGTGCCGACTTGATCATATTGAACCGAGCCGTAGTTCCAACCCTTGCCGCACCTCGCGGGCTGAACCATGGGGCTACTATACATACGTTCAGCTCCACATGCAAGAGTCGGCCGGACCCGGGAAATGGAACCAGCCGCGAATTTCCACCAGCGACAACGCCGCTTGAGGTGCGGGAGTGCGACTTGCTGGAAATCAACCCTGCTTAGGGTTCAGCGTATACTGCGGCTGTGGACGAGTGCCGGAAATAGATATGCGCAAGATCGGCGTTCGCCTGTCCGTCGCATTCCTGTTGCTTTCGGTCCTGCCGCTTGGGTGTACATCATCCCCCAGTTCCTCCGCGAAGGGGAGCGGAGGCAGCGGCGGCTCGACCGAGACCGGCGGTGGAGGTGGCACGTTGGATGTGACCGGCGGCTCCAGTGGAACCGGCGGGGACGCGACCGGCGGCTCCACCGAGACCGGCGGCGCCAGCGGAGCCGGCGGGGACGCGATCGGGGGGATGTCGACCGGCGGAGGCGGGGGAACCCTCACCCCTGACGGCGGGACCGACGCGCCCAGCGACGACCAGGGCGATGGGCAGGATGGCCCTGAAGGCGATGTGGCCGGTGGCAGCGGGGACGACACGCTGCCCGGGGACGATGGTGGTGAAGGCGAGACCGCTGCAAGCTGCACCGACAAGGCGCATAACGGCGCCGAGACGGACGTGGATTGTGGCGGCGGGATTTGCTCGAAGTGCGGGTCCGGCATGATGTGCACCAGCGATGACGACTGTCGCAGCGGAAGCTGCGCTTCGGGTAGGTGTGCCGACGCCTTCGCCGCCACGGCGCCCGTCACCCAAAGCGGAAATCTCTGGAGGCTGACGCTTGGCACGGTGGTGTTCGAGGTGGACTCCGCGGTGGCCGGGAAGATCGTGACGCTCAGCATCGACGGCACCGATGTCCTCGTCGACAACATGGGCAGCACGGGCTCCGTCTTCTGGACCAGCCCGCAGAGCGACTGGGTCTGGCCCCCGCCGCCCGCGATGGACACCTTGGCGTACACCCCAAGCACAAGAGACAATGTGCTCATCATGACCGGCCCGGTCTGGGGCGGCGGGCTCTCCGTGACCAAGCGCCACTGGGGCAACGTCGAGCATCAGGCAGTGACCATCGAGTACGCCCTAAAGAACGGAACCTCTGCCGCCATCACCAAGGCGCCCTGGGAGATCACGCGAGTCTATCCGGGTGGACTCACGTTCTTCCCCAACGGCGACCAAGCGGCGAGGCTCGGCGATCCCAGTTTTCTTGTCGTTCCCTTTACCAGCTCGCAGGGCGCGCTCTGGTTCAAGTACAAGACGTCGGAATTCTACCAGGACGTGAAGGGTGGCGCCGACGGGCTCGAAGGTTGGGCCGCGCACATTGCCTGCGGGATCGGCCTTGAGAAGACCTGCGCGACCAGCCCCATCTTCATCAAGCAGTGGACCGACACCAACACGCCAGCGCCCGGCGAGCGAGAAGTCGAGATCTACGCCAACGCCGGCCACAACTACGTCGAGTTCGAGCAGCAGGGCGCGTACCAGTCGATCCCGGCCGGTGGCACGATGGTCTGGACCATGCACTGGTTGCTGCGCAAGCTTCCCGGCACGGTGGCACCCACCGCCGGCAGTGCGGCGTTGCTCACCTGGGTGCGCGGGCAGTTGCTCTAGACAATCGCTTTCCAGGTGGCTTGAGTCATCATGGCCCGGTGTTTAGCTCCGAGGTGCAGACGTGATAGCCAGGCCCTGCACTCCAGCATTGCATCTCCGGGACGCGGGTGAAGGCCCGCAGTTCGGCTTCGGTCACGAGGTACAGGGTGCGCTTGGAGAAGCTGCCCTTGGCCACAGCCTTCTGTTGGGCCTCGCAGGCCTGGGTATGGCGGGGGGAGGAACGAGCAAGGTATCCACTGTTGATGGACATATGGCGGCGATAGGCGAAGTACAACACTTGCTGCAGGAAGTCCGGGGGCCATCCTTTCCCATCACAGGCTGGGCCGTTGCTCCAGAGCAACGTGGGGACCAAGACCAGGTCGGTCTTGCCCTGGGAAAGTGGAACGAGCAGGTCGTCCTTGAGGTGGTACCAATCGCTGCGCTTCTGATCGGTGGTGACAGCGCCGCGTTTGGCGTCGGCCACCTGCAACGCCAAACACAAGGTCCAGGCCAACAGGACATAGCCCCGGTGAATGCGCGAAAAGTGCCAGGTGACAGCGAAGACGGCTGCGATGAGCAGGTAGTGCAGCGGCCAAATAAAGCGCCCTGACGATCGGAACGGCTCCAGCAGGCGTCGCAGGGGACGTGCGAGGCTTTCGAGATTCAACAGTTCCTTGCCGAAAAGGCGCCATTGAATCGAAAAGGCAAGCAACGCCATAAGCAAGCTGACAATAATGAGTGGCCAATGCCTGCGGACAAGGCGCCACCCTTCCTTGGGTTCGCGCAGGAGCAGCCCGGGAACCGTGAGTCCAAGTCCCACCACGCCCAGACCGAGGAACCCCAGGCCCTCATAGGCGCCCGAGTCTGATGGCAGGCGTGGAATGAGGCGGGAACCATCCATGGGATGAATCAGCGTGGCGAGGTCGGCATTGTAGTGGCCAAGCCCAAAGGTTTCGGGGACCACGCCGCCACCGATGGCACCCAAGATTCGCCAGGCCAACAAGGGTGCCCCTGCCAGCACGAGAAACCAGAGCGGTGCCAGACGAAGCGAAACCTTGCGATCAATAACCAGTCTGAGCAGAAGGGCGAGTGCCAACACCAGTACCTCTGTGCAAAGCGTAGGATGGATTCCCGCGCTTAGTACCACGAGTCCCACCGCGAACCCGAGGCACCTTCGGGTGGTCCGAACCGCATCCGGCGCAGGAAAATGCAGAAGAAGCGTCAGGAGAAGGAGAAAGTGAGCGCACAAAGTTGGGTGCAGCGTGCGATTGTCGAGCACGGGCGACGACACAAAGAACGCCGCCACCAGGAGCGCGCCCAGCCAATGTTGTGTGATGCGCTTTCCGAACAGCGCCCCGACCATTCCCTGGAGGACGAAACAGAGAAGCAGCCAGGGGCCAATGAACTGGAAATCGGTGGGCAGGATGCGCTGCAGGGGTTTGAGCAGGAGGGACAGCCACGGATTGGAATCGGTGAGGGCGGTGCTGGTTCCCACCGGGGCTGCCAGCGTGGTGATCGCACCCAGCGGAAAGCCCCAGGGACTGTTTCGGTAGTGCAGGAAGCCCAGCGCGTGTTGATACCAATCACCCGACATCACCCACTCGATGCGCTTGGGGTAAAGCACGGAAAAGCCAAACCGGACCAAGAACCAAACCGCGCCAAGCAGCGCTCCAGTGGCAAGGAGAAGAGGTCGCTGACCGCGCACTCTCTTCAATTTCCACACCCCGAGCCAGCGCCTTCTCGGCCTTGGTTCAGTGGCAGTGCACATCGGGTACCGCAATCCAAGCCATGTTCTGCACAAAGATATTCCACAAAATGCGCCCTGCGTCCAGGTCGGCTTCCACCCCTGATCGCGCGCTAGCTGCGAAAGGGGGTGGCTGTGGCCGGAGTGATGACCGTCACAGTCACCGCTGGCCTTCTGGGACTCCAGCTCGGCCATCCCACCTCCGCCCATCCCGCGCCGAGGCAGCCAAACCCCATCCTGTGGGATCTCCGTCGTCTCAGCCGGAGACGACGCTCACCGCCTGACCTGACGACCACCTCCACCCGTCCCTGATCGGGTAGACTGCCCCCCCGTGATCGATACAGCCCCACCAGCACCCGGAGACCCTGCCACTCACGAGCATGGCGCACCCGCGGTGACAAAGAAGGTTACCGGGCGGGTTCGTTGGCTGCTTGCTGTCGATGTCTGCCTATGGTTGTGCGTAGCGGTCGGCATCCTATTCCGCCTCATCGACCTTGGACACATTCCCGGAATCAACGGCGACGAGGCCTATCTTGGCACCAAGGTCGTCATGTTGCTTCAGGGTGGCGAGATATCATTGAAGACCGGCAGCCACCTCTGGCCAGACCCCATATCATTGCTTGTTTCCTGTGCGTTGCATCTTGGGTTGGGGGTTTCCTTCTTCACGCTCCGGCTGGCGACCGTGACAACCGGCCTCATGACCATTGCTCTCGCCTACCTGATGACGCGCCACCTTTGGGGATCGAGAATTGCGACCATGACAGTCGCGCTAGTTGCCGTGCTCCCCACTCACATAGCCTATTCGCGGTTCTTCTGGGAACCGTCACAGTCCCCTCTGGTCTGCGCGGCTTGGCTATGGGCGGCGTTTGCGTGCAGACCCGTTCTTACGGGTCTGATGGGAGGCTTGGCCGTTCTTATTCACCCGACGAACATCTTCTTGGCTCCTCTGGCAGTGCTGCCGTACTCAGAACGCATGCTGAGCTGGGTGAGATCGCGCAAACTCGCCACAGGTCAGAGCCAAGTCTTGCCGCTACTGCGTCACATGGTCGCGATGACGGCGCCGATATTGTCAGTGGTGGCGGTACTGGAATTCCTCTATCACGGGAATTCACCCGCTGCAGGCGCCTGGCACGGGGTTCGTGCACGTCTTTTCGACCTTCATGCTCTGGGCGATTTCTGTCGACACTATCCGGGCCTTTTGACGGGTTCGACCGTCTATGCATACATTGTCGGGAATGTCGGGGAGTCGGTGTTGTCCATTCACCGCTGGCTGTATGTGTTGGTTTTCGCTGCGCCAGTTCTGGCAGGTGCACTGATTCTGCGGAAACGACTGGCATTGCTGGCGGGGTCACTGGCAGCGGCGGTCTTGGTATTCTATTTGGTGGCCGGCCCGAATGCGCTTGTCCCGAATAGTGAACGCTACGCCTTGTGGATGACCATGCCCCACTGCCTGGTGGCTGTGCTGGCATGGCATGAAATCTCACAACGCATTGGGTGGCCGAGTTTGGCGAAAGTCGTTGCACTCGCGGTCAGTGTCGCCCTGCTGAGCACGTTCTACGTTTCCTATTTCGTTCGACTGCGAACCCAGAATTCGGTGACTGAAAACGCCTTTGTCACGGGTCCGGTCGAGCCCAAACTTCGGGCATTTCGGGAAATCATCTCCACCCGGGACTCGTCACGGACCACGGAGATCTACGCCGAGGATTGGTGGACATACTGGGCTATCAAGTACCTCTCGCTTGGACACAAGACCCAGCTGTTTGTTACGATTCCCAACCACAACTGGGACAGCCGCTTTCCCAAGGACTTCAAGATTCCTGAGCACGACCGCTCGCGCACCCAATCATTCTACGTGGGTTACGCCAACGGCGACTTCGCGAAGAGGGTGGCACGCGAGCACCCTGGCGCAACCAGGTACTCCTTCAGCGGCTACGGAAATGGCACGGCACTCGATTTGTTCAAAGAGCCTTGATAAGTCGTTGCTAGCGCCATCGCCCAGCCAGCGGCGCGGCCGGCGAAGCGATGGACTGAAAGCGTGGCAGGCGCACGGAACCACGGCCGATTTCCGGAACCAGCGGCATGAATCCTTCGCGAATGATGGCATCGACCTTGGGTTCGGACAGCCAGGCCTCTGCGCTGGGAATCTGTACCAACTCGCCGTCCCTCTCGGCCACGGGGACAGGTAGCTCGTCAAGAGAGTTGATGTCTCCCGGAGAAAAGTCCCAGCCGCCTGCCTCACCAAAGCTTTTACCGATGAGAGTGGCACAAGCCAGCGCAGCCGAACCCCACAGATATTCTTCTGCTTGCGGCTGCTCTTCGAAGTCGAATCGTTCGACGGGTTCGCCCTTCTTCCCGTAGGGCAGTCGCAACAGCATGCCGGGCAACGCCAGGCCGACAGAGGGGGCACAAGCAGAGCTGCGCAACTCTTGCCAGGCTTGGCGGTCCGCCGCTGAAGCTGATCCTGCGGTCCGCGCCGCCCAGGCCATTCCCGCCAGCAAGGCCGCGCCTCCGTCTTGTGCGATCGCGCCCAGCCGAGCGAGGAGCGCGGCGTGTGCGGCCGTGGGTCGATACGACGCCAGGCTCACCAGCAGCGACCAGGGAGCCTCCGCGCCGTCGTCCGCCAGCAAGCGGAAGATATCCGATTCCGCCACCGTGGGCGCCGCTGCGAAGGCCGCAGCCATTTCCTCCGGGCTGGCGTCCAGAACGAACACCTGCACGTTCTCCTCGACCTCCAGGCTGCGCACCAGGAAGTCGAGCCCCCGCCAGGCCGCTTCGAGCGACTGAAACGCGGGCTGGTGCAAGAGCGCCCGCATCAGGCCGGCGCTGGTTTGATCGATGACAGCCAGCAGATTCGCCTGGCGGGGATCCGCCTTGGCCGTGATGTGCGAGCCCAGAGCCTGCCGAATCATCGAATTCACGACGGAAGTCGGCGAGATTGGTGTGGCGGCCTCGTCCGTCCCCGAGGGAGCCCGCCCCAGCAGGCGCTGGATGTCGCTGCCCTCGGGGCTCGCCCCTGCCGGGCTGGTCGCAGCCTGACCCGCGACGCCCAGCTTGGCCGCCGCTGCCGCAAAGGTCTGGGGATCCTGGACCTGGCGGCGCAACTCCCGCATGGGCGCGAAGAGATCCAGGGTCGCATAGAGATGGTCAGGGTGGAACTCGTCCAAGTCGGCGAAGGACATCGTGAACGGCGCCGCATCGCCCAGGCCGATGCGCGCGCTCGGCGCCAGTGCGGTGCAGACCGACGAGAAATTGTCGATATTGACCCGGCGCGGTCGCGCCAGAGCCCCGGTGCGCACCTCGCCCCGGCTGGCATGTCCCCCGAAGTCCGCGATGACCAACATCCGCAGCGGCAACCCGGGATCCGCTCTTGGTCTCTGCTTGTTCGACTTCCCGAAGACGAAGTCCATCTCGATTCCAGCGCGCTTTTCCTCGGCCATGGGCTACCTCCGCTACGCAGGCTAACGGATAGTCACCGATAGTCCAGCGCCAGAATCAGGGGTGGCGTTCGGTCGGCTCGAGCAGCGTCCGCGTTCGCGCTTCCTGAAATCGCGTCCAGCTGCAAGGGGAAACCGGGGACGTGCCTGGCTTTCGCAGGGCCAGTTCGAGCAGGATCAGGTGGCGCCATCGCATCGGCAGCCGCGTGAGCTGTTCACCTATTGTCGACGGCATCCGCTGCTCGCCCCGTAGGTAGCGGGGGCCGGGCTTGAAGTTCGACCGCCTGCCCTTCCACCACTCCGCCACGGCGTTCGCATCCAGCACGGGCAACGCCAGGATGGCCGATGCCTCGGGCGCGGCCGTCGCATCAGAGATGGAATCGTCGTCTTCTTCGGCGGCCAGGGCGAAGGGGCCCGGATTTAACCCGGAAATCATGGAGAAGGCCTCCCCCGCCAGACGAGCGACCAGCTTGTCGGAGTCGGCGATGAAACGCAGACAGGCTTCAGCCGCGCGCTGCGTGCCGACGAATCCCAGCGCCCGCAGCGCGGCCGCCCGGTGGCCGAGATCGTCCAGCGCGGCGAAGATGAATTCCTGTTCCGCCCCGGTTCCCACCAGAGCTGTGAGCAACAGCGCATGGTCGTCGTGGGCACGCGCCTGGCGCGCGCGTGCCGATTGTGCCGCGGGCAAGCCGCAAAGCAGACCTGTCTGCAGGGCCGCGGCGCGAATCCGCGCTTCCGCGGAATCGAGCAGCCTCTCCACAGCGCGCGCATGCACTGACGGATTGGCGGAGTTACGAACAGCACACAGAGCCGACCACGTGGCAGTCAGGTCCGTGCCCTGCAGACACACACCTACCAACGGCCCCGGGTCGACGCCGCGCTCGGCTAGTATGTCGAGCAGGACCGCGTGTTTGTCTTCGTCGGACGAGTACAGGGCGTTCCGCAGACGCTCATCCAGGTCGTAACGCTCGGCAAGCCCGAGGGCGCGAGCGATGCCGTGCAGCGGGCTCTGCTCCGATGACGGCAGCCGCGACAGGATGCGATCCAGCGGGTCGTCGCCCGGCCGACGCAAGAGCGCGAGCGTGGCGACACCCGGTCCGCTCCAATGATCCGCCTCATCACCCTCGACCGCCGGCCAGAGCAGGCGCTCTGCAGCCGCCTCGCCGCCGACGACCAGACCATCGATGTTCGCGCGCAGCAATTCCTCGGGACCACGGCGAACGTCGTCAAGCGTGTAGTCAAACGCGTCCAGCGCCTGGTCCCACAGCCGGAAATAGAAGGCGGCCTCATCGAAGTGTTCCTCGATGATGTCGAACAGCAGCCCCGGATCGTCGCGTCCCGCCGTGGGCGGTCGCGCCAGCGAGGCTTGCGAACTGAATGCCTCGTCGGCCATCAGCGGTCAATCTCCTTGAACGTCACGCTCTGGAGGAACCGGAAATCGTCGCCGAGAGCGCAGACGCTGCGAAAGGTGATCGCGAAGCGCTCTTCATCAGGTTCGATCAGCACCGTGTCCGCCTTCATGGGCAATTCCTCGATCCGGTCCTTGACACGGAAGATGGCGACGAAGTGTAGCACTGGGATGCCGAACACCACGTTCACGGCTCGCGGGTCCAGGTTTCGCAAGCCGACCTTTTCCCCGCCCCTCAGGCCGCCCGGCAGCACCTGATCCTGGGGAACCGCATTGTGGAAGCGCTGGTCGAAATCACTGGGAAAGAGTGGACGGCGCGATTTCTCCCATGCGGCGTCGAAGGTGCCCGCGAACTGCGCTCGCTGCTTCCACCCCGTCGGGATGAACCCCAGCCCCGCGGGCCGCGGCCGATCCTTGATCGACCGGATGGCCTCAGCCCGGTATTCGAAGTTGGGCAAAGGCGCCTTGTCTCTGGCCACCATGGCGAACCCCACCCCGACGGGGTTCTGATCGTGGATCAGCTGGTTGCCCGCGCCATCCTTGTCAGAGCCGCCGTAGGCATGCTCGTAGAGAAGGGGAATCTTCGAAAAAGCCACCGGCCCTGCGATGGTGTTATCCCGACCGCCGACCCAGCAGCGCGGACCCCAGACCCGCAGCACCTTCTCGCAGGCCGCGACCGCAAAACCGGCCTCGACGCTCTTCGATTCCCGGCCGTAGGCGTGCCCGACCACGGCGATGTCCACGCCGGGCTTCGACGGCACCAGGTCAGTCGAATAGCGCAGGCTCGACGACGCCGGCTCCCCATGGAAGACGTCCTTCTTGAATATTGGGACGCTCACATCCCGCGCGGCCGCCGCGATCGGGCCATTGGCGGCAAAATGAAACGTCGCCTTCAGCAGCCCGACAACCAGATCCCGGCCCTCGCCGTCCTGGCAGAAGCCGATCCCCGTGCGAAACGGGGTCATATTGAACTGTTGGTGAAGCTGCATTACTTCTCCACAGGAACCTTCAGCCCGTCGATGTAGGCCTCGCACAGATTCAGGCTCCTGTCGGGGGTCCGCTCGTAGATGAGAACGATCTTGACCGTTCCACAGCCTGAAATCTGCTTCAGTTCACCTAGTCTGTTGCCAGCTACGTCCTGCTTGCTGAAGATGTCCCAGTAGTCGCCGCCCTTGCGCACGAGTGGATACAGTGTGAAGAAGACATGCTCGGTCGGGGAAATGTTGTTGTAGTAGGTCAGGTCCACGGCCGGATTGAGATAACCCGCCGATGCTTGAACCGGATGAAGCACGAACTTGCGCCCGGTCCCGATGGCGAAGTTGCGCCCGTAGTGACCTTTGTGCTCACTGTATGGAATGACGTTATTCCACGTGAGGTTGGAAATCTCCCGCTTTCCCGCCTCGGCCTTGCCTGCGGTCTCATCCTCGGTGTTGACCAGAATCCTGGTGGCGAAGATCTGCAGGCCCTTCTTCACTTCTGCAGGTGTCTTGCGATAGTCGAGGCTCTTGCTCTTCTTGGCCAGCCATTTCTTCGTCTCTTTCGAAGACGGATCAGCGAGCTCGTCGGGCTTGTCGCTTCGGAAAAACAGCGCTAGTTCATCGGGGTGGTGATTGCTTGCCTCGGCCCCGGGGTACATGAGATCGGCGATCGGCGCGCGAAAACACAGGTTCAACCGGTGCCGGATCCCGCGCTTAACAAACGTATTCTGTTGCTTCAAACTGCTGGTCTGGACCATCTCCGCGTTCGAGCCGAGGCCGTCGTGCTGTTCCACCTTCAGCTGCTCGAGATACTCGTTGTGGTGCGATTCATAGATCGACTCGACATTCGGGAACGGCGGATCGGCTGGGTATGTCGGGAAGGCCCGCACCTGTGGCCACGGGCCTGGATAGTCGGCCTCAGCCTGCTTGTCCTTAAGGTAGGACTGGCGCCGTCGATATTGCGGGTTCCCCGTGCGAAGCTCCTGGAAAACGTGGACGAAGTCCAGGTTGGTGATGGTTTCGCGGCTGGTGTCGGAGGGCCTCTGACGCACGCGGAGCCCAAGCCCTGTGTCGAGATTCCAGAACGATCTTAGCCTTTCGCAATCACCGGGCCTGCCATGTTCGTAGGCGCTCGACAGTTCGCCCAGGAAATTGGCCGCCGCGCGAACCGCGGTCAGAAAGAACGCATGTAGGCCGCGGTAGTCGTAGAAGGAATTTCCAATAAACTGTTTGGTAACGGACTTGGTTCTCTCCACGTTTGGGCACACCTTGAAGGTTACGTAGTTGAAACTGGTGGGGTCCAAGTCCACGTTCTTTGCGCTGCTAAAATGCTCGAGCTTTTTGTGCTCGCCATAGCCACCCGGACACTGCATCTGTTCATGAAGAGCCTCCTCAATTGCCTCATGTCTCACGTCTCCTGACAGGGCATTCTCACTGGCCGAGGCGCGTGCTGTGGGGTAGGCCCCACTTGTCTTGTCGACGACGGTCTTGTAGATGAAGGGCCTGATTTCGCCCGCCAGGACGCGATCGCAGAAGAGCCAGGGGAACATCAGTGGCCTTTCGACGGCGAATCGGGTGCTCTCTTGGCGCAGGTAGTCCCGCACGCCATTCCGGCTCTTCTCGGGAACTTGGGCGTCCACGCAATTGAGCAGCCCATCCACGGTGGGGAACCCCACCGGGGTGAACCAGGCGCGCGAATCGCATGCTTCGGTATCCCCGTGGGGCCAAAACGGACCATAGTCGCCCAGATAGCGATAGCGAACGTAGCTGTCCCAGAAATGCTCGACCTTGTTGTGCAAGTTCCAAATATGCAGCCCATAGTCTCCGCCATGCTCGTTGTTCCAGGTCTTTTCGAGCAGGTTGTAGGCCCCTGCCATGACATTCACGAGTTGATGGATGACCAGGTCAGCCGCAATGTGTGTCGCCATCCCGAGAAAGTAGGAACGCTGGACCAGTGACTGCAGGCCGACCTTCTTCGGCCCCCCGGCTCTTGCGATGGAAAGCTCGAACTGCCGATGTGTCCGATTGTAGTGCCCGAGATCAAAATGGACCGAGCCAAAGGATGGAACCAACCCCGCCGCCTTCGGGACAGATGGCACCATCCAGAAATCGGGGCCGCAGGCGCCGAGCATGTAGGCGGAGAAGCAGGTCATGGCATCGATTTGGTCTTGATTCTTGTTCGTGTTCTTGGTCTTTGGGTTCCCGCGGACATCCCCTGCCCACTGGGCGTGTGCGGCCTCCATGGCATCGACGAAGTTGTTCTTCTTCTTGGGGTTGCCGTGGGGGTCGATTCCGATTTTGAGATCGCCAGCGTTCAAGGCAGCAAGGCAAGAATCGCGATAGGTCGTCGCAAGTTTCAGGTACAAATCTCTCCCGACTTGGACATAGTCAGGAGCCTCGGCGCTAGCTGCGAGCGCGACAAGCCAATGGGTATGAAAGCAGGGCATCAGTTTGCTTTCCAGAGAGAGGTCGCCTGAAAGAACCCGAGTGGCTGCTTGGTCGCGTCGGGGGAGGGCGTGATATCCAGGGGCAAGACCACGCCCACGCCAGCCGCGTCAGCACGAAAATCGAAAGGTGGTCCTGTGGTGTTGGTCTCAAGGGACGCGGGCAGGAAGCCTGGCACATCGAAGCTTGTGGCAACCCGGGCACCGCGGATGACCTGGAACACGGTTTGGGGGGTGAGCTTGAGGCCTTTCAACCAAGCCTCGTACCCGGGAGCGTCTCGCAGTTTGAGAGCATCCATGCCGTCCCTCAGGCCGGCCTCGAGTTCGACTCGGAAGCTCGTTACCAGTGTTCCCTTCTTGAAGTCGAGAACCTTCTGGTAGGAATCCGGGAGAGTGGCTTGCCATTCCTCGAGCGTGGAGACTTCTTTGGTGATTCCCTTGCGCTTCCGTTCCTGGCCTTCGAATGAGGGGAAAGCGTAGAAGTCTTCCATGCTCATCGTGAGATAGCGCTTTCGATGTTGCGCGACCAGATCCGGCTGCAGGAATGCTTCAGCGGCTGCCAGGGTGTCTTCGTCGGTGAGAACTTTCGCGCCGGCTTCGCGCGAATATACGGCGAGAAGAATGTCTGTGCCGGGTTGGGGAAGAAGGCCGGCAAATCTGTGGTCCTCGCTGGGGCCGGTGAGCCGAAGGAAGGGTTCAGGCTTGGGCATGGGCTGCCAGTTGTTGGGCGCCGGGCCCGGACGCAGGCATGTCCCCTCGCGGTTGATGGCGTAAAGGGCTCCGCTGCCAGGCCCTGCCTTGGCATCCCCGTCTATCGCGACCGTGACCTTGGGATCGCTGCCCGGGTCCATGGGATAGAGAGCCTGTACCGATTGCTCTGACGGCGCGAGCGGGTTCAGGTCGATATCGGTGATCCAGTTCACCGCCTTCTCCGGTCGCACGAAATACAGGTGCCGACTCTGGCCATCGGCCACAATCGCCTGGGGCGTCTCCCGCAGGAAGAGAAACCGCAAGGCGGCGAAGTCGATTTCGACATACAGCATCTTCGGCGGCTCGATGGCGCTGCCGTCGGGCCGCTGCCGGGATAGGTACATTCTTGGCTCGGGATTGTCCGCCAAGAACAGAAGCAAGATCTCGTCGAGATCCGCGGATCCTAGACGATTGAGCGCCCCCACGGCACGCACCAGAGAGAGCGGAACCGTGGTGCGAGGCAGGGGTATGCGGGTGATTCCGCGCTGGTCCACCCGCAGAATGGCGTATGGGTCCACCTTGGCGCGGTCCCCTGGTTCCACGTCATCGGCGCCCTTGTCCGGACCGAGTGCAAGCAGGAACAGCACCACGTCACGGTCTTTGAGCTTTGCCGTGAAACTGCTCTGGACGCGATAGCGCATTCCGGCCGGCGCCGGCAGGGCGGGCTGCTGGAAGAGAAGCTTCTCGACGCTGTACACCCCGATGGCCCCATTCAGTCGCGGCAAGAGAAACTCGTCGACGCCGTCGCCGTTCACGTCTGCAGTGACCACGCGGGCCATGTCGAAGGATTCCCCATCATCGAGCTTCTTGCCGGTCAGTGACCAGGGCGAGCCGAAAACCAGGGGGAATGGCCCCCGCTTACGGCCGATCCAGCTTTCGCCGGGCTGCTCATCGAACCTTTCTATGCGCTCCTCCCAACTGATACCGAGCGCGCGCGAATGGACGCGGTGGTAGAGGACCGCCGCTGGTGTGCTTCCATGCCAAAGCACGATGGGACGAGCGTCGACACCGTCCACGCTGTCATCGGACGAGGGTTTCTGCTTGCCCGGTACCACGTTGCCCAGGCGTCGAAAGACAACTCCATTCATTGTGCCTCCATCGCGAGCGGGCGGCGTGGCCCGGCTGCGCATACAGCCAAACAGGATCAAGGTTGCAAAGCACGCGACCCAAGCCGCCCACCTGAGGTTGCGCATGTCAGTCCTTGTTGCGAATCGTCGCATCGGGGGAATCCGGGAAGACAATCTTGCCAAGACCGGTGACGGTTCCTTTGAGCTCGATGGTGCCGGAGCCGTCGGTCTTGCCCTCAAGCTTCGATCCATCGGGCTTGCGCAGAACGTAGCGCTCGTTCTTGATTGGGTTGCCTGCCCCGTCGACCAGCTTGACCTTCAGGGAGTCCGGCTTGTGCCGCTCGTCCGGGTCAACCCCGGGAACAACGACCAGAGGCGGCTGGACCTCGGGCGACGGGGGCGTGTTGAACGTGCCGCCCTTGTTGCCCAGCATGAGGTCACCCAGCCGTCCGACTGGTTTGCCTTCGACGGTGACGTCGAACGAGTACGCGATGAATTCGGCCGCGCCTTTGGTCACCAGACTGACCACGCCGCCCGCGCTGCCGGCCTCGTCACCGGTGCTCTTGCTGAAACAAGATCCCTGCAGCATGATGGGATTCCCGTCGCAGGTCACCTTCTTGCTGCCCTTGGACGTGTCCTGGGACATGGCCATGTTCGGGTAGGGGATCGGCACTGGGGGACCTGGCGGCGCCGGGGTCAAGCAGACGTCGGGCATGAAGGAAACCGTGCCTCCGCTGTCCTTGTGAACCACGGTCATGTTGTTCACGACCACTGTTGCCGGCATGGTGTCTCCTTATGGGCCAAGGGGCGAATCACAGGGCGGCTGGGGGCGTGCGAGCAGAATCGCGTGTCGCTCGCCCCCGTCCGAGGCCGTCCAGAGAACGGCCGAGTTTCGATCGCGATGTTTGGTGTGCAGGTAGTGCGCGGCCAGCACGACCAGCGCCGCGCCCGATGCGGCGCCCAGGTCACCCAGCACGGCTGCGGGATGTTCAAGCGCCAGCGGCGCCCGAAGGGTGTTGCCCAGGCGGGACAGCGCATACCCCCATTCCCGCGCCCGGCTCATTTCGCCATTCAGATCGCAGACGACCAACGGTGGCGCAGCCGCGCCCGCGGGAATCACTCGGGACAGGACATCCGCCAGGGTCGCGCCGGCATCGTGTCCCGCTGCTGTGGCGGTACAGGTTGCAGTCGCCGTGGCGCCGAGCTCAGCCCACGGCTGCAGCGCGCGCCGTTGTGCCTCTGCGGCGGGCTCCAATAGGAAGAAGGCTGCGGCCTCGCCCGGACAGAAACCATCGTGGCTGCGCGTGCTGCTGATGCGGTAGGCGCGGTCCAGCGGTGCAAGCCACTCCGGGAACAGGTGGGAATCCACGCCGCCCACGATGGCGCGCTTGATCTGCCCCTCGCGCACCAGACGGCAGGCCTCGGTGCAGAGATCCAGCGCGCCCCCTGACCCCATCCAGGAGAGTTGGCGGTGCGCGAATGGCTCGTGCGCCGCCAGGTTGTGGAACCATTCGGTAAACGCGCCGCCCTGCTCGGGGCCCCAGTCAGGTCGCGGCCCGGGCAGTGAAAGAAACAAGCCGGTTCCCCCTTCATCGTCCGCGGTCAGTTTGGCCTTGTTCCAGAGGTCGGCAAACGCACGGGCCGCCAGCAGGGCAAGCCACTCGGTCTGGCGCCCCTGGGCGCGCCAGACGCAGTCCAGGTGAGAAATCGGCGAGGCTACCAGGGGCTCGCTCTCGTCCAGGTCGGGATCCTCTGGCATGCACAGGTATAGGTCGGGGCGCGCCTGTTTGCGTGGAATGTTCGCCCGCACAGAGGTGAAGGTTTGCGTGGCGTTCACGCCGACGGGGGAAACCATGCCCACTCCGCTGAGTACGAGATCGCCGCTCGTGCTCTCATGTGTTCGGGCCGACTGTCGCGGGGAGGCCATGGCTTGTCGCTAGTTGACCTTGACCGACGCGCCCTTGATCCGATTCGTGCCGGTGGCGTGCGATTCAACGAACGCCCCACGAATCACCACCTTGCCGTTCTTGCTCAGGGTGATGCTGGCGTTCCCGCAGCGAAGCACGATCTCTTCCTGCGCATCGAAAGACACGCTTTTCCCGTCGATCTTGACGTCGAGCGCCTGGCTGGGTGCCCGGGGCGCAGACTTGGGGACGGCCGGCTTGACCAGGCCCACCAGGATCGGTTTCAGGGGATCGCCCCCGTCGAAGAGCAGGACAGCCTCGGCGTGCGCCGTCGCAGCGGCCTGGAGTCCCTCGCGCTCCAGCGGAAACGCAACGACCGCCGGCAGCGGGCCGGAGGTGCCACCATGATAGTCGACCCACGGGACACCGTCCGCATCGACCTTGACCAGGCGTCCGACCCGGGCGTGCGGCAAGGTTTCCCGGCGTGTGCCGATGGAAATGACATCATCAATCCGTTGCGTCTTGTTCATTTTGGTCATGGGGCAACTCCGACAATTGTCGACTCTGGCACAGGGAAACTGATGGGGTTCTTGGGTGCGACGGGACCGCGTACCGACCCAGGATCTGACTTGGGACGGTCGGACGCAAGTGCCGTTCTGCGTGTGGCCATTATACGGCCACCCCGAGTGAGCCGCGGAATCCGGGCCGGCTCGGCCGACCTGTGCTTACGCTTCGCCCTGCCGGACTTCTTCGTCCGGTAACGCTTGGCGCCATGACTCGCAGGAGCGTCGGCGTCGTGGCAGGGCGGCCTCCAGAGCACCGAATGGTTTGACGGACCGAGTGAAATTGCACAGTTGCGAGCGGCCCGAGGCGCGACGAGGGCGCGCCCGGCGCGGTGGGGGCGGGGCGGGAGGCAGGTCCCTCGGGAGAATACTCGACGTATTTGGCCGACGAGCAACGAAGGGACGCGACGCAAATGCGCGATTGTCGCGTGGGCTGCGGCAGGCTTTGCCTGCCGCAGCCCACGCGGGAGGGTATGGGGACCCGTTGCGGGTTCCCATGTCAATTCCGACGAGAGGCAAACCGTTCGGTGTTCCAGGAGCAGGTCACGGCTTGCGAGAGTAGCACCACGCCTATTGCGCTGGGCAGGATGGACTGGCAATCTCCCTGTCGTATTGCTCATGATCAGAAACGGGTTGTTGTCTTTGCTGCTGGCTGTGATCTTTGCGGCCTTGGCGTTCTGCGCCCACGCGCCTCCGCCGCCTCCGCCGCCTCCGCCTGCCTGTCAGACACCGGAACCCGTCCGAGTGAGCATTCGCGCCTCGGATCGGCTCAACCCGGGCGACAGCGGAGAATCACTCGCCACCACGGTCCGGATCTACCAACTCAAAGAGGTGAGCAAGCTGGAGGCGGCAAGTCCGGAGCAGATCCTGGACAACGACCGCGCCGTACTGGCCGACGATCTGGTCGCGGTCAGCGAAATCACACTCTACCCCGGAGAAACTGCCAGGCCATCGCTCAGCCGACGCGAGGGAGCCTTCTTCCTCGCCGTGGTCGCGTTTTTCCGCCATCCCTCGGGTTCGGCCTGGCGGGTTGCGAGCAAATTGGCCCCGCCCGACGCTCAGTACTGCCACGCACCCGACGGCGGGACCGCCGATGCCGCGCGGCCGGCACTGCGCTTCGGCCTGGTGGACACCCGCGTGGAATTGCAGTGAGGCTAAGAAACCGATGATGGTCCCGCACCGAGTTGTTTGGTCCGAGGGAATGTTGGTTTCCCCCCAGCATCTGCAGCAGGCGGACCTGTACCACGAACGGCTGCTTGATGTGCGGCTGGCCGCTCTGGTGCCGCAGACCTGGGGAATTCTGTCGCTTGACCTGGACCTGGGAGCGCTCCAGTCCGACCAGTTGCGGGTGAACCGCTTCGTCGGCATTCTGCCCGATGGCCTCCATCTGGGTTTCGAGGCCGGGGATCCCGAGGCTCCTGCGGCGCGGGCGATCGGGGCGCACTTTCCCCCTGCCTCGTCTGGACTTGAGGTGTTTCTGGCCGTGCCCAAGGAGCGGGATGGGGTTCCCAGCGTGGCGGCTGAGGCCACCGGCGGCGACGGGCCCGCTGCCGGGGTTCGACGCACGCGCTTCAGCGCGGCCACCCAGCCGGTGGGTGATATGACCGGGGAGTCGGCCGACCTGCCTATCGCGTTCGCCCGGCGCAACATTTCGGTGCTGTTCGGCGATGAGGCGCGGGATGATTTCGACTCCATCAAGATCGCCGAGGTCGTCCGCACCGCCAGCAACACGCTCGTTCCGAGCGAAGCCTTCATCCCCTCGGTGCTGTCCATCTCGGGCTCGTCGTTCTTGATGAGCGGCGTACGCCGTCTCCTCGCGCTGATGACCGCCAAGCAGCGCCAGCTTTCCGAGGAACGCCGGCAGCGCGACGCGGTGACGGTGGAATTCGGGGCCGGTGACATCACACGCTATCTGCAACTCTCTGCCTTGAATGCGGCCATTCCGCTCCTCGTTCACGCTGGACGTGATGGGGAGCTTAGCCCACGTGAGCTCTACCTCTTTCTCATCCAGATGGCCGGCCAACTATCGACCCTGGTATCCGATGCCGATCCATCGTCGTTTCCGGCCTTCACCTTCACCGACCTGCGCGCCACCTTCGAGGAGCTGTTCGCGCTTCTCACCAGTCTCCTGCGCGTCAGCGTGCGCGAGGTGTGCGTGGTCGTGCCCATGGACGTGCGGGAAGGGCTGCACGTCGGCAACATGAGCGACGAGCGCATCGTGAAGTGTGCCCAGTTCGTGCTTGCGGCTCAGGCGCGCGGGATCTCCGAGGAGCAGCTGGCGCGCGAGCTGCCCGGGCGGGCCAAGATCGCCTCCTTCGGCCAATTGCCGTTTCTTCTGCGCTCGGCGACGCGCGGGCTCAGCCTGCAGGTCACCCACCGACCGCCTGTCGAGGTGCCGGTGCGGCCCAACGTGGCCTACTTCTTCATCGATGCAGCCGGCGGGGCCGAGCATTGGCGCCACGTTCTGAACGAGCGCACCATCGCCATCTACGTACCGCCCCCCTACGATCCCGCGCAGCTCAAGCTCGAGATCTTTGCCATTCCCGCCAAGACATAGGGGACGCGATGGACTTGGTTTCTGACCTCACCAGCGAGTGCTTCAGCGCCATCGGCCGCCTGCGCGAGGTCGATGAGCCTGTGGCATCCCCCGAGGCCGTGCACACCCGTTTGCGAGCCTTCGTGGAGAGCTTCAAGGAACGTGCACGCCGTGCCGGCCTTGCCGAGAAGGACACGCAGGACATCGCATACGCTCTGGTCGCTCTCATGGACGAGGTCGCGCTACGCGCGCCCGAGCCGCTGCGCGGCTACTGGATGAACCAGCCTCTGCAACTGCATTTTTTTCATGAGAACGTAGCGGGCGAGGGTTTCTTCGCCCGACTCGACAGCCTGTTGGCAGACGGGCGCCGGCTGGCGCCCCTGCGCGTCTACCAGCTGTGCCTGTTGTTTGGGTTCCAGGGCAAGTACGGCCTTCCTGGGGGCGACGTCGAACTCATGCGCATTGCGGAAGCCGTGCGCAACCAAGTGGAACGGAACCAGGAAGTGCCCGAGGCGTTCTCGCCGGCGGGTGAAGCGCCCGACGAGCCGCTGGTTCGCAGCGCCAGCCGCAACGTCCTTCTCTGGGTGTCGCTCGGGATTTTTGCAGTGGCCCTGGCCGTCTTCGTGGGCCTGAGGCTTTCATTCGATCGCGGGGTCGGCGATCTGACCGGCCGCGTGGACGAGATAGCGCCGTAGGGGTCATTCCGTGCTCAAGTACATCGTTGGGCTCATTTTCATCGGGCTGACCTGGGCAGCCGCTCTCGTGTTCCGAGGCGTGACGCCCCTGATCTGGGTGGCCATCGTCGTGACTGTCGTGGTGGCACTTGGCCTGGTCACCATTGACTTGGTTCGGATGTTCATCGCGCGTCGTGCGTCGGCTACGTTGGAACAAGGCCTAAGTGGCGATGGCGCGGCCGGCATGCGGCCGGATCAACAGGCCGAGATCGCCGCCATGCAGGCAGAATTCCAGAAGGCCCTGCGCAGTCTCACGTCCTCGCGCCTGGGGCACAGGGGCGGTGATGCCCTCGGCGCTTTGCCCTGGTATGTGATCATCGGGCCGCCCGGGTCAGGCAAGACCACGGCGCTGAGGAGCTCGGGCTTGCCCTTCCCTCATGCCAAGGGAGGGCGGGTGAGGGGCGTGGGCGGTACGCGCAATTGCGACTGGTGGCTGACCAACGACGCCGTCATCTTGGATACGGCCGGCCGCTGGGCGACGCAGGAAGATGACCGGGAAGAATGGCTCGCGTTTCTTGACCTGCTTCACCAGACCCGGCCGCGCAAGCCAGTGAACGGCATCTTGGTCGCCGTGAGCCTGACGGATCTGCAGGGCGAGCCGGATGAGATTGCAGCCTTGGCCAAGGCCCTGCGCGAACGCGTCGACGAGGTGATAGGGCGTCTGGAAATGGTGCTGCCCGTGTACCTCCTGGTCACGAAGTGCGACCTGATCCCCGGCTTTATCGAGATGTTCGGCGACTTGCGCGACAAGGAGCGCGGCCAGATTTGGGGTTTCACGCTGCCGCTTCTGGCCACCGCGGATGAGCGGATCGATGCGTTCGGCGGGCATCTGGACGAGTTGTGCGAGGTCGCTGAGCAGAAAGCGGCGGTGCGCATGCACGACGACCGCCGGGTGGAGGCTCGTTTTGCCATCTTCGAGTTCTCGCAGCAGTTCGCGACATTGAAGCAGAGCCTGACCGACTTGGTGACCGACCTTTTCTCGGAGAACGTGTATCAGGACGCCCCCATCATGCGCGGGGTCTACTTCACCAGCGGGACACAGGAGGGCCGTCCCATAGACCGGATCATGAAGTCGATGGCCGAGGCCTTCGGCGTGTCGGGGCGGGCGGCAGCGGTCGCGGTCAGCAAGTCCAAGAGCTACTTTCTGCGCGACCTCTTCACCAGGGTTGTGTTTCCCGACAAAGACGTCGCCATCCGGAGCACCCGGGTCTTGGTACGACAGCGAATGAAGCGTCTGGCGTTGACGGTCTGCGCGCTGGCTGCAGCAGCCGGGTTTCTCTTCCTGCCCGTCCGGTCGTTCAGTACCAGCCGGGCCCTCGTCCAAGAGGTGCGCCGATGCGTCGACAAGCTGGCGGCTGGCCGGCAAGGCCGGGAGGCGGCCTCCGTCCCATCGGCTGCCACCCTGGAATCCGTTGAGACCATGGCCAAGACCCTGACCGAAGATGGCGAGGGTTCGGTCCTGTTTCCCCTTTCCCCGGTCTACAAGAGCCTGCGCACAGCTATTGAACGCCTCGTCGTGCGTCCGATTCTGCATGCTGACGTCGCCAGGGCCTCGGCTTCGGGCAAGTTAGCGCCATCGGAACTGATGGACGCACTGGTGCTGCACCTACTGCTCACCGAGAACAAACAACCCGACGAGCCTACGCCCCGGACGGCGCGTTGGGAGGACGCGGTCAAGCTCGCGGGGCAGAAAGCCGCCGCTCGCTGGGAGAGCCTTAGCGGGGCGGTGCCTGCCTCGCGGGCTCCGCGCGTGGTGGATGCTCTGGTGCGCTACTATGCGGTGGGCATCCAGGATCCCGGCGACCTCATCGACCGGGACCGGAAGTTCGTCAGCGCGGCCCGTGCCACGCTCATCGGGGCGGGTGACGATCCGTTGGCCGAGCTGATCAACGACCCGGCCATGCCACGCGATCTGAAGTTGGTGGACGTGCTGGGCGGAGCGGTGGTTTTCTTCCACGCCGAGGAAGGACAGAAGCGGCCGGGGACCGTGATCCGCGGCGCCTTCACCCCGGCCGGCTATCGCGTCGTCAAACAGCGACTGGAGCAGCTGCAAAAAGCCCAGGATGTTGAGGAGGATGCGTGGATCCTCGGTAAGGAACGCAAGGCCAAGGATGCGAGGGCGGTTGCGCGAATTCGCACGGACTACTTCACGCAATACTTGGGTGCTTGGAAGGCTTTTCTTCTGACCCTGGCAGTGCGCGAGCCGGCCAGCTTGGAGCAAGCCCGCGGGCTCTGCAAGAGGCTCACGCTCGAGAAGCCCTTCGAGACCATATGGCGCAATTTGGGTGAGAATTTCAGTCTCAAAGACGAGTCGCTGGCGGGCAAGGCCCTTGGCATGCTCAAGGGCGCGGCGGACAAGGCGGGCGCGCCGGCCGGCAGCGCAGACATGTTGGAGAACCAGGATCCAGGAGCGAAGCAAGTGGCGGCCGAATTCGAGAGCCTGCTGCGCTTTGGATCGGTGAAGCCGAGCGGTTTCGACCAATACAACCAGATCCTGGGGGAGATCGCGGCGGCCATGGGCGATCAGGGCACGCCGGAGCCGAAGGCATTCCAGACTGTGCTTCGGACCCAGCGAGCCGCCCTCTCGGGTCTGATCGTGCGCTACAACGACCGGGGCTGGGAGCAGGGTTTGCTGGAACGGATTCTCATGCCGCCCTTGCGCGGGGCAGAGGTGGCTATCGTGGGCGCGAGCGCGGAGCTGGCCAACCGCAAGTGGTGCGAAACCGTGGTCGTGGCCTACGACGAGCTTCTGGCGGGGAAGTTCCCCTTTGCCACCGGCAAGTCGACCGGCGAGGCACGGCTGGCCGATGTGGAGAAGTTCTTCCAACCGGCAAGCGGCGTTCTCTGGCAGTACTTCACCGAATCGCTACAGGCCGATATTGAACGAATGGGCTCCGTCTTCCGGGTCAAGGAGGGGGCCTCGGTTCGCTACAAGGACGACTTCCTCAAGTTCTGGCCGCGCGCGCAGGAGATGTCGAGCCGGCTTTTCGCCAAGGATCCAGGGAAGCTCGGTATGCCCGTCGAGGTCCGCATTCGCCCGTCGGCTCAGTATTCGAAGATTGTCCTCGACACTGGCAGCAAGAAGGTCGTGGGACTCAACGCGGTGGAGCGCTGGGATGATGTCCTGTGGCCATCCCGGCGCGCGCTCGTGCGTTTGTACGTCAAGTCGGACGAAGTGGAATCGCTCGGCCCCCGTGAGGACGGTGACTGGGCTCTCTTCCATCTGCTCGGCCAAGGCACGAGTCCCAGCCGAGGCGGCGAGGTGCTCTCGCTCTCGTTCATGCCCACGCTGGGCCAGGGGAAGGTCCAGATTGACTTCAAGCCCGATATCCTGCGCGACCTGTTTGCGCGCTTCGTGCTTCCACGCAGCATTACCCCGGGGACCGCCGCGTGTCGCAAGTGACGCTCGCTCCACCCACTGCGGTGGGACTTTTCGGGAAGATTCCCGCTGAACGCGACTTCGTCCGTGTCAACGCCGGTGCGTTCTTGCGGGCCGGTCTCGACCGCTGGTTTCAAGAAGGCGTCGAGCACATGAGAAGTGAGCGCACTCAGTTGCCCGCGGAACCCGCGCATTTCTTGCTTGTTCCGGCCGCTGGCGCCGCGCCGTTTGCTGGCGTATTCGCTCCCGGCCAGGACGCAGTTGGCCGCGCATTCCCGGTCGTCGTTTTCGCGGTCCTGGATCCGCCACCGACGCGCGCGGATCTTCCCCTTCTTCCCGCGCAGCTCGCATCCTTCTGGGACGCCAGCGCCAGCCTGGCGCTGGCCGCCCAAGGAATGGCCGGGGGACCTTTGGCGGCCGAGGCCTGCGCCTTGGCGTCCACCTTGCGACCGGCTGCCCCGCCCCTCGACCTGAATGCGCTGTTGCTGCAGTCGAACTCGTCCGAGCTTTGCGCCGCTGTGGGCGGGTCGCCCGATGCGGCTGCCTACGCCATCACGACCCTCATCGCGGCGTGTTCTCGGACGAACGCTCAACCGCCGGAGTCGTCCGGCCGCGTGCTGGCGCTTGACTGCCCAGCGCCGAGCGACGGGCTGCGGGCCTTCTGGTTGGAACTGGTGCGCCGGAATCTGGGCGCCAAGGTGCAGATGCCGTCTTCTATGTGGACGCGAGAGAGTGGGCGCTTGCTCGTCGCGCTTGGTCCAGCCCCGAGCCCGATGCTTGCCTTCTTGGCCGACCCCGACCACAAAAGCAACCGCCGCTGGCCGCTGCGAACCTCCAGCCAGGCTGCGCGCGCGGGCGCAGTCGAGAAGCTCTCACCGTCCCAACGGCAGGCGCTGGCAGCAGAGGACGCATCGTTGGCCGACGTTTTGTCCGTGTTCTGTGCCGTTTAGCGTTAAACCCAAATCTTGACAGACTCGCTGCGTTGGAGGCTAATTGGGCTTTGTTGCAGGCACCCGCATGGCCATTTTCCTGAAAGACGTCGAGTCTCTTCTCCAGCCGGTAGCTGGCGAGAATCCTTTCGGGCCTGACCTGGAGTACGATCCCGCATTCTTGGCTCTCGAGCGACTGGTCCAAGGCAAGGCTGAGCAGCAGATGGGGAAGACGGTCGTGGCGGCGGAGGAACCTGACTGGGACGCCGTCGTCAAGGCCGCCGCGGCGCTCCTGCTCAAGACCAAGGACCTGCGGATCGCGTTTCACTTGACCCGGGCTTTGCTCCACACCAACGGGTTCGCAGGACTTCGCGATGGGCTGGCCGTGCTGCGCGGGCTTGTCGAGCGCTACTGGGATGGGCTCTATCCCCGCCTGGATCCCGATGATGGAAACGACCCCACGTTCCGGGTCAATGTCCTCATGGGGCTGTGCGATCCAGCGACCGTCACGGATCGGTTCCGCACGGTTCCTTTGGTGGCGGCGCGCTCTTTTGGCCGATTCAGCCTGCGGGATCTCGCCGTGGCGGCGGGTGAGTTGTCGCCCCCAAGCGGCGTCGATCCGCCCAAGAGCGCGGCGATCGATGGAGCTTTTACCGAATGCCCGGTCGCTGACCTCCAGGCGACGGCGCAGAGTCTGCGCGAGTCGCTCGAACACTTGACCGCGCTTGAGACATCCATTGGGGCCCGCGTCGGCCTGGCCCAGGCGCCCAGTTTTTCGAAGTTGTCCGCGCTGGTTGGACAGGCCCACAAGATCCTAGCGGCTCGTCTCGACCGTCGCGGCGTGACTGCTGCGCCGCTGGCCGGAGAAACTCCCGGCGATGCGACGGCTGCCGACGCGCTGCCGACTGCGCCGGCCACGGTGCCAGGGGCGATCAACTCTCGGGAAGATGTGGTTCGGCTTCTCGAACGGATGTGTGAGTACTACGAGCGGAACGAGCCTTCGAGCCCCGTCCCGCTCCTGCTAAGAAGATGCAAGCGGTTGGTCTCGGCGAACTTTTTGGACATTGTCCGTGACGTCGCGCCCGACGCTGTTCGCCAAGTCGAGACATTGCGCGGCCCAGAAGAATAGATGGCAGCCCGATCATGGCCAGAGATCTGGCAGTTCCCACAAACCTGAGGTAGGTGGATACCATGAGCAACAGCGGACAGAAATTCATAGCGCGAAATCGCGCCCCACGCGTTCAGATCGAATACGACGTCGAACTCTTCGGCTCGGAGAAGAAGGTCCAGCTTCCTTTCGTGATGGGGGTGATGTCCGATCTTTCCGGCAATCCCAAGGAGCAGTTGGCTCCGGTTGCCGACCGGAAGTTCGTCGAGTTCTCGGTCGACAACTTTGACGATCGGCTCAAGGCCATCCAGCCGCGCGTGGCGTGCCAGGTCCCGAACACCCTGACCGGCGAGGGAAACATGAGCGTGGACCTCACCTTCGACAGCATGGACGACTTCTCGCCTGCGGCCGTTGCACGCAAGGTTGAGCCGCTCAACAAGCTCATGCAGGCCCGACAGCAACTGTCCAGCCTGATCACCTACATGGATGGGCGCACTGGAGCCGAGGATCTGATCGCAAACGCCCTGCGCGATCCGGCCTTGCTGCAGGCGCTCGCGGCGGCGCCCAAACCCGAAGATGGCAAGCCCGAACCCGGAAAGGACAAGTGAGGTCGTTCCATGGCTGATGCGAAGCAAGAAACACAGGCCCAGGCCGGCGCAGCAAGCGAGCAGATTTCCGAGTTCGATTCCCTGCTCAAGAAGCAGTTCAATCCTCAGACGGACACCGCCAAGCGGGAAGTCGAGGGCGCCGTGCGGACACTCGCGCAGCAGGCCTTGGCCAGCACCCAGCTCATTTCCAGCGACGTGGTGGAGTCCATCCAGGCGATGATCGCCCAGATCGACAAGAAAATGAGCGACCAGATCAACCAGATCATGCATCACCCGGAGTTCCAGAAGCTGGAAAGCGCGTGGCGCGGTTTGCACTACCTCGTCAACAACAGCGAAACCGATGACCAGCTGAAGATCCGGGTGATGAACGTTTCCAAGAAGGATCTGCACAAGACCCTCAAGCGCTACAAGGGCGCCGCATGGGACCAGAGCCCTCTGTTCAAGAAGCTGTATGAGGAGGAATTCGGGACTCTGGGGGGCGAGCCATTTGCGTGCTTGGTGGGAGACTACTACTTCGATCACGGGCCCCAGGACGTGGAGCTGCTGGGTGAGATGGCCAAGATCTCGGCGGCGGCCCACGCCCCATTCCTCACGGCGGCGGCCCCGACCGTGTTTCAGATGGAGTCTTGGCAGGAGCTCAGCAACCCACGTGACCTGACCAAGATCTTCCAGATCCCGGAGTATGCCGGCTGGCGATCGCTGCGCGACTCCGAAGACTCCCGCTACATCGGCCTATGCATGCCGCGCTTCCTCGCTCGACGGCCCTACGGGGCCAAGACCAATCCGGTCGAAGCATTTGACTTCGAGGAGGACGCCAACGGGCCAGACGCAAAGAAGTACACCTGGGCGAACTCAGCGTACGCCATGGCCGTCAACGTCAATCGTTCGTATAAGGCTTACGGCTGGTGCTCGCGCATTCGTGGTATCGAATCGGGCGGCTCGGTGGAGGGCTTGCCCACCCACACCTTCCCAACCGATGACGGTGGGGTCGACATGCGGTGCCCGACCGAGATTGCCATCAGCGATCGGCGCGAGGCCGAGTTGGCAAAGTGCGGCTTCATGCCTCTCGTGTACAAGAAGAACACCGACTTTGCCGCCTTCATCGGGGCGCAGTCCCTGCAGAAGCCGGCAGAGTACGAAGACCCAGATGCGACTGCCAATGCCGCGTTGGCGGCGCGCTTGCCCTACCTGTTCGCCACCTGCCGTTTCGCCCACTACTTGAAATGCATCGTTCGCGACAAGATAGGATCCTTCAAGGAGTGTGAGGACATGCAGCGGTGGCTGCAGACCTGGATCATGCAGTACGTGGACGGCGATCCGGGGCATTCCACCGAGGCCACCAAGGCACGCAAACCCCTGTCGGCTGCCGAGGTGATCGTCGAGCCGATCGAGGGCAATCCCGGCTACTATGCCTCGAAGTTCTTCCTTCGTCCCCATTATCAACTTGAAGGGTTGACTGTGTCGTTGAGACTGGTGTCAAAGCTTCCCTCAGCCAAGGGGGGATAGTGCCCCCCTCAATCAACAGCCATTGGGAAGATGGCGATCTAGCAAGGAGTCAGGAACATGCCGTATAGCGCTACAATCAAAATCGGAACCATCAAGGGCGAGTCGAACGGTGTAGGACCAAACGTCGC
>Ga0182021_10001137_pt1 | contig 30218 bp, 29 predicted proteins | sample 612E3MmetaG_FD_120493 | JGI IMG/M metagenome (GOLD analysis project Ga0182021, IMG submission 120493) | Permafrost microbial communities from Stordalen Mire, Sweden - 612E3M metaG (Illumina Assembly) | ecosystem: Environmental > Terrestrial > Soil > Wetlands > Permafrost | place: Sweden... | reverse complement strand
TTTGCATAAGAAGCGGTCCGGATTGGAGCGCGATGCGGGGGTTTTTAATGGTTAAATCATTCCCGATAGAAACGTGATTGCCATCTATGGCCAGGATACCGTTACGGGTTGTGCTTTTCGAAAAAAAAGATATGACTTCGGAGTCAGCGATTAAAAGGCCTAAATTAGTACCTTCTTTTGAATAAAATCCGCCATTTACCAATATCCGGCAGTTTCTATCGGCCTTAATCTGCTCGGAAAGATGTTGATCTTTCAGATTTGAATATAGCTCAGCATCTTCGGGGTTTACAATCGCCCAGGAAACACGCGTTAAAACTCCGGAAACGTTAATAACCGTTGATTGCTTCAATATAACAGGCAATGAGGTCGGAATCACAACGGCAGAAAGAACATGATTTGAAGGAAGTTTCTTTAAAACAATCCTTTTCAAATATATGAAGCCTGCCAACGTTAAGAAGAGAATAGCTACGGATATAAAAAACCATTTTTTCATCATCAACATCTTAACTTAGTATTATTTAAAATGCAAAATCCGGGTTCTTGATAAATCCTTCTCATAGTGCTACCTTAAGGTTATGAAACGCGGGATTGCCACATTTACTCTTGACAACGGAGTTTGTCCTCCCTGGTTATTCAACCGGATGGTTAACCTGGGCCGGGAAATAATCTATGTTTTGATTGAAGAATACGGTCCGGATGAATTTGTCAAAAGAATTGCCGATCCGGTTTGGTTTCAGTCCCTGGGTACGGTCTTGGCTTTTGACTGGAATGCCTCCGGTTTGACAACGATTTTGACCGCTGCCCTGAAAGAAGCAATCAGGGGAGAGGAACAAAACCTGGGTTTATTTATCTGCGGAGGAAAGGGCAAAACATCACTTAAAACTCCGTTTGAAATAGAAAATTGGGGCCAAAAACTAAATTTCAATATCGCTCAGACCCACAGCCTCAAATACAGTTCAAAAATGGCTGCAAAAGTAGACAGCTCTTTGATTCAGGACGGGTATCAGATTTATCATCACGCTTTCATTTTTTCCCGTAACGGCGCCTGGGCCGTAGTCCAGCAGGGAATGAATACCGTTAATGCCACCGCCCGCAGATATCATTGGTACGACGATTTGGGCAAGAAAGACTTTGTGAACGAACCTCATACGGGAATTGCCTCGCAGGCTTTTGAAAAAAATGTTTTGAATCTGGTTTCAAAAGACAGTAAAAAAACCAGGGATTTGTCTACCGAATTCGCCAAATCAAGCTACGGAACGGTTATGAAAGATATCCAGATATTAAGGTCTCATTTCTCAAGTCTGTCCAAAATGATAACTCTTAAAGACGGTTCCGAACAATTAAGTCTTTTGCAGTTGTCCGATGAGCATTTCACTACCCATCCGGTTGTTTCCGAGGATTTTTCGAAAAGTAAATATCTGGAGAAAATCATCCAGAAAGTTACCTACGAAAAGCCAGAGACTTATACGGATTTCTTATCCATAGAGGGAGTCGGGCCAAAAACCGTCAGAGCTCTTTCTTTGGTATCGGAGGTAATATACGGGGCCAATCCTTCATATGAAGATCCCGCAAGATATAGCTTTGCCTTCGGCGGTAAAGACGCAATTCCGTACCCCGTCGATCGGCCGGTTTATGATAAAACCATTTCTTTACTGCAAAAGGCGATAAATAGGTCCAAAATCAATCTTTTCGAAAAGGAAAAAGCGCTCCGGCGCTTAGACAAAGTTTACAAATAATAGTATAATACCAAAATGGCACAGCTATTAGGTTTTGTTCTTTTATCTTTATTTATAACCGGAATTCTCCTGATTCCCTTCATAGACTTTTTGTATAAGATGAAGTTCCGCCGGGCCAAGCAGAAAACGGTGGACATGTTCAACAATCCGACTCCGACTTTTGACAAATTTAACAACTGGAAGGTGGGGACTCCCTTCGGGGGCGGAATACTGATCATAATCGTTGTCAGCGTTTTGACTTTATGGGCATACGGAATATTAGATACTGACGTTAAGACTTGGGAAGTTATAGCAATCATGCTTACTTTTATCGGATTCGGGGCTTTGGGTTTCTATGATGACATAAAAAAACTGGTAAACGGTCACGGAGGATTTTTTGGTTTGAGATTCAGGCATAAATTTATAATACAGTGGATACTGGCTTTGGCAGTCGCTTCAATTTTGTACTTTAAGCTTGGGTATTTTTATATTTTTATCAGGGGTTTCGGCTTGGCATATTTCGGATTTCTATTTATCCCTTTTGCGGCCTTTGTGATTGTTGCTTTCGCAAATGCATTTAATATTGCGGACGGATTGGACGGATTGGCGTCAGGCCTGCTCTTGATTTGCCTCGGAGCGTTTTTGGCAATCACTTCAAATCAACTTGATCAGCCTTTGGGAATATTTATTGCCGTCCTTATGGGTTCGATCGGAGCATTTCTGTATTTTAATATTTATAAAGCCAGGATTTGGCTTGGAGATGTAGGCGCCCTATCTCTCGGAGCGGTATTGGCGGTAATCGGCCTTTTAACCGGTAAAATTATTGCCCTTGCCTTTATCGGAGGAGTTTTTATTATAGAAATTGCTTCCTCCCTGATTCAGATTATTTCAAAAAAATTTTTCCACAAAAAAGTATTTCCCGTATCCCCCTTTCATCTTCTCTTGATGAAGAAGGGCTGGGACGAACCGAAAATAGTGATGAGAGCCTGGCTTTTGGGTTTTCTTTTTGCTATTCTAGGACTATACATAGCTTTTGTTAAGTAGTTTTCAGTCTTCGTAAATTGGTATGAGAAAAATAGACATTTCTCTTTTGATCTCAGTTATAATTATTACCCTATTCGGACTTTTCATGATTTATGATGCCTCAAGTTTCGTCGCCTTCAGGGATTTTGCCGACAAGTATCACTATCTCAAAAGTCAATTTTCCTGGATAATTTTCGGATTCGCGGCTCTGATCTTTTTCTCCCTTTTTGACTATCATAAATTATATGCCTTAGCGCTTCCCGTCCTTTCCGGAGCCTTGATACTGTTAATTTTAGTTTTTATTCCCGGTATAGGCGTTGGCCTTTTGGGCGCGCACCGCTGGATTAATGTCAGATTCTCCCTTCTCCAGCCGGCAGAATTCATCAAACTGGCGCTGGCTATTTATTTGGCAGCCTGGTTTTCCAATAAAGAAAAAGGCAGGCTTGCCGCATTTTCGCTGTTAATGGTTTTGGTTTTGGGATTGGTTATGCTTGAGCCGGATATGGGGACAATGGTTGTAATTTTGATCGAAGGATTTATAATATATTTTCTTTCCGGAGCAAAAACACTATATTTTTCCTTGATTGTGCCCGTTATCGGAATTTTAGGATTTTTATTTGTAAAACTATCTCCTTACAGATCGCAAAGACTTGAAGCGTTTCTGAATACCGGCTCATCTCTAAGTTCATCTTCTTATCATGTAAGGCAAATCTTGATCGCCTTAGGATCCGGCGGCTGGACGGGAGTAGGATTAGGAAATTCTTTACAAAAATATGCCTATCTTCCCGAGATCACAACGGATTCCATTTTTGCAATTATCGCCGAAGAACTGGGTTTTATAGGAGCGGTAATTTTAATTCTATTTTTTATTTTTATCATTTTCAAGTGTTTCCGTACCGCGGTTAAGGCGAAAGATAATTTCGGCAAACTATTGGCGGGAGGAATCACGGCTTTTTTGGCCGTGCAAACAATCATTAATCTGGCAGCCCAGACGGCCCTGGTCCCTTTGACGGGAATTCCTCTTCCCTTTATTTCCTATGGAGGCTCTGCACTTATCGTCGATCTTGCCGCAATCGGGATTATTTTGAATATTTCAACACAAACATTATGAAAATCATTTTAATCGGCGGACATTTATCGCCTGCTCTTTCCGTTTTGCAGGCGCTTCCTAAAGACACACAAGTCCTTTTTGTCGGAAGAAAATATGCCCTGGAAGGAGATAAGGCTTTATCTTTAGAATACAAAACAATAACGGAACTACGTATTCCTTTTAAGGAAATAAATGCAGGCAGATTACAGCGTAAATTTACAAAGTTTACGCTTTCATCCCTTTTAAAATTTCCATTAGGAATCATTCAGGCATTTTCGATCCTAATCAGGGCAAAACCGGATGTAGTCGTCGGGTTCGGAGGATATGCCTCAGTTCCGGTAATACTCTGTGCATATATGCTTAAGATTCCGGCTATAGTACATGAGCAAACTATGGGCGCGGGTCTTGCCAACAGAATTGCTTACCGGTTCGCAAAAAAGATCTGCATATCCTGGGATTCTTCAAGGAAATATTTTCCGGAAGACAAGATTGTCCTGACCGGTAATCCCATACGCAATTTTCTGATTTCGAATTCCAAATTTTCAATTTTTAACAATAATCTTCCCGTAGTTTATGTCACCGGCGGAAGCTCAGGTTCCCATCTTATTAATTTATTGATAGAAGGGATAATAGCGGAGTTATTAAAAAAATATAACGTCATTCATCAAACGGGTGATGCCAAAGAGTTTCATGATTTTGACCGTCTAAGTCAATTGAAAAAAAGTCTTCCCGAGAGCTTGCGCCATAACTATCTTCTGAAAAAATTTATCGATCCGTCCGAAATAGGGGATTTATTAAATTCATCATCTCTTATTATTTCACGCTCCGGCATAAATACCGTAACGGAACTCCTGTATTTTGAGAAACCGGCAATTCTTATTCCTCTTCCCTTTGCTCAAAATGACGAACAGACCCGTAACGCAAAATTTCTGGAAAGAATCGGACTGGGTGTGGTTTTAAGGCAGGAAGATGCCAATCGGGATAAATTGCTTGAAACGGTAAATCAAATGATGGGGAAAATAGACAATTATAGAATAAATAAAAAAATACCGGGAAGCTTACCGGCAAGGGCGGCGGCGCAAAGTATAGTTTCGGTCATAAATTATGTTTATAAAACCAAAACGGAAAAGAAATCTTAAAAGGGGAATAATTTTTTATGTTTTTCTTCTCGGAATTTTAGGGATATTTGCGTTTTTTCTGAATACATTTTTCATTTCGAGAAAAGAAACTATTATCAGTCCGTTATCTAAACCGGGAATCGATTTGGTTTCGGTTGAAAAAATTTTAAAGGATAATAATATCGCCTTTTCCGCAGTGACGGCGTTAGATTCCTCTTATTCGGTTAACATTCCGAATAACGGACAAGTTATTCTTTCCAAAGACAAGGATATTAATTCACAAATAGCCTCTTTACAAAGAATACTGATTCAGCTTACAATAGAAGGAAAGACATTCAAAAATATAGATTTTAGGTTCAGTGAGCCTACTATCTCATTTTAATAAGTATGAGTGACGGTAAAATTGTCGTCGGTGTTGATATCGGAACGTCTAAGATTGTGACAATCATTGCCAGGGTTGATGACGAAGCGGTTAATGTCTTAGGAGTCTCCGAAGTTGCCTCCCGCGGAATAAAAAAAGGTCAGATAATCGACATAAACGAGGCGGTAGACTCCATAAATGATTCTCTGGACGGTGCGGAAAGAATGGCCGGTCACTCGGTATCCAACGTCATAGCTTCAATCGGAGGGAGTCAGATTGAATCGCAAAATTCAAGAGGTGTTGTGGCTGTTTCTTCGCCCCAGGGCGAAATTACGGACGGGGACCTGGAGCGGGTAATTGACGCGGCAAAAGCGGTATCTCTTCCTTCCAGCCGCCAGATTATCCACGTTCTTCCCCGCAACTATGTTGTTGACGGACAGGAAGGAATAAAAGATCCGATCGGCATGACAGGAATAAGACTCGAGGTTGATACTCATATAATTTCAACCGCTTCGGTGTCTTTGAGTAATTTGGAAAAAGCTTTCTCTCAAGTCGGGATAGATATGGACGGAGTTGCTTTCAGCGGATATGCATCCAGTCTGGCCGTTTTGTCCGAGACGGAAAAAGAATTAGGAGTTATCCTTGTAGATATCGGGGCCGGAACAACGGATATCTCAATTTATTCCGAAGGATCGGTTGCTTACTCTTCGGTTCTACCTATCGGCGCCAGACACATCACCAATGATCTGGCGATCGGACTGAGAATTTCCTTGGAGTCCGCGGAAAAAATAAAAATTCATTTATCCAATATGGCGAAAAAACCGAGAATTGAAAGACTGGGGGAAACATTTCAAAAAGAGGTAAAGAATATGGACGAGATAGATTTAGGCTCGTTGGGATTACCGGAAGATTTGAAAAAAGTCTCAAACAAAACATTAACGGACGGTATAATCAGGCCCCGACTTAATGAAATATTTACCATGGTAGGAATTGAAGTAAAAAGAAGCGGATTTGCCGGTCAGACCCCTGCGGGAATTGTCATCACGGGCGGAGGGGCATTGACTGTCGGAATAACGGATAGCGCAAAGAGGACCTTGGCGATGCCGGTCAGAATCGGTATGCCGATAAACATAAAAGGATTAATAGATGAAATAGCGGATACTCCTTTTGCAACCGTTGTAGGCTTGGCGGTTTTCGGAGCAAGTCTTAATATCAGGCAGTCCATGCCTTTCGGTTTCAGTCTTCCCAATTTGGGAAATCTGGGTATCAATAAATTATTTTCCCGTGTCATTAAATTTATAAAATCTTTCATGCCTTAAAAAGGATTGACTTTTTAAAAGTAGGGTGTTAGGATTAGGTGGATTTAAAAACATATGCTGATAAAACCTCAAACGACTAATTTTGCCAAAATAAGAGTTTTGGGTGTGGGCGGAGGAGGAATGAATGCTCTTAATTCAATGATTGTCACCAGCGAAGTGAAAGGGGTAGATTTCATTTCCGTTAATACCGATGCCCAGGTTCTTCTCCTGTCACAGGCCGGGACAAAAATTCAAATAGGCGAAAATCTTACCAAAGGATTGGGTTCAGGCGGGAATCCCGATATAGGCAGACAGGCGGCCGAAGAATCCTACGAAAAAATAAAGGAATTTATTGACGGGTCGGACATGGTCTTCATAACGGCAGGTATGGGGGGCGGAACAGGAACGGGAGCAAGCTCGGTAATTGCCAGGGCCGCAAAAGAGATAGGGGCGCTGACGGTTGCGGTTGTGACAAAACCTTTCGCCTTCGAAGGGACAAGGCGCATGGTAACGGCGGAGGACGGCATAGAGGAACTTAGGGAGAAAGTTGATACCCTTATCGTTATCCCCAATCAAAGAATACTGGATGTTGTCGACAAAAAGGTATCTCTTCTTGAGGCATTCAGGATTGCCGATTCCGTTCTGACACAGGGAGTGCAGGGCATCTCCGATCTCATAACAATTCCGGGATTGATCAATGTAGATTTTGCCGACGTAAAGAGCATTATGAGTAATGCCGGTTCCGCTCTGATGGGGATAGGGACGGGAGTCGGGGAGAATAGAGCGCAGACAGCCGCAAGGAGCGCAATTGCCTCACCTCTTCTGGAAATATCTATGGATGGAGCAAGGGGAGTATTATTTAATATTACGGGAGGACCCGATTTGACGATGACGGAAGTTGATGAAGCGGCCAAGATCATATCTTCCGCCGCGGATCCGGATGCAAATATTATTTTCGGCGCAACGATTGACGATTCGATGCATGACCAAATAAAGATTGCGGTCATTGCCACGGGATTTGATCACACCAGACAAACCCTTAAAGAATTTGTAAGCCCTATAATAAATGCTCCTAAACCGAAAACAGAAATAGCAGAGAATACTCCGAAAGTGCCAGAATCACAGGAAACTCCCCAGGACGATAATGACGATGACGCCTGGAACATTCCCGCATTTTTAAGGCAAAGAAACTAAAACTCCTGTATTAGTAATTCGTTGACTTTTTCATTTAATTTTGAGTTAATAAAGTTGTGAAGCAGTATTTTAAACCAAGCAAATCTAAGATTATTTTCTTTGCTTTATTTTGTCTAATATTTTTGTATATTCTTCCAGCTCCCATTTTTAAATATCAACAATATATATCAGATGATATGTTTTATAGTTCCGCAACATTTCTTTTGGATGTAAAAGGGTATCCTTTCAATTATCACTGGGTTTTACCAATTCCTATGTTTCCTGCTCCTTCGCCCAGTTATTTTAGCTACCCTTATCTTATTATAGACATTTTATTCGGATATTTTATTTCTTGTTTGATTGTTTGGTTCTACAGTAGGCTTAAAGAGAAATCTCCGCATATTAATTAATAATACCGAAATGCCTCTTGGTGTTTTAGTTAGAAACGAAGCTATAAGCAAGAGATGACTGGAACATTCTCGCATTATATTTAACAAAAATTAAGTCACCTCCTGAAATATAGGTTGAATTATCCTTTGTTCTATGTTAAAATTCGTTCGTAAAACAGGAAGGTAATAGTATGGGAATTATAGAAGATAGGCGTAGGGAACTAGCTCGGAAGGAAATTGAAGAAGTTCAAAGGAATAAGATAATTGCTCAAGATGCTGAAAAAGATAGACAAAGTTTCTTAGCAGCTGAGGAATGTCTAAAACGAAGTGGTTTTCTACCCCTACTTCAATTACTAGTCCCTCCTTCCACATCATACAAAGTAACGCATGATGGGCACGATAGCGGGTACGAAAGCGGTAGTAAAGTTTATCCTCAAGAACCTTTCACTGTAGGCGACCATCAGAACCATAACGTGGGATTATCTATCTTTGTTTTCTTAGGTTCAAAAACTGTTCTTAAAGACGGGTACAGTCATACTCGTGGCAGCAACTTTCGTCTTAAGTTTCATCCTGATGGCAAAATAGTTATTGAGGCAGGTCCTAAAGGATCTACGGCAATTTCTGTTTCTGATTTATCACAAAACCCAACTTTGGGAGAAAAAGTATTAGAAAATGCATATCTCAATCCTTATGTATATGAATCTAAAACACCTTTAGTTTACGATGGTGCAACCTCTTGACCTTTTATCTAAAACAGTATATATTTTGCTTGGGTGTTTTTAGTAAGAAAAAGAGCTGGGAATAGATGATGCCTGGAACATTCCCGCATTTTTAAGGCAAAGAAATTAAATAATTGAGCGACAATTCTCCTAACCTGATTTATTTTCCTGATTGTTGATTTCTATAGGACTATTTGATATAATTGCAATCGATTTATGGGAAATATAGAAACAGAAAGAGGCTTACGGAGTGTCGGTGAAGAGATAGTTAAAAACAGATTGCCGGAAAAGAGTGAGATTTTAGTCAGAATGAAGGTCCTAAAAAGCTTTGGATCAGGAGATCTGGTCGGCAGTAATGATCTAAAAGAGAATCAAAAATGGACAGGAAAGTATCTTGGTACAAATTTTGAACTCACAAAAACGGGAGACGGTTTGCTAAATGATAAGGATTCAGATCAAACAGTTGTATTGTTAGACTTAAAGGGGAAAAGAGCAGGGAAGAAACCCCTTAGAGATAGGTTTGTTTCCGCTATTGGTGAGCCGACGGTTGAAGGTGAAGGAAAAAAACACAATACTCGTTATTCGATAATCTGGATGAATAGACAGCTGACAAAATAACACAGATCCTCAGACTAAATAAATCAAGAATAGTATTCTTATTTTAAATCATTTCTTCGCGCAAAGTTGGCGGTGGCGTTTTGGTCTTGGTAAGGACTTGATTTTGATCTGGAATTTGATTAAATTTTTTAAAGAATTTTCATTAAACTCTTATCTCGTTTAATAATCCTTCTTTTGTATTCTGACGTTTTTGAAAATAATAATTGGCAACATAATAATCGATATGGATAGAATAAGAAGTAATATAAAGATAAATCTCATTAATGCAATTATAAGTTTTTATAAAAATTTATAACTTGTTGTATGATCTTGACCCTTGTCCTTAAAAAGTTTATATTTTCATTGGGTGTTTGGTGTATGGGTAGGGATGACTGGAACATTCCCGCATTCCTACGACAGAGGAATTAGAATCTATCTTCATAATTTTTTCCAAATTTTCATTATTGTAAAAAAAACGGAATAAGATTATGCTGTTTATGGATGCTTGCTTTAATTATTTTATTTGTTTTAGGGATTGGAGTTGCTTATTTTGCAACACAAAATACACAAACGATTTCTATAACTCTTGCTGATTATCATCTAAACGGGATTCCTTTATATCTTATTGTTTTGGTATCTTTGCTTTTGGGCTTTGTGGTAAGTTGGATTATGAGCCTTGTTGATGTTATTTCTTCGGCTTTGAACATTCATGGAAAAGAAAGCGCGATTAAAGATGCAAATAAACAAATCTCCGAGCTTACCAAAAAAGTACACCAGCTTGAGCTGGAAAATGAAAGATTAAAAGCCGAATCAGGTCATCCATCGGACGATAAGTCCTTATGATATGGAAATCCTCGCTAAAATCTGGAGGAAGCTACATTTGCCTAAATCAATACAGCTTTTTGTTATGCGAATATTTCAGGATCAATTCTTGATTGGAGTAACTGGAATTATTTTAAACGACAAAAACGAAATTCTTCTTTTTAAATCCAGCTACAGACAAACGAAATGGGGATTACCGGGTGGGTATATTAAAGCAAAAGAACATCCTCAGGAAGCGTTAGAGCGGGAGATAGAAGAAGAGTCGGGGTTTGTGGTAAGCGTTGATGAAGAATTAAAAATAAGAACCGACAGGGAATCGGCCCGTGTTGACATAGGTTTTGTCGGAAAATTAATGGGCGGTGAGTTTAGAAAAAGTTCAGAGGTAACGGAAGCAAAGTTTTTTTCTTTTGACGACTTGCCTATGTTAATGTCTAAACAACAGCTATTTATAATTGAGCAAGTACTTTTTCAGAAAAAACTTCTAACAAGATCTTCAAATACTTCTTAAATTATTCTGTGGGTTTTTTGTATTGACTTTGTCAATTAAGAATACCAATTTATCTTTAGGTGTTTTTAGTAGAAAATGAAGCAAGAAATAAAGGATATCTGGAACATTACCGCATTCCTAAAGCAAAGAAATTAATTACTTTTCGTTCAGATTAATTTAACTGCGGGATCGGGCAAGAAAGGGTTATCTTTAATTATCTCCAACACGTTGCATTCATAATAGCTGTAAACTATAATTTTCTCGTGGAAGAATTCAAAACGGTTGCAATTACTAATACGACTTTTAGGCCGATCGCAGAAGCTCCGGGTAATAGACTGCGACAGTACGAATCACTTAATCCTGATTTTATCAGAGAAAATTTATCACCGAATAAAGTTGCGGAAACTAAGGTTATAGGGCCTAACGGAGATACCTCAATAATTTGGACTGAAAATGTAATTAGTCCATACACAAAAGGAGGAGTGCACGTAATGCTCTTTGATTCAACCTCAAATCTTTTTAGACCAACCCCTACTCAGATGCCGGACAGCGAGTTTGAAGGGATGAGAATCCTTTCGGCAGACATAGTTAGTTATATGCAAGGAATGAAGGACCTGGATAACATAAGCCTTGGATATAATAACTCGCCGTTAAACTATGGACATGCGGAGATGGGGGGAATGCAATCAATAACTACAAAACACCATATTCATATTTGGAATAGAAAAACTCAAAGCGATGCCGGAAGAATATCAATAGATGAAATTCCACGAAATACAAAAGATTTTATTCTTGGAGACGCTTTAACAAAATTGGGCTCTTATGTCGTTATGCAGGCCGTAAGTAGTGAGGGTCGCGAATTTATTAAGGAAGGAAGTGCAACTATTGATGAGCGGGGTTTTCATGCAAAACTTAAAACAGATTTATTGCATGCTCTTCAGGCTCCGGGATTTTTCGGTAGATTCATCAAACCTCTCCATATGAAGATCGAGCAAGCGAATGCTGATGTTTGGGAAGCAATTACGACAGGCAATTATAATCAGAAGATCGAAGAGGCAAGGCAGGCGTTCGAAGGACTTGCGGACAGAGATAAAGTCTATGGGGATTTACAAATTATTCCTGAACTCAGAGAACCTAAAGAAAGAATTCAAAGAATTAAAGACCTCAAGAAAAAAGGCTATCCTGAATTATTTTTGGATAAATTAGCGTCCTTCAGTAGATTTATAAAAAACAGAAAAGATGTTAAAAATGAACAAAATTGGATAAGGAACGGATTGGGCTATGTTCTTGTTATAAATCAGCAAGCCAATGAAAAGAACGCAGAAATTACCATTCGTCCTGCGGTGCTAATAAAATCCAGCAAGGGAGGTGTGGTGGAAGCTCTTGGTATTGCATTAAGAAGAGTAGAAGTTGGTGCAACAGAATCCGTCGAAGAAATTGAAAATAATAAACAAAATCTTGCAGAGCTTAAAAAAACATTGCCAGAGCAAATAGTCATTAAAAATAGCTCAAATAAAATACTTTAGAGAATTAAGTTAAGCTTCCAGAAAAAAATAAAAAATTTAAAAATAAAGAGTAGTTTAGATTGAAATTGAAACGCGTGGATTACTTAAGAATTTCCGCATTCCTAAGACAGAGGAACTAACCTCAAATTAAATTATCCATATTTGACAAGGATAATGAAAGAAGCTATAAATATGGAATATGAAGAATATAATGTTTTTTCTTTCAGAGATATTTTTAGTAATCATTCTTTTTGTATTCTGTCAGCTATTTTTGGATTTTTCCGATTTTAGAAATTCAATAATCGTATACATTCTTTTTCTTGCTCTCTTTATCTTATTGTCTATTGTCCTTAATAGAATGCGTAAACCGGTAAAGACATCTCCTAAAATAGTTACTTTCTTCCAGGCTCTGATTTTGTTGGTTTTTGCGGGCATTATATATGTGATATGGATATTTTCAAAGCTTAACTAGCTTATAAAGCCTAATTTTCGAATCTTGACTTGGATATTCCCGCGTTCCTAAGGCAACGAAATTTAATTATTATTTTTGCCTCATTCTTTTTTTCCGAAAATTCTCAATCGGTTTTCCAACCACATAAACAAAACATTAACTAATTGAAATATTTTAGTTAATCTTGACAGTTGGTATTGGTAAAAGTAAAATTTATTAATAACTAAAGAAGATATGTATGGGTGTGGTAAGATTGTTATTTGCCTTAAGCGTGTTGATTGCGCATGCAGGCCTATTTTTCAACTACAACGTAACGAACGCTAATGCTGTTTTATCTTTCTACATAATTTCGGGATTCTATATGGCGTTGATATTAGACAAGAAATATTTTAAAAATAATTCCAGGTTTTTGTTCTGGAGCAACAGATTTTTGAGGATTTTTCCATTATATTGGCTAACATTATTGTTAACGATTATTTTTGTGCTGTCCAAATTTTCCTTACATATCGGTACAAGCGATAATGCAATAGTTCATTATATTGCATGGTCTCCACACCAATCCATTTTTGAATTCTATTTAAACCTTTTTAATTATCTGCTAAGAAATATAACTTTAATAATCAGTTTTGATTACATACGGATGAATAACCTTACTTCAGGGTATTTACTTGTACAGCAGGCAATGACATTACAAGCGGAATTACTTTTTTATCTTATAGCTCCGTTTATTGTCGGACTAACAAATAAATCGTTCATAGTTTTTTTTGTAGTTTATGTTGTTGGTTTTTTTGGATTTATTAATCACCTTAATCTACTGCGGAGCGATAGTCTGTCGTATTATTTTCTGTATAATTTGATTTTCTTTTTGTTGGGCATAATAACGTACCGATTTCTGTACAAAATGCTTCGATCTGGAAAAAATACCCTACGTCTTGCTCAATCAATATTTATTTTCCTAATTTTATACCTGATCTCCTATGGGGTAATTCCCCTTAAATATCGTCTCATTATTCCTAATGGCATTGATTTAATGTATTTCGCGATATTCTTATGTTCCATACCGTTTGTTTTTCTTTACACAAAATCCAGCGTGATAGATAATTTTATCGGGAAACTTTCATATCCGGTCTACATCATGCATTTTCTCGTTATAAAATTATTTTCAAACACAAAATTATTCAGCAATATTTCTAATTTGAGAACAATTCTTATTATTATAGTTACTCTTTTTGTATCGTACTTTGCAGTAAAATTCGTTGACGATCCCATTGACAAGTTTAGGCAAAAAAGATTAAAGAAGTCTTGATTAAAGAAATGCTCTGCATTCTTAACGCAGAAGAAGTAACTTTCAGATTAGGTAATTGTATATTTGGCAAACTTTTTCTGAACCCTTCTTGACCAGTTGTTTTAAAAAGTATATATTTCAATTAGGTGTTTTCAATAAAAAGAAGTTATAAATTAGAGTTGTCTACAAAATTTGCCCTAATGTTAACAAAGAAAGTATATGACTAGTAGAATATATAATCTAAAACAGAGAAGTACTATTTGGTCAGAAAAGATTCGCATGCCACAAAAAACAAACACTTCACAAAGACAGGAAGCGGTTGTGGAGGATAATAATAAAAGATCAGATAAAAACCTGGTAGCAGGTTTAGTCAGAAGGTCAAATCGGATATTGGTAAGTATCAGATCGCATAAATTTCCTTTTGATTTTTTTCCGGATACCATTAACATCGAAGAGGGAAGAGTTAACATCATCACCCGTTATTTTTTTTATAGTTCTGAGGTGCATAGCGTTGATATTAAAGACATAACTAATATATTTATCGATACTTCGCCTTTCTTCGCAGAGTTAGTTATAGTTTCAAAAACCTTTACAGAGAATGAAATCGGGGTAAAAAGTTTGCGAAAAAAGGAAGCAATTTATGCCAGAAGAATAATTGAGGGACTAAGAGTCTTTGAAAGTAATAAAATAGACACTTCTGTTTATACCAAGAGAGAACTTGTTTCCAAACTCGAAGAAATAAGTACGACGGAAATAGTGACATAAAGGCAAAAGGAGTATATCTTAATATTGTCAATACGCAGAGCATTTCCATATGATTCTCTAATTTAAAGCTGGATATTTTATTAGGTTTCTTAATAAGAAAAGAAGCTCGGAGCAAGGATATCATGGACATTTTGCTTTTAAGACAAAGAATTTAAATCCTTCAAAATCATTGATGACGAAGTCATTTCCGCAGGTTCTTGTTTGAGGGTATTCTGCTTGCTCTGAAAGCATTCGGCATTTGATAAAATAATAGACTTATAGTATAATACAAAAATGTTAGAAAATAGAGGGAGTTTAACTTTTCCAAGGGATTCGCGAAAAGACTACCGTGATCTTTTTGGAGGTAGTTGGTATATTTTTGGTGAAAATTTCGACTCTTATCTTGATGATTTTAGCAAGGCGGATAAAGACAAGAAACTGCCTCAGCTTATTAGTAAAATTGCAGCAAAACCCAAACCCGTAATCATAGATCTTATGGCTCCGACCAATACTCTTGCTGATTTTTCTGACAAAAACAGAAATTACAAAATTATGAAAGCTCTGGCCGTAGGTTATGGCGATACCCGACACGAAACGGTTAAGAAAGTAGATGAAATGTTGGGAATAAACTATATTTCAACCGATCTTTCAAATATTCAAAATTTTAACAAAATATCGGAATGGCTCGGAAGCGATAGGGCGGATCTGATAATGGAACGCGGTTATGGCGGACTTAGCCACGTACCGACTAATTTAGACTATCAATACAGGGTAATCCATAAGATCTGGGAAATGTTAAGCCCCGACGGCGGGCTTACTCTTCTTCAGCTTCCATCAATATCTGACTTGCATGCAAATGATATCCACATAGGCGTCTGGATTAAAAACGTCAAACAAAGCGGAATTTATTGTCAATATTTACCATCCTATGCATCAAAAGATGCAGGGGTAAATTATGGTATATTAGCGTTGCAGAAAAATTCTCCAGCCGAAAAACTTCCGCTTCCATAGGCAATAATTCCACCTGACCGGCTGTTATTTCAGTGAATTAAGACATTAAAGCTGAATATTACATTGATTTTATTGGTGGTATAAGTTATTATTCTTAGCAAGAATAATTGCAGAATTTTGCGCTTTAATTATGGACATTCATTTAAGCCATTCCGACACGAGACTTAACGATAAACTCTTAGGAATATTTTTTAAAGTTGAAACTCTTCACTGGTGGTGGGTCGCAAGAAAAAAGATAGTATTGAATCTTTTAGATAAACACTTAAACTCAAAAAATAAAAATCTAATTCTTGATGCAGGATGCGGTACGGGAGCAGGAATGATCTATCTTTCAAAATTCGGTAAAGTTTATGGCGTTGACTTATCACCAATTGCGGTCAGATTCTGCAGGAAAAGAGGCATTAAAAATGTCAAAGTAGGAAGTGTTTTGCGCTTGCCCTATAAAGATAATACGTTTGATTTAATATGTCTAATGGATGTTATTGAACATATAAAAGATGATAAAAAGGTCATTGAGGAAATGCACCGCGTTCTAAAGCCGGGGGGACTATTGCTGATGACGCTTCCGGCCTTACCTTTTATTTATTCAAAACATGATAGCGAGCAAGGACATTATAGAAGATATACAAAAAACGACATAAAAAAATTGTTTAAAAAAAACCGTTTTGCGGAAAAGAAACTTACATACTTTAATCTTTTCCTTTCATCCCCGATAATATTAATTAGATTGCTTTCAAGAGTGGGATGGCCATTCACCGGTCTTGCCAGCTTTGATTCTAAAGTTAACTATAGTATTCATAATAAAAAAATTATAAACTTATTATTGACGAAAATATTTTCCTTTGAGAGCATATTAATAAATAATTTTGATTTGCCTTTTGGCATCTCATTATTATCATTACACGAAAAAATATAATGAACCTACATAAAATAATAGATTATCTATACAATCTCTCTCCGTTTATCTACGATTGGCAATTAAATTTTTTTAACGGTAATCACTTTGTAATTTTGAAAAATAAACTCAGAAAAATTCCAAGCGATACCATTTTTGAAATCGGGTGCGGAACTGCGCCGATTTTAAAAGTATTTAACCCCTCTCTATATATGGGGGTGGACATTGAGTCGAAATTTATTAAGCTTGCAAGAAATATATATAGGAAACGAAGTAATTATCACTTTTCCGTAGGAGACGGCAGAGAGGTAATTTTAAACAAAACTTTTGACATTGTCCTTTTTTCCCATACCACGCATCATTTGACGGATCAGGATATTAAAAATCTTCTTTTAAAAATTAAGGATTACAAATTCAAACACGTTGTAATATATGACGGCAGGCCGGTTGGATTTTTCGCTCCAATTTTAAAAAGAATGGATTATAAGGCTGCAAAATTCAGAAAAACGGCAGACTTTATTCCCTTAATTGGCAATGACTACAAAATTGATCATCTTGAAACATTTGTGGCTAACAGGCCGTTCTATGAATACCAACTGCTAATATTAAGTAAGAATAATCAAACGGCTTTATGAAAGATCCCTACAGAATGGTTCTTGTGAGTTTGGTTTCCTCATTGATTCTGGCCGGTTTACTTTTGTTCTACAGATATATTTTTCCTAAAAAAAAGATTAATAAATTGGTCCTGCTGCTACTTATTTCGATATTGCCGGTCATCAGTATTTTTAGAAACGGCACATATCAAAGCGGTGACCTCTCCGTACATACATCATATTTAATTAATTTTTATGAAAATTTAAAGAACGGAATTTTACTTCCCCGGTGGGCACCATTCCTTTGTGGCGGTAGAGGTTGTTCTGTATTTATGTTCGAGTACATTTTGCCGTATTATTTCGGAGCAATATTTCACCTGATTGGTTTTTCTTTTCTGAATAGTATAAAAATCGTTCTGGCATTGTCGTTTGTCTTTTCGGGTCTGGGAATGTATTTATTTCTTGAAACCGAATTCAATGCAATAAGCGCTTTTACAGGTTCACTGTTTTATCTATTTGCTCCGTATCATTTGGAAGATTTACATTTTAGAGCTTCAGTCGGTGAGGTCTTGTCTTTTGCCCCGTTGCCGTTTGTATTCTACTTTACGAGTCTGTTTCTCAAGACCAAAAAGGCGGAATATTTTTTTCTGATCGTATTATCTATCGCTTTATTAATTTTTGCCCATTCCAGTACCACTTTGATGATTTTGCCGATCCTATGTGTATACGTTTTTATAAAAATATGGCAAACCAAAGCCAAAGATATCGGATTATTATCAAAATTTATTTTGTCTGTTGTTTTTGCCGTAGGTTTAACGGCTCTCTATTGGCTGCCTGCGATTACGGAAATTAAATTTGACTGGGTTTCGTTAGCCACAAAAATTGGAGGATTTAGAGAAATTAGCGAGTTTCTCTATTCACCGGCCAGGTACGGATTTTTATTCCAGGGCAACAAGGGTGAATTAAGGTTGATTATCGGATATCCGCATTTATTCGTAATCGGATTGTGTTTATTCGCTCTTTTTAAGAAAAAGATTTCTGCCCGATATAAAAATCTTACTCTATGTTTTTTGTTCTTTTTCTTTTTGTATTTTATATCGATGGTGAATGTTTCTGAACCTTTATTAAGCAGGCTTCCGTTTCTGGGAACGTTTGTTCTGATTTGGAGGCTATTAGTTCCCATAGCCTTTTTAACGGGTTTTATAGCTGCAGTAATAACTGCGCATTATAAAAATAAGTATTTTATATTCTTTCTTTGTTTGTTTACCGTAATGTCTACGATGTTGAATTGGGGCAACAGAAAAATGGTCCCCGAAAACGTTGACGGCTATAAAAATGAATGGGTCTTATATTCAGAATATTATATTCCGGGAAATCCCATATATCAAAAAAGATATGACGACAGAGTTAATTTAGAGACAACGTTAGTCTTAGTAAGAGATAAATTTCCGCTTGATGTCTTAAGCGGTAAAGCGGTTTTTATACAAACCGGAAGAACTCCGATAGACCACGAATATTTTATCAAAGTAATTGAGGATTCGGATATAAAAGAAAATACGTTTTATTTCCCGGGATGGAAAGTGATTGTTGACGGAAAAGAAATTCCTATAGATTATGAGGATAAAAACAATTTCGGACTGATAACATTCCGTCTTAAAAAAGGTTTATATAAAGTAAGTGTTATTTTTGCGGATACTCCTGTCAGAAGGCTTGGGGAAGATATCTCTCTGGCATCGCTGATATTATTATTAGCTACAACGCCTTTTTTATTCTCCAAAATTGCCAGGCAAAAAGATTAAGATTAAACTTTAATCGTTAGGGTGCCAGTTCCTGCCAGGCTCTGGGGATCTGTTTGACAAAGGAAGGATAATTAAGCATAAAGTCTGGTCTTTCGGTAAAGCTTACGGAAGGAGTGGTTAAATTAGCGGAGCAAAAAGATCTTTTATTCGTGAAAGTTCCTCTGTTTCTTCCCGCATTGACGATAACCGATCCTGCAACATTAAGACCGATAGCATCAGCTTGGCCCAGGGAACAATCGCTGATGCTTTTTACCGTAAAGTTACCGTCGGCGGAATACATTCCCTCAATCTGTCCGACAACGGCAGCAACACTGATGTCTCCGCTGACTGAAAATACGGCAGTTGAACCGACGGGAACGGTAATCTTGGCATTGATAATAAGGTCTCCGTTAACCAGGATAACAAAGTTTCCGGAGCCAAAAATAACAGGGGAGTTTATCGTCAAACCTCCGTTGGTCTTATATATTCCCGGATTGGTGCTGTCTACGGAAGGAATGTCTACGGAGGAGTTAATAGGCGTCGGTGAGATATTCAAAGCCTGTGCGGCACTAACCAGGAAGGCGTAAGAGGTCGGAATATTACCATGAGTATCGGTAAACAGGTCGGGATAAGTCGGTGAACCAACTTTCCAATCGTAAGGGGTAGAGGCGTTTGCAAAATAAGTACTTATTCCCGTAAAGATTATTCCGGGAGCTAAACTTGTGCCGTTGGTAATTGAGCTGTATTGTCCCGAAGGAGCAGGGTAAGGGAATACTCCGAATATATCCCATCTCATATCTGATCCTATTGTCTGTATCCAGCCCGGTACCGGAATATCAGAAACACATTGAGGATGACTGACAGTTAGTCCCGTTACCAATAGGCAATGTTGTCCCGAAGGACAGGTGGTTGCGTTTGGCTGGCAGGTAGTGCCGCTGCAAGCATAGGTATAATAATAGGTGTTAGGTATAGTACCATAACAAACAGACGGATAGGAATTATTTCCGTCGGCGCAACTGTAGTTATTTCCGTTGTAGGAATTACCTAAAGTGCAGCTTCCGGATGGGGGCGGCGGATTGGTACAGATATTCGTCCACACTCCTGAAATACATTGTTGTTCCTGTAGATAAAGATTGCAGGCTTCGCCGGTAGGGGTTGGAGTCGGCGTAAGAGTTGGACTAGCGCAAGAAGGATCGGTACCATAGCAGGATCCGTTGCAGCACCATTTTAAGGAGCCGTCATATGCTACGCACTGTGCAGTTCCGTTAGGGTCAATGGTGCTTATACATTTCCAGGTGTTGCCGACATCGCAACGTTCGGTATTGCAACCATCTAAATAAGCATAACAATCAGAATCCTTCGCGCAAGGATATGGGGTAGGGGTAATGGTTGGAGTAGGGGTATTGGTAGGAATAGGACATGAGAACCAATCCCAATTAGTTCCTGAACACGAGGAATCATCCGGACCTGAAGACGTTCCATGACTACATTGGCTTGAATTTGTACACCAACCGCAATTAGAGCCTCCGATACAAGCTGAACAAGAGGAATATTGGCAGGGAGGAGAACTACAGCAAACAAGTGATCCCGAGCTACAGTCACCGCTGCCGCTGATTGTAGACGAGCCGTTAAGGCATCCGGGAGGGGATCCCGTGCATGTTCCGCCCAAAGAAGCACAGGAAGGGGGGTTATAACATTGAAAAGCGTCAGTTGCTCCGCAGCCGCAAGGCGAGTCCTTGCCCCCATCCGACACATTAAGCGAACGGCAGAACTGATAAGAGGAAACGCCGCTGGTATCTCCCCGTTTCTGTACATTAGAAGCACAACATTGACTGCCTGTATATTTATGGCACAATGGCCATTGAGTGCACCACCAATCTACAGGACTACAATCTAAATTTTTAGAAAAATCCATCTCTTCCCCGGGGCTTTTGAGAATGTTACAAGCATCAGCTTCGCAGGCTTTGCTGGGAGGACCGGTGCTAAGACAGTCTTCCACCACGCCGCCACCGCCCGGAACAGGACAGCCGGGAGTGAAGTCCCCCATCTGTCCAAGGCACGCATTGGACGAGGATTGGAGTAGGAAAACCGGTGAATCTGCGAAAGTTCTGCTAAAGAAAGGCAAGACAATAAAGCTTAATAAAAAAAGAATCAACCCAAACAATATAAATCTAATTTTTGCATAAAAATGCATAGCAAAGTTATAGTAGCAGAAATTGCGATGACATTTCAACCATGTAGCCTTAATTAACGCTCAGGGATTCCTTGTTGACCTGTGGTAGGATCGGTCACAATTAAGGGGATAATATTTGTTTCCGCAGAATAATAAACACTTAGCGTGACTTCCGGCATAAAAATATATGTTCCCGCATTTAGGTATTTTCCGTTTTTATACTGGCTGTTGTCCCTAGGAGCCTCCGGTAGATCAACTAATGAAGTGAACCTGCTATCTTCAGGAATAAAACTTAATCCGCCAATACTTCCGTCCGGATTTTCCCAATACTCATCATAGCCTGCTATGCTTGGTGTACCATCGGGGTTAGGATAAACGGAATCGCGCACTACGAAAACATATCCGGCATGAGGTAAAGGCTGCGGTACATTTGCCTGAATGTTGTCAAAACTCCACCAGCTTTCTTCTGTCGGATCAGAAGGATGGTAGACTCCTTGGTCGGCCAAAGTCTTTTTTGTAACCGTTATGGATCCACTATCTCCTGGATTGGGGAGGATTAGAAGAGGTTCGCCATTCTCGTTAAAAGCAGCAGAGCTGTCAATCAGGTTCCCGGCATTTTTTATGGTATTGAAAGACGTTATCCGAAGTTCTTTCTTATCTTTATTTAATAGATTACTTATTAAGTCTTTGGTGTTGGGAGGTTTTTCCAGACCTATTTTGTGCAGTAACCAATTTAGATCCTCTTTAAAGGTTTCCGGTATTCCCGTCACATCTGAAGTTATTCCCGATGGAGACATTTTTACGTTATTTTCAATATGATGTTGTGCTCCCAGACCGGCGGTTGCCGCAATAGCAAGCGCAGCAATTGTTCTAAGTGGGGTTAGGGTGTGATGTTTCTTTTTAATTTGGTCTTTTGCTACAGGCGTTTCTGTCGTTAAACCTTTATTTTCTGCATTAGACATATCGTTTCGATATAGTCTATAACAATACTATAAGATTGTCAAATGCTATTGAGCCAGGCAACTTTTAAAGCTTACGTAGTCTTTGCTTTCTTCAGGTATCAGACAGGTAAAGATTATGCTTCTTATTTTCCCTTGGTCATTACCGATTAATATTCCATATCCATTTTTGCCTTCAGCAACTGTTTGGAAGTTTTCGCAGTAATATCCGTTTCTTTTTGTCTGGCAGCTTGAAGTGGTATTGGGATTTTTAAAATAGAATGTAAGCAGGGAATTCGCCTGAGATGCCGTTACATTTGTTTGAACAAGATTCTCCGCTTGGATAAAAATTACATAGTCATTCGGAACGTTGGCACCTTCTTTATAATGGAAATTAGCGGATATAGTTGAATTGTTCGCTGTAAATATTGAACCGAATTCAGACTTTATATCTTCTGTTCTACCATCAATAGTTAATCCTTGTTTTACTTCTATATTGGTAGGCAGAAGTTCGGATTTGATAGTGCTTCTCATGTATTGGGTAAGTATGGTTTTGGCTTTTTCACTATCGTAAGTAAAAGTATTCGGGTTGGTGTTTGGAGTAAAGTTTTCTGGTGAGGGAATTATGTTTTGTTGTTGGATTCGTCTTGGGAGCCAGCCTAATTGACGCGGGAAAATATCGGAGATTGGGAAAAGATTAAAGTAGTTAAGAATGCCAAACATAAGGAAGAAAGCTATGAGAGTTATAAAGATGATCAAGGCCGTTTTGATTTGTAATTTATTTTGTTCGGGAGATTGCTGTTCTTCCATACGATTTTATGTTAAGCGATTGGATTCTGGGTGTCAAGTCTTCGTCATTCTAATTGTGACATTGATTACTGGTGCAGATGTATCTAAAGGCGCCATCAACACAAGCGCCCGGAGTAGCGGTTGGAGTTGGGCCCGGACAGCTGGTCTCACAGGTACCGGTGCTTGAACAGGGCGTTAAGCCGCTGCAGCAGGGAAAAGTTCCGGCAGGACCGCTATAAAATCCGCCGACATTGACACACGTACCGCCGGAGACCGCACATGGAGTTCCGCTGCAAGTATAACTGCAACCGAAGGGATTATTATATGGATCAACGACGGGAATAGTACAGGCAGGAAAGTCAGCCGAAGATCCGTCAGCCTTACAAAAGACGGTACATGAGTAATCGGCATTGGCAAAAGAATGAAGCTTGAAAGAGAAGATGAAGAGGGTAATTAGAAAAATAAATATTTTTGTTTTCATAGATCAATCGGTTTTCTGTATATTGCCCTGCTGCCGTCAACGGGAATTTGTATCTGTAAAAATTTTACTACTTTTCCGTTAAGAATTGTATACGGTTTAGTAAGTTTGATATCTACAAACCAGACTTGCTGATTGGGTATCATTAGATTTTGATCCTGAAAGGCTTTTTTAAGGGCCGGATCCAGCTGCAAAGGCCCAAGCGACACGTTCTTCACTTCGCCTTTTGTATCGGCAAGAGCAATTTCTACCGCTTTCTGACAGTTTGTTTTTCCGTAACTTTGCGGATAAGGTTTGCAGATGCCGGTTAATCCCGAAACAGGAACAATATTTACTTTCTGAGCTTGTTTCGGGAGCCAACCTAATTGCTTCGGAAAAGCCTTGGAAATCGAAAAAACATTGAAGTAATTAAGTATCCCGAACAATAACAGGGAGGCAATAATTACGGAAACGAATATAACTAATCCCATTTTAGAATGAACTCCGGAGTTTGACTTATTTTGTTCAACGGATGGAGGATTTTCTTCCATATAATTATACTAATGGAGATAGGCTAAACAGTCAAGTTTTGCTCTAAAGTGGTAAAATGTATTAGTGATTAAGAATATTTCCTTTGCTGTCTTGGGAATCCTCATCGGGGTAATAGTCGGATATTTTTTTGTTTTCCGTACCCCCGTGAGGTCTATTTTAAAAATTTCCGGCAATCGCAGCATGGGTTTTCTGCCTTATTGGCTTATCGGCAAAGCGTCTACAGACTATTCGGAATATTTAGACGGAATTTACTACTTCGGCTTAACAATCGGGGATAACGGGAATATCGTCAAGCTTGCCAATCCTCAGGAGGAGGAACCCGGTTGGTATGACCTTGAATCGGGGAAAGCCGATCCGTATCTGCAAAGCGCAAGAAACAACCATCAAACACTTTCCCTGACTGCTTTCAGCGGAGTAAACAGTTCGATCGGTGTTTTGGTAAGCGATCCCGTTAAACATGCCGACAATCTTATTTCCGACATTGCTCCGGTTATGAAAAAGTACGGATTCACGGATTTGAATCTGGATGTTGAATATATCGATGTCGCATCCGAAAGCGCAAGAACTGATTTTACCCAATTCGTCAAAGAAGTAAGGAAAGAAATGAGCGACGGGAATCTCGGTACATTGTCAATTGATGTCAGTCCGACGGCTTTTATCAAAGATTATTTGATTAATCCCGCAGAGGTTTCGAAACTTGTGGATACGATGATTATCATGGGATACGACTACCATTTTGAAGGATCTTATGTAACCGGACCGGTTGCCCCGCTTTTCGGAGCGGGCGTTATCTCGGAATACGATATTCAGACTGCCGTAGAAAAAGCCCTGACCATAATGCCGGCTGAGAAAATTATCTTGGGCGTTCCGCTTTACGGATATGAATGGGAAACAATCGGCAATGACCCCCGTTCGCCGGTGATTCCCGGCACGGGACTTATCGCCAGCAGCCTTAGGGTATCGCAGTTGATTGCCAACTGCTCCACCTGCAGCGTTAAATTTGATCCGGTTGCGGAGGAAAGATATCTGATCTATAAAGACACGGATGCCGGTTCATATCATCAGATTTTTTATCCGGATCAGGAAGTCATGAAAGACAAAATTGAGTTTGCCCAAAAATATAATCTGGGAGGAATTTCCTTGTGGGCGTTAGGTTACGAGGACTCAACTATCCTTGACCCGCTGAAAAATTATTAATCTTTAAAAACAGTTATCCTCCCGGTATCGGTTCTGAATAATATGTTTTCTCCCGAAGAAACGGCAATTAATTTGGTTATGAAATTGATATCATTGTAAGCAACGCTTACCGATCCGGTAATTACATTAACCGTAATATACGGTTTATTTTCATCTACGGAAATCATAATTTCTCCCTGATTAATTTTTATCAGCAAATTCTGACTCCGGATAGTCAAAGGATTGCCGTCTAACTTTTTATAATCCGCGGCTCCGTTATTTTGTCCGATTAAGATATTTGAAGGAAGTGTTTGAATAATATTTATATCGGTTTTGGGATAAACGGTGATATCGGCAATATCGGAGAAAACAATCGTTGTCTGTCCCGTATCTAAGGTTTTAATCTCTTCTCCCTGACGGACTTGCCTTGGCTTTGTTATTTTAGCCGGTTCCGTTGCCGTTCTTGATTGCCACACTACCTCTCCGGACAAGGCAGTAATTGCTCCCTGCAAGGATTGACTCGGCGGCGTATCCAGGGAAAAATAAAACTGCGGCAGGGGACTATTCAGCTCATGAGAATTAATCGTTTCGGTAAGTTGCCTGAAGGAGAAAATCAAAAATATTCCCAACAGAAAGTATGCTATAAAGATGAGGATATTTTTCATGCATGTATTATATACCTATTCCTAGAAGCCGAGTTTTTCTTTAACAAAAATTACGTTTAATCTGTCGGGTTTTCTTTCTCTGTTGATTGCCAATAATTTACTGACAAAACTTCCGGCAGTTATATTGTTAAGTTTGTTTATTCTTTCCGATTCCAAGGGAAGAACATATTCATAAATCCGTTTTTTTCCTTCTTCTTCATCTTTCACAATTTTTTGCGTTCCGACAACCCAGATGACATGAGAGGCACCAAAGGCATATGCCGGTAGTTGAGAGCCGGTATTTGAAGCGATTAATAGTTTTCCGTCTTGGGTGACTGCGTGAACACTTCCGACTACGTATTCCGGAGCCGCTCCTAATTTTTGCATTTCAAGTCCTTGGGTTGTCCGGTCCATTTTCATGAGTTTTGCTTTTACAGAATTATATTTCCCCGATTCATTTATTTCTTTGGCAAGACCGATAGTGTCGAGTGTAACCGAGGACATGGTCATTACCTCACTGCCCTGAGGCAATAATTCCATGACTTTTTTCTTAGCTTCTTCGGAATTTTCAACAACTACGGAATTAATTCCGTTAGTTTTTAAGCTTTCGACAGCTTCTGCAATTGACTCCGGATTTGCCAATTCATCCCAGTTTTTCATAAGTTTATGATATCACAACCTTGAACAAAAATAACATTTGGGATACAATTAAAGCGGAACTTATCCTGCACTTTTTGGTGTGGGTTTTGTTTTATGAAAGAAGAAAAAAATAATAAAAGTGCAGGATTTAAGCCTGTAGATTCCAAAGTCGACTTCCCGAAACTTGAAGAAAAAATCCTTAAGGATTGGTATTCAAGCGGTCTTGTAAAAAAATATCTTCAGAAAAATAACAACTCAAAAGAAAAGTTCTCCTTTCTGGACGGTCCGATAACCGCCAATAATCCCATGGCAGTTCATCATGCCTGGGGCAGGACATATAAAGATTTATGGCAAAGATACCGGAATATGCGGGGAGAAAGACAAAGATTCCAGAACGGTTTTGACGAACAGGGTCTTTGGGTGGAGGTAGAAGTCGAAAAAGAACTGGGACTTAAAAATAAGAAAGATATCGAAAATATCGTTCCCGGAGACAAATTTAAAAGTCTTGAAAAATTCATTAATCTTTGTAAAGAAAGGGTCAAAAAATTTTCGGCAATCCAAACGGAACAAAGCAAGCGTTTGGGATATTTCATGGATTGGGAAAACTCCTATCATACCTCCTCCGATGAAAATAATTATGCCATTTGGAATTTCCTGAAAGTCATTAATGAGAAAGGCTGGCTCTATAAGGGTCATGATTCCGTTCCCTGGTGTCCGCGCTGCGGAACAGCTATCTCCCAGCATGAGATCCTGACTGAGGAATATAAAGAACTGACACATAAGACGGTTGTCTTTAAGTTGCCCGTTAAAGGTAAAGAAAAAGAATATCTTTTGGCCTGGACCACCACCCCCTGGACAATACCCGGAAATGTCGCTCTGGCGGTTGATAAGAATCTTTCCTACTGGAAAATGGAAAACGGAAAAGGAGAAAAAATAATTTTAGTTGATCCGACTTTGGGCGGAGATTTAATGTTGGTAAATAAACAAGAATTAACAAGCGGTTACAAAAAGACGGCAGAATTAAAAGGAAGCGATCTGGTAGGGCTAAAATACCTTGGTCCGTATGATGATTTTCCGGCCGTAAAGAAAGCTTTCGGTACATATTCACACAGGGTCGTTGCGACTGACTCTCTGATTCTGCCGATAAATCCCAGTGACGGTACGGGTATAGTGCATATTGCTCCGGGCGCGGGTGCGGAGGATTTTAGGCTCAGTCAAAAAGAAAAATTGCCGGCAGTGGAGGAGATTGACGAAGCGGCGGTGTTTCTTGACGGTTTCGGTTTTGTCAGCGGAATTCACGTCAAAAAAGCCATGCCAATGATTTTAGATGATCTTCAGAAAAGGAATTTTGTTCATAAAGCATTTGATTATACCCACAGATATCCGACTTGCTGGAGATGCAAAACGGAACTGGTTTGGAGAGTCGTCAATGAATGGTACATCGCCATGGACAGAAAAGACGATTCTAGAAAAACCTACCGGCAACAAATGGCCGAAGTTGCAAAAAAAATCAATTGGATTCCCGCCTGGGGCCTGGAAAGGGAATTAGACTGGCTTAAAAATATGCACGATTGGTTGATCAGTAAAAAAAGGTACTGGGGTCTTGCCCTGCCGATCTGGGAATGCAGAAAATGCAAAACGATTAAAGTCATCGGTTCCAAAGAAGAACTTAAAAGTCAGGCGGTTGAAGGTTGGGAAAAATTTGACGGCAACAGCCCTCACAAGCCATGGATAGACGAAGTGAAAGTGCAATGCGATAAGTGCGGTAGGCCCGTTTCCCGGATTCCTGATGTCGGCAATCCCTGGCTGGATGCGGGTATTGTTCCTTTCTCAACCATGCCCTCCGGTTGGTTCCCTGCGGATTTTATAACCGAAAGTTTTCCCGGGCAATTCAAAAACTGGTTTTATTCGCTTATTGCCATGTCAACTGCCATCAAAAATACAAATCCTTTTAAAACCGTTTTGGGATTTGCCTCGGTCAGGGACGAGAAAGGTGAGGAGATGCATAAATCAAAAGGAAACGGCATTGAATTTAACCGGGCAGCCGGCGAAATCGGATCAGATGTAATGAGATGGCTTTATGTCACGCAGAATCCGGAAGTAAATCTTAATTTCGGTTTCGGTCCTGCCAATGAGGTAAAAAGGAAATTCTATTTAATTCTGTGGAACAGCTACAAATTTTTCATTGATTATGCTTTGCAGGCAAGCTGGAGTCCGAAAACCGAAGAAAAAGACTTAAATTTATTGGATAAATGGATTTTGGCAAAAATGGAAGGAATAATTCTGACGGTAAATAAATCTTTGGAGGCTTATGACGCGGCAACTGCCTCACGGGCTATCGAAGATTTTGTTGTCGGTGATTTTTCAACCTGGTATATCCGTAGGTCCAGAGACAGGGTCGGTCCCTTGGCATCCATTGAAGAAAAGAACTCGACCTTTTCGGTTATGTATGAAGTTCTGGTAAAAATATCCAAATTGTTGGCACCGTTTATGCCCTTTATTTCCGAGGAGATGTTCAAAAACTTAACCGGCCGGGAATCGGTCCACTTAGCAGACTACCCTGAAACAAATATTAAATTATTAAATCAGGAATTAATTAATCAGATGTCTGAGGTAAAAAAGCTGGTAGAGATTGGTCATGCGAAAAGAAAAGAAGCCATGCTAAAGGTAAGACAGCCTCTGGCGGAGTTTAAAATTTTAAATTCCCAATTCATCATTAAGGATGAAGATTTGATCTCCCTGATTAAAGATGAATTAAATGTCAAAAAAGTAAGCTTCGAAAAAGGTAAGGGTGAGATTGCCGTTATTTTTGATACGAATCTCACTCAAGAATTGAAGGATGAGGGAGAAGCCAGAAATATCGTCAGGGGTATCCAGCAGGAACGTAAAAAGTTAGGGACCTCCCTGGATGAAAAAGTAAATGTTACATTGAATAAGTGGCCGGCGGCATTTGAAGAGTATATAAAAACAAAAGCATCGGTAGGGACTCTCATAAAGGGAGAAAATTTTTCAGTCAGCCGTAAATGAACAGACAATCGCTTTTTAATATTGATTGGGGATTATTGGCTCCGGTAATTGTTTTGGTGACCTTCAGCTTAACGGTTCTTTTCTCCATGGACACATCTTTATTTAAAAGTCAGCTGATTTTCTTTATTGTCGGGATTTTTGCTTTTTTATTTTTTTCCCGGACAAATTATAAAGCCATAAAGCTTTACGCACTTCCGATTTACGTAATTTCAATTATCTTATTAGTTGTAGTATTATTTTTGGGAGTCGAAACCAGAGGATCGATAAGATGGCTGGAAGTTTTCGGATTCAGTCTGCAATTTTCGGAAATTCTGAAACCCTTTCTGGCTATTTCCCTGGCAGCGTATCTCTCGTCGGAAAACAATTATTCACTTAAAACCTTTTTATTAACGGTCTGTTTTTTAATACCGGTTATTATTCTGGTTTTTTTACAGCCGGATCTCGGAAATGCCTTAATTTACCTAATTGTGGCTGTAATAACTTTTATCGTTTTCGGTTTCCCTTTCAGGTTTTTCTTGTCGGGGCTGGTCCTCCTTGCGGTATCCTCGCCTGTGGTTTGGAGACTGTTGCATGATTATCAAAAACAGCGCATCTTTACCTTCTTACATCCCAATGACCCTTTGGGATTATCATATAATGCCATTCAGGCTGTTATAGCTGTAGGCTCCGGCATGTTGCTGGGCAAAGGATTGGGGTTGGGGACACAATCCGGACTTAGATTTCTGCCCGAACGGCACACGGACTTTATTTTTGCAACTTTATCCGAAGA
>Ga0182021_10001135_pt1 | contig 30265 bp, 16 predicted proteins | sample 612E3MmetaG_FD_120493 | JGI IMG/M metagenome (GOLD analysis project Ga0182021, IMG submission 120493) | Permafrost microbial communities from Stordalen Mire, Sweden - 612E3M metaG (Illumina Assembly) | ecosystem: Environmental > Terrestrial > Soil > Wetlands > Permafrost | place: Sweden... | reverse complement strand
CGTGATTGCGCCGCACGATCTCATCGATTGCTTGCCAGGCTTGAAGCTGCCGGATTTTACTTTTCTTGGTCCTATAAAGTATTCTCTAAGTTATGAAGGACAGCCGCTGGATTTCCATGCGAATATATCTTGCAGGTCTGGTGCAGGAAATATTGATATTGACGGGAAAATGAACATAGCTCCTAAAGATATCACGTATTCAGGAAAGCTGGCTTTGTATTCGGTCGCGTTGGGTACTATTCTCCAAGATGAAAAGATAACCAGCGACCTCAACGCTCGGATGACAGTCGATGGAACGGGTTTTAATCCACGTACTATGACAGGACTTGCAAGAATCGAAATAGATTCATCATTGTTCAATGGATTGTCTGTGCAGCGTTCTGTCTTTGTGTTTGACATTGCCGATGGATTGCTGCGATCTCACGTCGCGGCTTCCGTGGGAAGTGGTACCTATGAGCTTTCGAGTACTCATCAATTCTTACAGCAAGACTCGTCGAATTACAACATCAATGCTAAAATCAGATCACTCGATCTTGCGGAATTGCTCAAGGACAAACAGTATGAGAGCGCTTTATCGTTCGATCTCACGGCGACCGGCGCCACCGGGAAGACCGTGCGATCTGATACGGTGGAATTGAACTTCTTCCGTTCGGAATTTGGAACAGAGGAATTTGACTCGGGAGAAGCAAAGGCAATGTTCACTATGAGGGACGGCATTCATGGGAATTTACAGATAACGTCGAGAATAGGTGATTTGGATGTGGATGGCCGTTTTTCTCCCAGTTCGTTTATTACTGCATGGGATAATTCATACAGGCTCGTAACGGAAGCGATCGCTTATCGGTTCCATAGTCTGGACTCTCTCCGTTCATCCAAAGGTTTCATCGCTCCTCAACAGGGATTTCAACCTTCACGTGCCGAGAAGATTGTCCCCATAGAATCGAAATTTCGATTAAATGTATATGATTTCGGACCGATTGGATCATTTATCCATATCCCGATGAACGGACAAGGAATTATTGAAGGTAGTATGGTTGGGGATTCAACGACTTTGGAGCTTAAAGGCAAAGTGAACCTTGAACAATTCGGACTTTGTGCTGGAACAGACACGATCACCGCAGACACGGCAGCAATTCAATATTCCTTCGGGGGAATTAACGCTCGAACAATATTTCAAACCTTTGATGCATCGATTAAAACGGATCTGCAGAATTTTACAATCAATGATCTTCTCCTGAATCAGCTTTCCGGCCGAATCAATGTAAAATCCGATTCGAGTAATTTTCAATTTTCTACATTTATCGATTCTACGGCACGAGTGAGAATTGAGGGAGTGTCTCGAGTCAACGCACACTTGATGGAATTTGAGATGCCGCAATTGCACGTTGAAGTAGGGCAATATTTCGCTGACAATGCAGATACGGTTCGGCTGGTTTTGGGACGTGATGGATTTCATATTCAATCACTGACCATGATCCATGAATCCGAAGAAGCATTGCTCTCAGGATATTTTAGTCCGACGGGGATATCAGATTTGAATATTTCGCTCCATGGATTCCTCCTTTCAAATTTGAAACAGATTCTTCACCGCGGTCCATATGCAAGATCTTTCGTGCAATTCGGCGGGAGAGTAGATGCAATGACTTCCTTCCGCGGGAGTTTTGAAAGTCCCAATATCAGTATTGATCTTAAAGCCGATGGAGCTCGTGCGGAAGATGTATCACAAAATAAGAGCCAAGTATTCGGCAGAGTTGAGTCGCACCTTGCATATTCGGAACATGTTCTCGCATTGCAAGTGAAATTTGTGAGTCGTCCCGATGATCCACAAGCATCGCCGGACTTGTTGATCTCAGGTTCATTACCGTACGAATTTGTCCTTGCACGAGAAGCGCCACATAAGCTTGATGGCCAAGTGGATCTTACCCTGAAAACCACCAGGATGGATCTCAAGTTTCTCGGCCCATTCATCCCTGAAATATCCAATCTCACCGGAATGATGACGTGCGATATGCGGATGAAGGGTCCTTTTGATGCTCCGCAGTATGAAGGGTCTATGTCCATTCAGCAAGCGAGCTTAGTGTTCGATCCGCTTGGTCTTCGATATGTCTTGAACGGCGATTTGATTCCAGCGGGCGACCGGATTCAACTGGAACACTTCACTATTCAGAATGATTCGAAAGAACCCTTGCATATTGGAACGATGAAAGTTTCGGGGAGCTTCACTCTTCTTGGATTGAATCTTAAACATTTTGATATAGTGGCGCAAGGTGACCTAAAAGTGATGAGCGAAGATAAACGGTTTGCGGGACAAAAAATCTACGGTAATTTGTTTGCAGCTACGGGTCCGAATGGGCTTCACTGGCAGGGAGATCTCTCGGCATCTATGGTGCGTGGGGATGTATTTATTAAAGATGCGCAATTAGTATTACCGCCGGACCGCGAAGTAGAATTTATACATGCGAGTGTCGTGAATGTAACGTTCCATGATGATACATCGCGGACTGCCCTTCAAACCTCTGAAGAGCTTATATCGAATAATGGGAAAACAAAATCTTTACGGAATGGCGGCAAAACTGCAGTTGGTGCAGGGTTTTCGTCTCCAACCGATGTTGTGCGCAACTCGTTTCTTGATGGTATCAGCTATGATGTTGGTATCGAGACACAAGGACCAACAACGCTCCGATTTGTGTTCAACACGCAAACGAGTGAAGAACTTTTCGCTGATCTTCAGGGACGCCTTTACTTTAATCGAATTCCGGGAATTTCCCGTCTCACGGGCCAGGTCGACGTCGGTAATCGATCCTACTATGACTTCTTCAAAAGGTTCGAGGCAACTGGAAAACTTCTCTTTACAGGAAATGTGTTGAACCCTGAACTCGATATTTCCGCTACATATGAAGGTAAACATGACACTACCAACCAATCGCAGACTTTTGGAAGATGTGTTGGACCCGATAAACCTCATCAAGTATTGGTGACATTGCGAATTACTGGAACACGGGATGAGCCCAGAACAAAAATTTCTTTACAAACGAGGATTCCTCCTTCAATGGATTGGACGGATTGGCAATGTGGAGATGAGGAAGGAAATGCTATGGCTTTTATTTCTTTGGGCCAATATCTGAACGAGCTTACTGACCAACAGCGCACAGGGATTGGTACCAATCTAGGTTCTAGCGTTGGCTTCGCCATTGGTTCCGGAGTGCTGAGCGGTCCCGTGAGTGAGGCTATTCGCAAGAATTTCTGGCAAGGATTCCAATCGCTCGATGTCTTGTATTACGGTGGACAGTTCGGTCAATCAGCAGATCTTCGGGTGGCCGGCCAAGTAGGGGAAGCCGTCATCCGTGCCGGGGGGTATGTATTTACCGGCGATATTGGGAATGCCAATCTAAGCGTAGAATTGCCTATGAGCTATGTAATAGGAGTGGATAAGTTGCGGCATCTTATTCTCACGATCGAACGCCGCGTAGAAGGTATTCAAAATGCAGAAGAGCAGCGACGAGCCTCAGACGGTGTTCGGTTGGGCTATCGATTTACATTCTAAGGTTTTTTGATGTCTGGAGGAGTTACTAGTGTCAACTAAAAATAACAACGAGAGTATTGAATTGCTTTATGATCGTATTTTGCAATTTCTTGCACGCTTTCCGAATGAATCCTTTAAATCAAAAGAAATATCACGGCGCATTGGTATTCGTACTGAAACGGACGAACAGTCTTTCAAGAGGGCGCTTCGCTCGCTACAAAATGACAAAAAGATTTTGCGCATCCATGGAAAGAGATATAGCCATCTTCACAAAGCACAATTTTTCTCCGGTGAGCTGGAAATAACGTCTCGCGGATTTGGAATTGTCACGGTGGAAGAAGGAGATGAAGAACTCTTTATCCGACAAGATAATCTTGGAGAGGCGTCGCATGGAGACATGGTTGAAGTTTCACTTATAGCACAAAGTATAAAACAAAAAGAACGTGGTGCACGACGTGAAGGCGAAGTTGTGCGGGTTATCAAACGCGGTATCCGCACATTTGTTGGAACCCTCGAACGTATTCGCAAACAATTCTTTGTTGTACCGGATGACCGGCGACTGCCACGCGAAATCCTCATTGCAAAGGAACATCTCCACGAAGCGAAAGAGGGCGATAAAATTGTTGTAGAGATGGTTGCTTGGGGAAAAGGTCATCAAAATCCGGAAGGACGAGTATTGGAAGTGCTTGGCAAATCTGGTGAACTGTCGGCAGAAATCCGATCGGTTGTGCGCGAGTATCATTTACCGACAACTTTTCCCGTTGAAGTTTTAGATGAAACAAATGTCATTCCATCAGACATCTCACAGTCTGAAATTGATCGACGGCTTGATCTTCGCACATTACTCTGTTTTACGATTGATCCAGAAGATGCGAAGGATTTCGATGATGCAGTCTCTTTGGAACTGCTGTCTGACGGTCAATACCGCCTCGGTGTGCATATCGCAGATGTATCGTATTATGTGAAGGCTGGAAGCGCACTTGATACAGAGGCACTGAAACGCAGTACGAGCGTATATTTCCCTAACGGTGTCATTCCCATGCTGCCGGAAAAACTTTCTAACGGCTTATGCAGCCTTCGACCGGATGAAGATCGGTTAGCGTTTTCTATCTTTATAAACATCTCTTCTCGGGGCAGTGTCAAAGAGTATGAGATAGTCGAGAGTGTTATTCGCAGTAAACAGAGATTCAGTTACGAGCGTGTGCAGGAATTGCTTGGAAGATTCGAACGGAATGAGGCAATTTCACCGAACGATCGGCCGTTTGCTGAAACCCTACGGAATATGTACCAACTGAGCACGGCGCTGACAAAGAAACGGTTGAAGGAAGGCAGTATCGATTTCGATTCTGCCGAAGCAAAATTCGAGTTAGATAAACAAGGGCAGCCAATAAAAATCACAAAAAAAGTGCGTTTGGAAAGCCATCGATTGGTGGAAGAATTTATGCTTTTAGCAAATCGCATTGTAGCGCGTCATATTGGGTTTGTAAAAAAGGAAGAAAACGCAAAGCCATTTCTCTATCGTGTGCATGATTCACCCAATCCGGAACGAATCAGTGAGCTCGCGATGTTTATAGAGAAGTTCGGGTTTAAATTGAACATTGATGGTGGTGTTACGTCTAAATCCTTGCAGAGGCTTTTAGAGCAAATAAAAGGTACGGAAGTTGAAAACGTTATCAACGAAGTAGCGTTGCGCTCGATGGCGAAAGCGATATATTCTGAAAGAAATATTGGCCACTACGGCTTGGCATTTGATTACTATGCGCACTTTACATCTCCCATTCGCCGGTATCCGGATTTAATTGTACACCGGATACTCAAACAATACAGCGGAGAAATTTCACTAAAGGAATTAGACGTCCTTCGTCAACGTTTGCCATATATTGCCAAGCAATCATCTGAAATGGAACGATTGGCAATGGAAGCTGAGCGTGCTGCTGTGAAAGTGATGCAAGTGGAATATATGAAGCGCCATATCGGCGATGAATTTCATGCGGTGATCTCCGGTGTCACACATTTCGGTATTTTTGTGGAACTGTCCGATTTACTTGTGCAAGGTATGATACACATTCGCGACTTACGCGATGATTATTATGTGTATGATGAAAAGCAATTCACATTGAAAGGACGGCGTACTCATAAACAGTATCGACTTGGTGATACATTAGAAGTCAAAGTTGTGCGCGTGAATCCAGAAGAACGCCAGGTTGATTTTGCTCTTATCGAGCGAGAAGAAGTGAAAACATCACGACGGTATAAACATTGATATAGGGATTGTGTGCTTATTTCTCCACAGACTCATCAACTCATATGTTTGCCACCGGTTTGCTTTTCGATATGTTTTTTTCTACACTATTTTTAAGGAAGTAATGACTGAAAAGAAATGAGGATTGTATGATACAACGTTGTATTCTCATTGTGTTGATTCTTTGTGAAGTGGCAGTGCAGGGAGTAGCGCAGAATTCTGTCTTCGGCAAGAATAAAGTCCAGTACAAAAATTTTCACTGGCAATATATCCAGACAGATCACTTTGATATCTACTTCTCGCAAGACGGGTACGATATTGCGCAGTTCACCGCTTACGCATCAGAAGCAGCCTATGCATCGATCAAGAAGCTTCTCCGATATGAAATTAACAACCGTATCTCTTTTGTGGTCTATAACTCGCATAACGAGTTTCAACAGACAAATGTTATTAGTGAATATTTGGAAGAGGGAATCGGCGGTGTGACAGAACTCTTTAAGAATCGCATCGTAGTTCCATTTGAAGGAAATTATGGACTGTTTCGGCATGTCATACACCATGAGTTGGTTCATGGAGTTCTGAATGACATGTTTTATGGCGGTACGATTCAATCGCTTATCTCCAGCAAAGCGCCGGTGCAGCTACCAATGTGGATGAATGAAGGTTTCGCAGAATATGCATCTTTGAAGTGGGATAATAATTCGGATATGTTCCTGCGTGATGCAACCGTACACGATTATCTGCCGCCAATCCCCTACTTAAGCGGATACTTTGCATACCGCGGTGGTCAATCGGTTTGGTATTATATTGCTAATAAATACGGTGAGCAAAAAATTGCAGATATCTTCAGCAATATTAAAAGTGCTCGAAGTGTCGATAATGGATTTAGATCTGCAATCGGACTAACGGTGAAGGAACTTTCCGAACGCTGGCAGAAGGAGCAGAAGGTGTATTACTGGCCCGATGTTGCCAAACGCGAAGAGCCAGTGGATTTTTCTTATAAACGATTAACAAATCATAAAAAGGACGACAACTTCTATAACACCAGTCCGGCAATTTCTCCCCAGGGAGATAAGATTGCCTTCATATCCGACAGGGATGATTATTTTGATGTTTATATTATGTCGGCGTTGGACGGAGAGATTCTTGATAAGGTGGTAAGCGGACAAAAAACAAATGATTTTGAAGAAATGCACTTGCTCACTCCAGGTATTGCATGGTCTCCGGATGGAAAAAAAATTGCTCTCGCTGTCAAAGCAGGGGAACATGATGCGATTATCATGGTCAATGTCAAATCTGGCGAAAAAGAAAAGATTGAATTTGATTTAGACGGCATTTTCTCGATTGATTGGAGCAAGGATGGCAATGTGCTCACATTTGTCGGAGTGAAAACGCCGCAGTCAGATATTTACATCTATAATCTTACAACAAAAGAACTAAAGAATCTCACGAATGATATTTTCTCTGATATGGACCCGGTATTTTCCCCGGATGGTCAATCAATTTACTTCGCATCAGACCGCGGAGATATGACATCGCCATCCAAGGTCCCGGTAAATTTTAAAATTTGGAATTATGATTTTGGACAGTCGGATTTGTACTCGATCGATATTGCTACCCGAACCATTCGTCGTATTACCACACAACCGAACGGCAATAAGTCTTCACCTGTCCTGTCCCCCGATGGCAAAAAGATCCTATACATTGCCGATATCAACGGCATTAACAATCTCTATGTGCAATCACTGGATTCTGGTAAGTATTATCCCATTACTAACTCCATTAGTGGATTGTACCAACTCTCGCTTTCATGTGATGGTTCGAAATTAGTTTTTTCATCTCTGAATGAAGCAGGATTTGATATCTACTTGATGTTGCGTCCGTTGGATCGAAAACTAAATGTAACTTCATTGGAACCGACTGAATTCTACAAGATAAAATTCCATCTTCCACGGGAAGAAAAGCCAAAAGAGATCGTGTCAGTTCTTCCCATCTCTGATACGATAGCAGTGCATAATAATGTTGTCGTAGTTGCCGATACCATTGGAGTAGAGACGACCTATCATCCCGGCGTAAAATCGGATCTTTCCAATTATGTCTTTTCTTCGGGCGCGATGCACGATACGACAAATGCCCCGCCTCCGATTTCGCGGGTAGAAATCTCCGACAATCAAGACAGTGAAGGTAATTACATTCCACGGCGTTATAAGCTGAATTTCTCGCCCGACCTTGTTTATGGCGCGGCAGGTTATAGTTCGTTTTATGGATTGGAAGGAAGTACGATCGTTGCATTCAGCGATATGCTTGGTGATCATCAAATTGTTTTTCAAACAAATTTACTCATCGACTTAAAGAACAGCGATTACGGCCTCTCGTACTATTACTTACCAGGACGAACCGATTGGGGTTTCCAGGCATTCCATAATGCAAAATTTCTTTTACTCGGAGCTGCGGATGCAACATCTGATACGCTGTACCGGTTCAGCACGTGGGGGGTCGGTGCAATGGCGTCTTATCCGATTGATCGATTTAACCGTATTGATGGCTCTTTCATGTGGCTGAATTTGTCGCGCGATAATTTGGATTATCCATCAGAACCATCACAACAGCGATCACTTATTCTGCCCCTCGTGAGTTATGTGAGAGATAATTCACTCTGGCAAGGAGCATGGTTTGGTCCTAATAATGGTTCGCGCTTCAATGCTACATTTTACGGAACACCGAAATTAGGGAATGAAGGATTGGATATTCAAACCTTTACTGCGGATTATCGGAGTTACAATAGACTGGCAAAGGAATTCATCCTTGCGTACCGGTTTTCCGGCGGCATAAGCACAGGTGGAAATAAACAAAATTTCTTTATCGGTGGAACAGAAGGGTGGATTAATCCAACACTACAAGGCAATGAAATTCCTATAAAGAACGTGGAAGATTTTGCATTTCTTACACCTGTCTTACCTCTACGCGGTTTCAACTACGCCCAACAAGTTGGAACGCATTTCGCAGTAGCCAATATGGAATTTCGTTTTCCACTTTTAAAGTACCTTATCTTTGGCGCGTTACCGATTGGGTTTGCCGATATCCTCGGTGCGGCATTCGTTGATGTAGGATCAGCATGGACCGACTCGAAGAGCTGGAAAATGTGGGCCAATGATCCGGGCTCAGGCGCAACAGTATTCAACGATCTCCTCGTAGGAACCGGGGTGGGTACACGTTTATTCCTCCTGGGCATACCATTGCGGATTGATATTGCATGGCAATTTAAGTATTCCGGTTTTTCTGAGCCGTTTTATTACTGGTCATTCGGAGCAGATTTTTAAAATTGCCCAAGAGTTTGCAAACGGTTGAGATATTGTCAATCGATTCTAAGGTTGAGTTGTTTTCAACTTTATTCTCTGTGTGCCGGGAAGAAGTTTGTATTTAAGAAAAATCTTTTGCCCTTCCGCTGTAGCAACGTATGTTCCAAATCCCGCTGCTAAATCCGCGTGGGTACGTGTGTACATATATATTGCACGCTTGAGAGGATAATAATTTAGAAAAATATATGCAGGGTGTGGAGAAAAGAATTTTTCGGCCGCTTCAGGTGGAGATGCAAAGGTCGTGTCGGTATCTTCCTTGGTGCGGCCAATGTTGAGAATTCTCGCTTTCGAATGCGTTGAATCAATCCAGCCCAACGCTACAAAACCAAGAGATATCGGATCATTTTCTACCGATTGCAATGTTTGAAGATCAGAAGAAGTTCTCATAATTTTTGCAGATAGTTTGACCTGCTTCAGCAATCTCTGCTTGAGGTATCCTAAGACGTCCGATGAGTCCTGGCAATAAACATTGATAGTTCCTTTCATCGGTTTAGCAAATGCGAGTTGTTCCCATCGTGAGACAGCTCTTGTTAAAACTTTTTGAATTTCTGTTGTCGTCATCTGTTGTGTTCTGTTTGCTGGATGAACAACCACAACGATTCCATCATATGCAATAGGTAGTTCGTTAAAGTCGGACGATATCCTTTTTACATACTCTTTTTCCTGTGCTGTGAGCAAACGAGGAAGAAAAACAATTCGTCCGGTATCTTGGACAAAGTGTTGCGCCGCTGCTTCAGATGAAGCAATAGTATAGGTGATTTGGGCGCCGCTTTCTCTGTAGAGACTCAGGAACTCATCTACTTCGTTAATCATAATGGGAGCGATGGACTCCGGAATGAAAATGTGCAGCCGACCTTTTGTTGTGGTTTCCTTTTGTTCATTGTTGCACCCAAGTAAGAGAGAAACCAGAGCAATAAAGATGAAAATACGCATATGCAGTTCCTTTCTAATTGGTAAAGGTTTATGAGGCCGATGGAGAATTCTCTGGTGGGCGTTCTTCGACACGTTGTAAAAGAATAAGGCCGGTGAGGAGGAGCAGCCCGATAGAGAGAATCGCAAAACGTTGATTGAAGTAGGACGAAACGAATCCGAAAACAAACGGGCCGATGATCGCGGATGCTTTTCCAAAAAACGAGTAAAATCCGAAGAACTCAGTTCTCTTTTCCTGCGGCGTAATGATCGACATAAGGCCCCGGCTGGTTGATTGAGATGAACCGAGTGCTAGTCCGGCAAGAACTCCGACACCATAGAACAACAATTTGTCCTGAATGAAATATGCTATAATCACAACGCTCAACCACAGAAGTAATGTCATGCTGAGCGTTCTCTTATGGCCGGTATGGTCGGAGAGAATCCCAAATAGGATAGCGCCAAATATGGCAGATGTTTGAACCATCGCGAAGTACAAAATAATTTCGCTGATACCCATCTTGAGAGTTTCCAAGGCGAAAATGGATGAAAACACGATTATGGTATTTACTCCATCGATATAAATGAAATAGGAAATCAGAAATCGGGCTACATTGCGAAATCGCGGAAATTGCTGATATGTTGCTCGCAGTCTCATGAAACCGATACGGATAAAATCCGGTGTGAGACCGGCTGTCCGCTGTTTATCAGGCAGAAAGAGAAAAAGGGGAAGTCCGAATATAAAAAAGAATGCCGCAGCTATAGGAAAGCTGAGCCGGATATTGAAGAGATTGTCGAGTCCGAATCCGCCTGCATAGAGCGGATATACAACAGCCAGCGATACAAGTGACCCGACATAACCGAGGGCGAATCCGTACCCTGATACCCGACCATAATTTCGTGCTGTTGTAATCTCCAAAAGAAATGCATCGTAAAAGACGAGTCCGGCTTCAAACCCTATATTTGATAAAATAAGGAGTGCCATTCCAGAAAAAATCATTCCTGCTTGCACGAAAAAAAGACTTGCCGTTGCAAGGACACAGAGTGCGGTAAAAATTCCTAGAAATCTTTTTTTCCCTGCTCCATAATCCGCTACTGCCCCGAGGATCGGCGAGAAAAGTGCCACGATACACATGGAGATACTGAATGCGGAACCCCAGAGAAAATCACCATGGCCGTTGCTGCCGATAACGATCTCTTTGAAATAGAGGGGATATCCTACTGTTAGAATCAGGACATAGAATGCAGTGTGTGCAAAATCAAAGAGTGCCCATGAAAAAACCTGTCCACGAGTCGCTGGACGGGAAGAAGATAAAGACAAGGGAATGCTCATTATGGCTTAAGTTTCTTCGTCACATGAGTATCAACAAGTCCGCGTCCCGATTTTCTGATTCGGCCTTCCTTTTTCAGATCTTCAAGAATGGAGTCAAGCACACCATTGACAAACTTATCGCTTTTTTCGGTGCTGTAAGCGCGTGCAATTTCGATGGCTTCATTCATTGTGACTTTTGGAGGGATGTCTTCAAAGTGCAATAACTCGCAGATACTCATTCGTAAAACGATCCTATCAATGATGGCAAGGCGGCTGAATTCCCAGTGTTCGACGCGTTGACGGATGAGGTCGTCTAATTCTTTACTGCAGTCAATGACCTTCAGGATGAGTTGTTTGGCAAAGGCGAATGATTCCGGCTGCTTTTGCAAATCGCCGGCGATGTTCTCGATAATCATCTCAATCGGTTCTTGAGACAATTCATATGCATACAATGCCTGTAAAACCCGTTCTCGTACTACTCTTCGTCGGAGGGACATGATGTCGTTATTGAGAGAACTTAAAAAGTTGATGGTTGTATAGCACAATCTAACTTATGTAAAAAATGGGCAGGAGGCAAATGGAGATTTACAATAACTACCCTATGTATTCAATTGTACGATTTCATCACTTAAAGATGTGCAAAATAAATTTGTCAATGATCATCATATAAAACAGCAAAAAGAACAGGACTTCCTTCATGGAATCTCTCCCATAGATGAGGATGGCTTGTGGAAATCACTTTTTATAACCTCGTAGGACTAATGAATAATAAATTGCAATTAAGACTGTGATTTATTCAAGAGAAGTCGAATTGTGGCAGTTTTTTGCCCGGCAATACTAAAAGATTAACTCCTCTTTTATTTCAGCGGCCAATTGCCATCGATCTTCTGGGTGATAGCTGAAAGAAATTCAGGTTCGAGCACAATAAAAGATAAATCCGGATTCAAGATTTCAGCAAAATCGTATTGTCGTTGTACAGCTTTTTGCAAAGCTGCAATAGCTTTTTGTTTATTCCTCTGAATAGAGTAGAGATCTGCATTACGAAATACAACTTCAACGGAACTGCTGTCAAGTTCCATTGCTTTATTCATTGCCGCTTCACCTTCAGGGAATTTCCCAAGTCGTGAGTAGATCAATCCGGCGTATGTATGAGCAATTGCATCATGAGGATCGTCGTCGATGACCTGTTCTGTAATTGCTAATCCCTTTTTTAACCATTCCTGTGCTGTGCTGATCTGAAGTGAGAGTTGATATGCACGCCCGATCCAATAGTAGTAGCGATAATTTTCCGGCGATATGCGAATCATTTGCGTGCAATATCGCACTACTTTATCATAGTTTCCTTCACCGATCCATACATTTTGCATATAATAGGCCATCAGCATCAGGCTGTTTTCTCCCGGCGGTTGTGCCCGCAGATAGGAATTTTCTGCTGCAAAATAGTCTTGTTTCATATGCTGGACAAGTCCGAGAGTAAAATGTGATTCGGCATTTATTGGATCATAGACAAGAGCTGTAGAGGCGAATACAGCTGCGTCATCAAATTTTCTAGCGATGAGAGAAAGAAGCGCGAGTTCCCGATAGCATTCCGGATTTTGCGGAAGCAATGCCATGCTCTGGTTAATAGAAGGTAAAACTGAAGAATAATTCTGTGAGAGACGACTACTTGTAGCAAGAACTCGATAGGCAAGAGCATTGTTGGGTGAACATCGAAGGGCTCGCTGTGCATAGTCCGTTGCGGATTGAAGAAACTGCGGATCGTCCATCGTCTGAAACGTACGGATCTGCAGGTCAGCCAATGATCCATATGCAATACACAGTGAAGGGTCGATTTGAAGAGCGGTCTGTAATAAAATTCTTGCAGAATCGACTTCCACTCCGGATTTTTGCCTCATCAAATGGATGCCTTTTATGTATTTTGCAATTGCTCCGGTGTTGGCAGGCTGCATTATAACCGGCAGATCCGACCGCACTCCAATTTTATCGAGAACCTTTTGCAAAATTGTAATACGCATTGCACTGAGCGTCGAAAGCGATCCTTCCACAGTTCCAATATTCGCGGTCTTTTCTTCATCCGGAGGGAGAAGGCTGAGCTGAATGCTGTATCGACCGTCGTTTTCTTGAATGGTACCGACCAGGAGATATTCTACCTGCAAATTTGATGCGATTTTTCGTAAATGTATCGGATCGGACATATACAGAAGTGAAGATGATGGAGCTATGACTGTTATATGGTCGCATCGCGCAAAATCTTCCGCTAATAGAATTGGAAGTGCATCCGATAAATCTAAGTCATTCGTTTCGCTTGTGGAATTTGTGAATCTCAAGATGGCAATCGATGAATGTTTGGGAAATACCCAATCGATGGTTTTCCAAAGAATAAGGATTGCTATCAGTACGAGGATGGCCATCGTTGCGATGCGAAATCGCTTTTTTGATATTGGTTTCTGAATGATTTCTCGCGGAGTTTCCGTTTGTCTCTGTATTTGATCCTCTACTTTTCTCTGAAGCTTGGCAAGCTCTTGAAATCGTTGTTCCTCGTGTGATTGTTCTGCATGAATACGTTGAAATTCTGCTTTCGCTTGTTCCGCTTGACGAATACGTTCCTCCAATCGTCGTCCGCCGGAATGGTTCGGATCGATGAGAAAAAGATCGTATAATACATATGTGGCGTCGGTGAATTTTTCCTCTTCAAGCAGTGCTTCCGCTTGTCCGAGCAATGTTTCGATCTTCTGTTCTTCCTCGGAAACTTGTTTGATGGTAATTACTGTTTGCTCGGCTCTCTTCTTTTCTTCCTGTCTGTATCGTTCCTCTTCTATTTGCATCATGATGTGCTGAGCCCCCACATGGAACGGTAAGTCTCTGAAAATCTCGTTTACTTCTTCTTCGGCTGCATCTAGTTCCTTAGCGGCGAAAAACTCGCGGGCTTTTGCGAGATGATCTTGAATGATACGTTCGCTCTCTTTTTCCTGGCGCTCTCGTTCTGTCGGCGGACGCTGCTGCGGATCAAGTTTCGCAATTTCAGCGAGTTCATGTTCAGCCTTCTCCAGTGCACCTGCCTCAAAGAAAATCTCGGCCCGTGTATAATGAGCAGCAATCTTCTTTTTTCGTTCTTCTTCCACCTTTGCCTGATCACCCAATAAACGCTGTTTGGTTTCCTCAATTCTTTTTGCTTCGCGAAGTTCCTCCTCTTCTTGTTTTATTGCAACTGTATTTTGCTGTGATGATACCTGTCGAGCGGTGGCTGATGGTTGTGCAAGTTCAGGAATGGAATCGATGAGTACTTCGTACACCTCTATGTGACGAGATATATCCTTCAGTTCTATCGATCCGACTTTAAATACGCGCAGTGGGAGTGCGTTCTTGATATTCTCGTATACTTCCAAAGAAATACAAATGCGGTTGGGTTCAGTTATTGCTTCGATGCGTGAGACAATTGCTGAGTTTGTGCCAAGAATATCCCCAGGCGGGATAGAGGTTTCACTGAGATGAATGCCTATACGAACTCTGATTGTATCAGATTCTGTTTTATCACGGTTAAAATTCCAAAATCTTTTTTGTATTTCAAGAGCACACTTTACGGCGTTGATGCCGCTTGGAAACTCTACCATAAAAGAATCGCCAAGGGATCTGATTACTTTGCCGTCAAACTTAGCAGTGAGAACACGAACAAGTGCATCATGAGTTTTGAGAAGTTCAAATGCCCGCACCTCGTCGTCCGAAAGTTTTTTGGAAAAGCCGGCAATGTCCGTGAACATGATTGCAGATGTCTTTTGTGTTCGCATTTCTGATGGATTGGTCATAACAGCGTACTCCTTGTTCAGATGCAGATAGATATTCACTATCCCACTTTAAAGATAGTGGGGTAGGAGAAGAATGTCAATAAAGTGTTTTATGAAGTTTACTGAAGTTGTATTATAAAGGAAAGAACTCTCTCCCCCAATATTGAGCTGTAGTTATTTTTCTTTGTTTATATAGTATTTTTGCACATATTCCCCCACCATTCTATCTGTACTGAACTGTGAAAGGAGTGTTTGCATTGCATTCCTTATACGTTTTAGCCATTTACGGGGAATATCATATTCATCCCGATTGTAGAACTCGGGAATGATTGATTCAGAAAGTATATTGAACAGCCCATCAAAATCTCGTTCATCTTGCGTTTCAAGATCGGCATCATTCTGGTCGTTACCAATTTTCCATCCATTCTCGCCACTGTAACCCTCGCGCCACCAACCATCCATAATGCTCAGATTCAGTCCTCCATGGATGGTGATTTTCATGCCGCTGGTTCCGCTCGCTTCAAGCGGACGACGCGGAGTATTTAACCAAACATCGACACCGGAGACAAGATGACGTGCAACATTGATATCGTAATTCTCGAGGAAAATCACTTTACCGATAAGTTCAGGGTGTCGCGTGATTCCAATAATTTGTTGTATAAATCGTTTCCCTTCATTGTCCCGTGGATGTGCCTTGCCGGAAAATATTATTTGAATGGGATGTCGTGTGTTACTGAGTAGCGGAATAATTTTCTCCAAATGCCGGAATATCAGCGGTGCCCGTTTATATGTTGCAAACCGGCGCGCAAAACCGATCGTCAATGCATCGGGAGAAAGGATATGACTTGTTGCAAACGATGTTTCGACACTATGGCCATACTGTCGTTCTACTTGCTGGCGCCGAGCGTACTCCACGAGGTCCCTTCGCAGATTATAACGTAATGCCCACAGTTCCTCATCGGTAGCAAGTTCGTCATCTGCAAACTTTTTCCAGAACTTCGGCTCCATCAATTTCTCTGTCCAGTCAGAACCAAGCCGCTTGTTCCAGAAATCATGCGCATGCGTTGTTGCCCATCCCGGTGTATGGATACCGTTGGTTATGTATCCGATGGGAACTTCATCCACTGTCTTTCCGGGGAAGAGGCCTTTCCACATTTCCCTGCTCACATGTCCATGCAGCTCGCTCACACCATTTGCTGCACGCGACATTTTGATGGCCAGCACGGTCATCGTGAATTGCTCATTTGTATCCGATGGATTCACACGTCCATAGGACATTAAATCTTCGTGCGTTAATCCTGTAGAATTCCAGAATTTGCCAAAGGAGTATGCCATCAATTCTGAATTGAATCGATCATGTCCTGCCGGTACCGGTGTATGTGTTGTGAAAACACACTTCGAACGAACTGTCCGCTCTGCCTCTTCGCGAATTTTTTTTGATTTTAATTCCTGTTGCAGCAGTTCAAGTACGAGAAATGCGGAGTGCCCCTCGTTCATATGAAAGACAGATGGAGTGATTCCAATCGAATGGAGAAGCCGCACGCCGCCGATACCAAGAATAATCTCCTGCCCGATGCGTGTATCAATATTGCCGCCGTACACCGTGGAAGTCAGTCCTTGAAAATGCTGATCGTTCTCAGGAAGATTCGTATCGAGCAGATAAAGAATTACTCGTCCGATGCGAACCGACCATGTTTGGAAATATACTATACTATGTCCAATTTCAATAGAGTTGAGTAGCCGTCCACCTTCGGGCTGGAGAACCAGTTCAAGGGGAAGATGTTCCGGATCGTTTGAAGGGTACGATTCTTCTTGCCATCCATCGGCATTTAATCTCTGCTGGAAATAGCCCTGACGGTAAAACAATCCAACCCCGACAAACGGGATCCCGAGGTCGCTTGCAGACTTTGTGTGGTCGCCAGAAAGAATTCCAAGGCCGCCGGAATAAATTGGCAGTGATTCATGCAGTCCAAACTCAGCGCTGAAATATGCGACTGGGTTCTTCAACGCTGTCGCATGGCGTTTTCCCCATGTCGATGGCTTTGTCATGTAAGATTCAAATTCTTCCAGCACACCATGTACTCTTCGTGCGAATTCGTGATCGCGCAGCCGGGCTTCCAATTCCTTGTTCGAAATCTCACTCATCACCGCTACCGCATTATGGTTTGAGTACCGCCAAACAAGAGGCGAAAGTTCTTTGAATACATGATGGGATTCCGGATTCCACGTCCACCAGAGGTTTCGTGCGAGTGCACGGAGACGCACTGAGAGATGAAGATGTGAAGGGTTTTTAGTTTTTAAAACTGCCGACATCGGACACCTATGGTTGATTCAAATTCTTATCTTAGAATGCGAAATAATTGCTAATAAAACCAGATAGAAACAAACCCTTGAAAATTATAAAAGCGCGAACGTGGTTGTCCGCGCTTTTATATAATTCTGTACAATAAAGACAAATACTTTCTTTACGGTTAACTCTTCTTAGGCACATCGACAATGCAACGAACGGTGTCTCGTGCAATAAGCAGCTCTTCGTTCGTCGGGATGACGAATACCTTCACTCGGCTTTTCTTTGTATTGATTTCTCCCTCTTTACCTCCAACCTTTTCATTGTTGAGCTGCTCGTCTATTTCAATCCCGAGTACTTCGAGGTTGGCGCAAATGCGCTGTCGAATAGTAGCTGCATTTTCTCCGATTCCACCGGTAAAGATAAGGGCGTCGGCACCGTTTAATTCAGCTAAATAAGATCCGATATATTTCTTTGCACGCTGCGCAAAGATGTTTATAGCAAGTGTGGCACGACGATCCTGATGGTCTTTTGCTTCTTCCAGTAAGTCGCGCATGTCGTTCGTTAATCCTGAAATACCGAGCAATCCGGACTGTTTGTTGAGCAGTGTGTCGATCTCGCTCATTGACATGCCTTCTTTGTGCGAAAGGAACTCGAGCACTGCCGGATCAATATCGCCGCCTCGTGTTCCCATAACTAATCCTTCAAGCGGAGAAAGCCCCATCGAAGTGTCAAACGAAGCTCCATTTTTAATTGCACACGCTGAACATCCATTACCGAGATGTATTGTTATAACATTAGTCTCTTCCCGTGTTTTTCCCGTAAGCTGCCGGTACCGGTATGCTACGTACCTGTGTGATGTGCCATGGAATCCATATCGCCGGATTTTATGCCTTCGATAAAGCTGGTATGGAATAGCATACAGGAATGATGTTTCTGGCATGGTCGAGTGAAATGAAGTATCAAATACAACTACGGCCGGTATACCGGCGCCAAGAAGCTCGCGTGCTGCATGAATACCTTTGAGGTTCGCCGGATTGTGCAGCGGGGCTAGGTCGATACAATCTTCTATTCCGCGAATAACAGCATCTGTAATGATTGTAGACTTTGTAAATTGCTCTGCACCATGGACTACACGATGGCCGACCGCATGAATATCCGCTAGCGATTGAATATCGGGGATTTGGGCGTCTTTCGAAATAATCCATTTAATAACATGATCCAGCGCGGCCCGATGGTCGCGCAGTGGAGCCGCATGTTTTACTGCTGTTTTACCGGCAGCCTGCAGTGAAACGAGGGCCTGGCTCCCGATACGTTCGATGAGGCCTTTAGCAAGTTGTTTGTCTGCATTTTTCTCAATCATTTCAAGATCGGTTTGGATGATCTGAAATTTAAGAGACGAACTGCCGCAATTTAAGACAAGAATATTCATATGTTCAGTCTGAAGTTTTAGATGATAAAGAAAAGCAACGATTCCTGCTAAGGAATTATATCGCTGAGTTGTTAAAAACAATGATTCAAACTTACAGCTTTGTTGCTGAAAACTCAAGTTAGGAGTGTTGCATTTTCCAGGTATTTTGCCTTCTTCATTCAAAAAACAAACTGATTTACTCATTTACATCGTTACCAAATCGAGCTAAAAGATTGCTTGGGCTTTTTTTCGCCGTTCCTATTGTGATAGATTAATAGGTTTAATCCAATATTGACACTTAATGGCAAATATCTTATGTTATCATTGTTAATCCTTTCAAGAAGCGATCATTCAATTCACTGAAGCAGTAATGTGCTGATCTGGTGTTTTTATGATTATTCTTTTTGTTGGCGATCCGCCCGTTTTCTCTTTGATCATATATCTTAACATTGCATCCTGGAGGTTATTATGAAAACTTATTTTCGTTTGTTCATTGCCATTTTTGCCGTCTTAGTACTCACGGTCTCTGCATTTGCGCAAACGGCGGATATGCCTTCAGGATCTGGTACGTTGGGCGATCCGTATCTCGTTGCCACACTTAACAACCTCTATTGGATTACACAAAATAGCGGTGAATGGAGCAAAGTATACAAGCAAACTGCGGATATTGATGCCACAACAAGTTCTTCGTGGGATAGTGGTGAAGGGTTTTCTCCTGTCGGAAATTACGCGACACCATTCACCGGTTCTTATGATGGACAGACTTACAAAATCACTGGGCTGTATATCAACCGACCCACAGACAATGTTGGACTATTTGGATATGTAAGTAGTGCTATAGTCAAAAATATAAACCTTGAGAATGTGAACATAGCGGGAGGCGACGTAGCCGGCGGCTTGATTGGGTATCAAATTAATGGCACCGTCAGTAACTGTAGTAGCACTGGTGGGATATCAAGTGCACCCATCTATGCCGGTGGCTTGATAGGATCTCAAAGTGGTGGTACTGTCGGCAATTGCTACAGTGAAGTCTCAATAGGTGCTGAAAGTGGTATTTGTTTCGGTGGTTTGATCGGGCGTCATGCCAATGGTAATGTCAGCAACTGTTACAGCACAGGCTCTGTTAATGCTGGTGTTAATATCGGTGGCTTAATAGGGGAGCAAGATGGTGGTACCATCAGCAATTGCTACAGTACAGGCTCTGTAGCTGGCGATATTTTTTTGGGTAAAAATATCGGTGGTTTGATCGGGTATCAAACAAGTTTTGCCACTGTCATTGAAAGTTACAGCACCGGTGGTGTTCAGGGCACATCCGCCAGCTTAGGTGGCTTGATTGGGTGTCAGGAAAATTCCGCAGCTATTGATTGTTACAGCACCAGCTATGTATCGGGTCGTAATTTTTGTATCGGTGGCTTGATTGGATTACAACTTGGTGGTACCGCTATTCAATGTTACAGCGCCAACTCTTATGTTGGTTATAAAGGTTATATTGGCGGCTTGATAGGGGAGCAAGGTGGTACCGTAAGCGACTGCTATAGCAGAAGTCCTATAAAAAGTACTTATGATTATGGTGCAGGTGGTTTGATTGGGTATCGTGATAGTGGTACCGTCAGCAACTGCTACAGCACTGGTTATATAGATGGCAATGGAGTTTTTATCGGTGGTTTGATGGGGTGGGGTCGTGCTGTCAGTAACTGTTTCTGGGACATCGAAACTTCCGGTAAATCAAGCAGTGCCGGTGGAACAGGCGAAAGCACAACCGCAATGAAAACACAATCTACTTTTACCGATGTCGGCTGGGATTTTACTATTTGGAATATGGAAGAAGGAACAAATAATGGGTATCCGTACTTAAAGTGGCAAGATATTCCGCTACCGGTGGAATTAATTTCTTTCTGCGTGAGCGCAATACATAGCGGTGCAATATTAAATTGGAAAACAGCAACAGAAGTGAACAATTATGGATTTGAGATCGAAAGAAGAGGAATCAGTAGCGAGTTACTCCGCCAAGAAGCAGTAATGAGTAATTGGGAAAAAGTTGGCTTCGTCTCCGGTTCCGGCACGAGCAGCGCACCGAAAGAATATACCTTCACCGATGCCAATCTCGCGTCAGGAAGATACGCTTATCGTCTCAATCAGATTGATCGAAATGGAGCTTTTAAATATTCTCAATCAAGTGAAATCGAAGTTGGACTTGTACCGAAAGAGTTAACCTTATCACAAAATTATCCTAACCCATTTAATCCATCTACGACAATAGAATTCACGGTGCCGGAAGATGGCCGCGCATCATTGAAAATTTACAATACGATTGGCCAGTTGGTCGCAACTGCGTTTGACGGTGATGTAAAAGCCGGGTATATACAAAAAGTCACATTTATTGCTTCGCATTTATCGAGTGGTGTGTACTTCTCTCGGCTGGAATATAATGGAAAGCCGCTCCTGAGAAAAATATTGCTCATAAAGTGACCGGAGATAGAATAAGCGATCGAAGACTCTTAAACTTGTGAGAGCAGATTGCTTGGTTTTTTATTTTAACAAGCGCCAAAGTGTTCATTTCATTTTACGTCTTTTTTCTGCTATCTTCATTCACGAAACCTTTATTCAAGAATTCACTTGTCCAGCATGAAATGAAGAAATTTACACTCAAGCCGCTTCCTGGCGATCATCTTCATCTTGTCGAACCTCAGCAGTTCCGTATCAACTATCAACAGGAATTGAATCCTGCACAGTACGAAGCGGCAACGTCGGTCGATGGCCCGCACTTGATTATTGCCGGAGCGGGAACAGGGAAGACTCGCACAATTGTGTATCGTGTGGCATATCTCGTGGAATTAGGTGTTAAACCGGATTCATTGCTGTTGCTGACATTCACGCGTCGAGCAGCGCAAGAAATGTTGAGAAAAGCTTCGATTCTCTTAGACAGTCGATGTGAGCAAGTCTCAGGCGGAACATTTCATTCGTTTGCGAACAGCATCCTGCGAAAATATGCCATTCAACTTGGATATGAGAATAACTTCACCATTCTTGATCAATCGGACGCTGAAGATGTTATCAATCTGATTCGCACACGGATGAAATTTGATACGAAAGAGAAACGGTTTCCGCGCAAAGAAACACTCTACGACCTTTACAGCCGTTCATTGAACACGATAACTCCTGTGAAAGAACTGCTGGCGATGGATTATCCACAGTACCTTGAAATTGAGACCGACATTTCTACGCTTCACGGTACTTATGTGAAATACAAACACGAACATAACTTAATGGACTACGATGATTTACTCCTGAATCTTGCGTTGTTGCTGCGCCAAAACGAAGCGGTACGCATAACACTTTCTGATCGTTATCAATATATTATGGTAGACGAATATCAGGATACCAATAAAATTCAAGCTGAAATTGTAAAGCTGTTGGCATCCAAGCATCGGAATTTGATGGTGGTCGGCGATGATGCACAGTGTATTTATTCTTTCCGCGGATCCACGATTCAAAATATTCTCACATTCGGCGAAGAGTTTAAGAATTGCAAGGTCATTAAGTTGGAAGAAAATTATCGAAGCACGCAACCGATCTTAAGTCTTGCCAATGAGATCTTGTTGCGCGGTGGAGGAAGATTGCGTGGTTAAAATGTACGCGAAAGAACTTTTTACAAAGAAATCCGGCGGCAGTTTGCCACAGCTTGTTTCTGCACAGACGGAGAACCAACAGTCACGGTATGTCGTGCAGAAGGTCCTTGAATATCGCGAGATGGGCGTCCCGCTGAAAGAGATGGCGGTATTATTTCGGTCCTCATTCCATTCGTTTGATTTAGAAATTGAATTAGCAAAGGCGAATATTCCATTCCTCAAGTTTGGCGGATTTAAATTCATCGAAACAGCGCATGTAAAAGATGTTGTGGCATATCTGCGTGTGCTTGAAAATCCGCGAGATGTTGTATCATGGAATCGTATTCTCCTGCTTATTGACGGAGTAGGCCCGCGCACTGCAGAAAAAGTTGTGGACGATATTTTAAAGCGCCGTGTTGGCTTAGCGAAAGAATTCAAAGAAGCCGTAACTGCAACAACGAAATTTTGGATGGAATACGGCAGCTATCCAGACAATGTCCGTAAATTATTTGATATGCTGAAAGAAGTTGCTGCGCCCAATGTCTCCCCGGCAGAAAAGACATCTCACATCCTTCAATACTATCAACCAATTCTCCGTGCCCGATATGAAGATCACCTTAAGAGGAAGAAAGATCTTGAGACATTCCAAAATATCACTGAACGCTATATGTCTGCTGATGAATTATTGACGGATTTAGCGCTTGAGCCTCCGAACGAAAGTATCGCTGATATCGAATCGCCAGGACCAGAAACAGAAAACTTGACGCTCTCGACTATTCACAGTGCTAAAGGATTGGAATGGAATACTGTCTTCATCATTTATGCGCTTGAAGGAAGGTTCCCGACAATGCGATCCGCAGCGAGTGACGAGGAAATGGAAGAAGAACGCCGGCTGATGTATGTCGCTTGTACTCGCGCAAAAGACCATCTGATTATCACCTATCCGATGAATATTTACGACCGTGAAAACGGAATAATATTGACAAAGCCTTCTCGCTTTATCGAAGGAATAGGTGAGAATTTACTGGAACCGTGGGTCGTTGATTGAAATGATTAATTATCCATTCCAAAATCATTCAATAACCAAATCACAGCCCCCTCGTTGTGTCGTCCTTGCTGCCGGCGCTTCTACCCGTTTACGCCCGTTAACAGATTCAAAGCCGAAATGCTTGCTGCAAATTGGAGGAAAGGCGCTCCTTGAACGAACCATCGAAAATGTTCTTGATGCCGGAATTAAAGAAATTGGTATCGTTATCGGCTACCGAGGAGAGATGATTCAGGAATTTGTCATACGGCATTTTCCGCAAGTACGTATTAGCTTTATCCTCAATCCAGATTATACTGAAACAAATAACGCTTACTCGCTTCTCCTTGCTAGAAGTTTTCTTGAGAATAAAGAAGGGAATGTATGTTTTAGCTTAATCTTACTCGACAGTGATATTCTTTTTTCATCAAAATTACTGCCATTGCTTTTGAATTACCCATTGCAAGATTGTGTTGCTGTTCGTATGTCTGGTGAATATGATGAAGAGGAAATTCGAGTGAAGGCAAATAGCTATGGGAATATTGCATTGATTGGCAAAGAAACGCCACTCGATGAAACCTCTGGAGAGTCAATCGGAATCGAAGTATTTTCTGTCGAAACAACAGCGCGACTTTTTTCGATTCTCGAACAGCGTATGAGAAGTGGTGCGGGGCGAACAGAATTCTATGAAGCATCATTTCAGGAAATGATTGACCATGGAACTCGTCTCAGAGCTATTGATATCAGTGCATTTCCAGCAATTGAAATAGATACAACAGAGGATCTCCAACTTGCGGAACGAATGAATATCGTTTAATACAATGTATTCTTATCGAAAATCTCTCAAGTCTAACATCTCCGATGAATTTATTAACACGTATTTGATTCGTCCCATTGCGGGATTGGTCGTTTGGGCACTCTATAGTACACCTGTTACAGCAAATCAAGTGACCGTAGTCTCGACAATTGTTGGACTTGTTGCTGCATTTTCTTATTTGAAAGGGACTCCAGAAGCGTTTATTATTGCCGGACTGTTTGTTACACTTAAAGACCTGCTCGACTCTGCTGACGGCCAACTTGCACGAGCGAAACAGCAATACAGCCGTGTCGGGAGATTTCTTGACTCTATCGGTGACTTTGTAGTTGATGCGGCAGTATTCGGTGCCATCGGTTGGACTCTCTATCAATCAACCGGTCATTGGTGGATGTTGCTGCTTGCCTTCCTCGGGCTTATCGGTATTTCGCTTCGAGTATCGTACCACGTGTTTTATCAAGTGAAATTTCTCCATTTACAGAAACAGTTTGTGAACAATCGTATATCTGAAAAAATTCGAAAAGAAGATATTGAAAAAGGCGGCGTCGAACTTGTCCTTCAACGGATTTTTCAGTGTATCTATGGCTGGCAGGATCGGCTTATTGAAAGAGTTGATCGATGGAGTTATGGAGGAAGTTTCCGAAGGTCGTACGAAAACGAACCAAGAACTCCTTCGGAAGATCCCTCTTGTGAACCTTGTCAAAGCTGCCAAGCGTGGTACTCTGATATTATTTCTTTACGCGTTTCCGGTCTGCTTGGTCTCGGTACGGAGTTATTTTTGCTGATGGCGTGTTCGGTTTTAAACCGATTAGAATTATATCTCTTTCTTAACCTCTTTCTCATGAATGGAATTTTTCTACTGTGCCTTCTTTATAGACGATTTGTTTTATTGAGAGATATACATGCAATGAAGTACGAACAAAAAGAAATCCCTTGAAGTAAGGGGGAGCGACGCCGGAAGAAATACTCATCCAGATCGTTTGGCGCGCAATGATTGACGCTTACCTATGCTGCTGCCATTGCAGTCATCGGATATCCTACAGCCTTTTTTAATTGCTTGAAGCGTTTCAATTTCCCTCGTAGCGTTGAGACTAATGTCTGTTCAGAAATAGGTTTCATCAAATAGTCGTCCACTCCAAGTTCTTTGCCGGTGCGGACGAGAACCTCGTCTGTAAGTCCGGATAAGAAAACGAAGGGAATACTCTGAACATTCTTCAGTTCCTGTACTTTTTCATAGAATGTAAAACCTCCCATTGTTGAGGTCTCAAGATTAATATCACAGAGAATCAGATCAGGGACAAACTTTCGGAGTAAAGCATATGCCTCGTCGGATGTTGATAACGCTGTGACATCGAACCCGTTGTCTTCCAATGATGCTTCAAGCAATTCTAAAAGCCGTGTGTCATCGTCAATGACGAGAATTTTGTTCCTTTGTTTATGTTGAATAACGTTCATCAATTGTGTTTGAATTTGCACATGTTCCTCTTCGGATATTTGAAATGTGCTTCGTAGATCGGAAAGAGATTTTGCATCAGATAAAGAAATTGGGTTATTAGATAATTGCCGAATAATGACACTCTTATAGCATTCTCGTTTCACATTTTTTTCTATTCCTTCATGTTCAGCGTCCGTAATTTCCAGCAATGTCCGTAACTCAGTTAAATGACGCTTTTCATCTGCTGTTAATGCTCCGTCATACCACATCTCAGCAAGTGTCTTGCGATAAGATTCCAACTCGATACTCCGATCAACAACATGCTCCTGCTGTGGTTCATAGTCTTTTTTTGCCATGTCTGCGGATTTGTCGAATGGGAGTGATGGTAAATTTACTGCTAATGGAACGAATTCAGCATTTATAGCCGTCGTTGCGGGTTTCGACAAAGGCGGCGTCGACCGAGTTTCGGCTAAAGGTTGGGGAGTCTTGGAAGGAATGCTTGATCGTATAAATTCATCAAGATGTTTTATATTTTCAGCACATTCGATTTCTATCTTAGTACATTCAAACTCTGTTTTCAGGGTAGAAATTCGTTCTTCCAGAGCAAGAGCATAGACATTTCGAGGGTCAAGTTCTTTGGCTTTTATAATTTCTCTTTGTGCACAATCCAGATCGCCCTTCCGGATCAATTGATCGACGTGTTTCAAGACCTCGCTGACGATTTTTTTATTGTCGTCACGAGGTGTCAGTTCATGCATCGATTGAAGATTCTGTTGTGGTATAGTTTGATTAGCCATTTTGATATTCCTTTTTTATCTCTTATACTAGTCTTATGACTAATACATCAATAACCGTTCCCACTTTTTTTGATGCCATATTAGGTCGATTGTAATGCTAGGAGTTCAAAAACAAGCAAAAATCGCGGGTTTTTAAGGGATTACTACCCCCTCATAGGTAATTTGCTGAGAGATTGTAGAAAAGTAATTTCTGTAGTAAGATAGGAACAGGCAGAATTTGCTCGATCTTTTTAAAAAGGACTGCGCCGTTGTAAATATACCTCAGCAAAAAGCCGATGTGGGGGCTGAAGAGAGGTCTCTGAGTTGCTTAAAGCGTTTTAATCTGCCGTGAAGTGTAGAAAGCAGTGTGTGCCTGGAAATTGGTTTTAATAAGTAGTCATCAGCGCCAAGTTCTTTTCCTGTCCAAGCTAACCTTTCATCCGTAAGTCCCGTTAGGAAAACGAAAGGAATATTTTGAAGATGTTTATTTGATTGGATTTTTTCGTAAAGAACAAATCCATTCATTGTTGAGGTCTTAAGATTGATGTCGCACAAGATGAGGTCGGGAATGTATTTATGTAAAAGCATATAGGCTTCGTCGGATGTTCCTACAGCAATGACATCAAATCCATCTTCCGTCATTGAAGCGGCTATTACATTCAAAAACTCATCATCATCGTCGATGACAAGAATTTTATCACGCTGTTTATGTTGCTTTATTTGTATGGAGGGGCCGATGATATCTAAATGCTCTTCCTGTGAGATATGGAATGTTTTTTGAAGATCGGCGAGTGACTTTGCGCTTCCTAGGGTGGCCGAACCGATGGATATATGCTTGGCGAAAGCTTCTTTATAACATGAATGCTTAATTTCCTTCTCAAACATTTCATGTTCAACATCTAAAATCTCCAGCACCGTCCGTAATTCCTCTAAATGCCGTTCTTCATCATCTGTTGGTGCACCATCGCACCATGCTTTTGTAAGAGCTTCGCGATAGCATTTAAATTCAATGCTTCGATCATTGGAAGGAACCCGCGGTTTCTCGACTAGATTTTCTGGGTTTTGTTTTGATGATGAAATCACTGCCATCATCGCTTCCATGGGCGCTAACGGCAGAGGTGCAGGTGGCGTTTGCGGTGTAACAAATTTATCTTCAACCAGTGAAGAAAAAGGGGGTGTTCTAAATTGCTCTTTTGCTGTCCGATTAGCAAGCAATAATTCTCCTTGTGCCCGATCAAAATCACCTTTTTGAATTAATTGGTTTGTCCTTTTAAGAATCTCACTTATTAATTTTATTGAATCGCTCCGGGAAGGGACTACTGGAGATGTCATTGGCTGGTCTTGTTGAATGATTGGCTTCGTCATCAGATTACTCCTTCACATTCGCTTTGTACTATGCGATAAATATCATAACGTTCGTCTTTAAAAAACGTGTCCTCGGTCACGTATCAATTTCATACCACGACAAAATATTAGAACATTCTAATGAAAAAGTCAATAGAATAATAAATAAACAGTAATAAATATATTTTCTCGAAATTTTACGAAAAACGAAGAATTGACCTGGCTATTGCCAAAATGTCATATTTAATGAAGATGTTGCTTTAGGGTTTGTAGTTAATATATTACTTTATAATACAGAACCGGACATTGCTATTTTGCTAGAGCCGCAGAAGCTGCAATGCAAGATTTGGCGCCAGTTGCAAGCATCTCACTAGCACAAGAATTTATTGTCGCTCCAGAGGTGATAACATCGTCTACCAAAAGACAGGTTTTTCCAAAAAACTTTTTGGAAGCGCCCGGCAATATTTCAAACGCGTTTTTCATATTCTTATAACGTTCTTCGAGATTCAACTTCGTTTGCGATTGTGTGTGACGTATACGACGAACTGCATCTACTATCATTGGCTTACAAATGGTCGAAGCAATGCCTTGTGCAACAAATTCCGACTGGTTATAGCCGCGTTCGCGATGTTTGATTCGATGAAGCGGTATTGGAATGATAATGTCGATTTCCACATCCCAATCCCGAACTAATCCGCCGATCTGTTTGCCCAATTCTACTCCGAAAGATCTGTACTCTTGATACTTCAATGCATGTGCAATGTGTTGAAACGGCCCTTCTCTTTCGAACACGTAACATGAAATAAGATCGTCAATACAACCTTCAGCGAGAAGTTTATTGCGGGTTTCCTGATAAAGAGAATGGTCTTTGGTAAGAGCAGGAATGGCACCCCAACAATTCCGGCAAATCTTCTGGCTCCCATTCGGCAGCGGCGTGTTGCAAGAGATGCATACTGGTGGATAGATGAAATCGATTAGAGGATTTATTATGGACTGGGCGATGGTCAATATTGTAAAGTGCAATGTTATAAAGCACACTGTTGTAATTCAAGAACCGTTGAACGAATAGAGGAATCCATATCACTTATCTGGTTTTGCTTGGCGGACTCGTGATTTGCTGAAAAAAAATTCAATCATTCTTCTTCACAAACGTACTACATATTTTTTTTCTCTTTCTTTTCCAAACTCGGTCAGTTTTTCTTTTCTAGCTTTTCAATTTCGTCCCGTAATTCCGCGGCGCGTTCGAATTCCAAATCTTTTGCCGCCCGTTTCATCTCCGCTTTCAATTCATTCAACAAGTCTTTCTTCTGGTTGCTCGTGAGATACTTTGCCACTGTCTCGGCAATAGCCAGAGGTTTGGATTTCTGATAACGTTCATCTCGTTTCATCTTCACATCGGCAATAGATGTCGCAGCGAGAATTTCCTCTACTGTTTTATAAATGGTAACAGGTATGATATCGTGGTTCGTATTGTAATCAATTTGTTTTTTGCGACGACGATTTGTTTCACTCATCATGCGTTCCATCGAACCGGTTATTTTATCGGCATAGAGAATAACTTTACCGTTAACATTGCGGGCTGTACGGCCTGCGGTTTGAATGAGCGAACGTTCGGATCGTAGAAACCCTTCTTTATCTGCATCAATAATGGCAACGAGAGAAACTTCAGGTAAATCGAGCCCTTCGCGCAGCAGATTCACGCCTACGAGAACATCGAACTCGCCCAATCTCAAATCACGCAATGTTTCCACGCGTTCTAACGCATCCACTTCTGAATGGATATACCGGACTTTGATTCCAATATTCGTTAGGTATTCTGTCAGGTCTTCGGCCATACGCTTTGTTAAGGTGGTTACCAACGCACGTTCTTTTCGTGCAGTGCGTGTCCGAATTTCCGCTATCAAATCGTCAATCTGGTGTTTGCTTGGACGAACTTCGACATCCGGATCGATCAGGCCGGTGGGGCGGATAACTTGTTCCACGAAAATACCTCGGCATTTTTGCAGTTCGTATGGGCCAGGCGTTGCGCTGACAAAAATAATTTGTTTCTCCATTGCTTCCCATTCATCGAACGTCAATGGCCGATTATCGAGCGCTGAAGGGAGTCGGAAGCCGTACTCGACAAGGGTTGTTTTACGCGATCGGTCGCCGGCATACATACCGCCGATTTGCGGTACAGAAACATGTGATTCGTCAATAATGGTAAGAAAATCTTTTGGAAAATAATCCAACAAACATGATGGACGTGAACCCGGAGGCCTGCCAGCGAAATGGCGTGAATAATTTTCAATGCCTGAACAATAACCGACTTCGCGTAACATTTCCATGTCGAACCGTGTTCGTTGTTCAATTCGCTGCGCTTCGACGAGTTTCCCGAGAAAACGGAGTTCAGTCGTTCTCTCATGCAATTCTTCAGAGATGCCATCCATTGCCCGCTCG
>Ga0182021_10001134_pt1 | contig 30280 bp, 36 predicted proteins | sample 612E3MmetaG_FD_120493 | JGI IMG/M metagenome (GOLD analysis project Ga0182021, IMG submission 120493) | Permafrost microbial communities from Stordalen Mire, Sweden - 612E3M metaG (Illumina Assembly) | ecosystem: Environmental > Terrestrial > Soil > Wetlands > Permafrost | place: Sweden... | reverse complement strand
CTGCTCGCGCCGGTCGTCAGCGAGAAGAGCTACGCCCTGCTCGACCAGAACAAGTACACGTTCCTCGTCGATCCGTCGGCGAACAAGACCGAGATCAAGATCGCGGTCGAGAAGGTGTTCAAGGTCTCTGTCACGGGCGTCAACACGATCAACCGTGCGGGCAAGAAGCGCCGGACGCGTTACGGGGTGGGCCGTCGGCCCAACACCAAGCGCGCCATCGTGACCGTTGCCGACGGCGACCGTATCGACCTGTTCGCTCAGGCCTGACGAGTAAGGACGAACACAAGTCATGGGTATTCGTAAGTACAAGCCGACGACACCGGGTCGTCGTGGCTCGAGCGTTGCGGACTTCGTCGAGGTGACGCGTACATCGCCCGAGAAGTCCCTGGTGTCCCCGAAGCCGAAGACCGGCGGTCGCAACGCTCAGGGCCGCATCACGACGCGCCACATCGGCGGTGGCCACAAGCAGGCCTACCGCCTCGTGGACTTCAAGCGGTACGACAAGGACGGCGTGCCGGCCAAGGTCGCTCACATCGAGTACGACCCGAACCGCACCGCCCGCATCGCGCTGCTCCACTACATCGATGGCGAGAAGCGCTACATCATCGCCCCCCAGGGCCTGGTGCAGGGCGCGTCTGTCGAGGCCGGCGAGGCTGCGGACATCCGTCCGGGCAACAACCTCCCGCTGCGCAACATCCCGGTCGGTACGACGGTTCACGCCGTCGAGCTCCGTCCCGGGGGCGGCGCCAAGATGGGCCGCTCGGCCGGTGCTGCGATCCAGCTGGTCGCTCGCGAGGGCCGCTTCGCCACGCTGCGTATGCCTTCGGGCGAGATGCGCTTGGTGGACGTCCGCTGCCGCGCGACGATCGGAACGGTCGGCAACGCCGAGCAGTCCAACATCAACTGGGGCAAGGCCGGCCGCATGCGCTGGAAGGGCGTGCGCCCGACAGTTCGCGGTGTCGCCATGAACCCGATCGACCACCCGCACGGTGGTGGCGAGGGCAAGACGTCCGGCGGTCGTCACCCGGTGAGCCCATGGGGCAAGCCCGAGGGGCGTACCCGTGACAAGAACAAGGCGTCGAGCCGCCTCATCATCCGTCGCCGCAAGTCCGGCAAGAAGCGCTGATCGGAGCCACTGAGAAATGCCACGCAGCCTGAAGAAGGGCCCCTTCATCGATGACCACCTCGCCAAGAAGGTCGAGGCTCAGAACGAGAAGGGCACCAAGAATCCGATCAAGACCTGGTCACGCCGGTCGATGATCAGCCCCGACATGATCGGCCACACGATCGCCGTGCATGACGGCCGGAAGCACATCCCGGTGTTCGTCACCGACGCGATGATCGGCCACAAGCTCGGCGAGTTCGCCCCCACGCGCACGTTCCGCGGGCACGTGAAGGACGACAAGAAGTCGCGACGTCGGTAACGGGAAGAGGAAGCACACAATGAGCGAAACAACCCAGCGGCCCTCGCGTCGCTCGGCTCTGCTCGGGGAGCGGCCCGGCTCGTACGCGATCGCGCGTCACGTCCGCATGACCCCGATGAAGGTCCGACGTGTCGTCGACATGGTCCGCGGCATGGACGTCGTCGATGCCTTGGCGATGCTGCAGTTCGCGCCTCAGGCAGCGAGCGAGCCGGTGTACAAGGTCGTCGCTTCGGCGGCCGCGAACGCCGAGCAGACCGCCGCACTGCGCATCGAGAGCCTGTTCATCTCGCAGGCGTACGTCGATGAGGGCACCACGATGCGTCGGATCCGTCCGCGGGCCAAGGGCTCCGCCAGCCGGATCCTGAAGCGCGCGAGCCACATCACCGTCGTCGTCGAGCCCCGCGCCGAGGCTGTCGTCCCGAACAAGGCGAAGGCCGAGAAGAAGGCCGCCAAGACTGACAAGGCCCCCAAGGCCTCCACGAGCGAGAAGAAGGAGGCCTGAGCAATGGGTCAGAAAGTTAACCCGATTGGCTTCCGGCTCGGCATCACGACCGACCACAAGGCCCGCTGGTACGCCGAGAAGCAGTACGCGGCGTACGTGGGCGAGGACGTCAAGATCCGCAAGTACCTGCAGAAGACGCTCGAGCGGGCCGGCATCAGCTCGGTCGAGATCGAGCGTCGCAGCGAGCGGGTCACGATCTACCTCTACGCAGCGCGTCCCGGCATCGTCATCGGCCGCAACGGTTCCGAGGCGGAGCGTGTCCGCGCGCAGCTCGAGAAGCTGACCGGCAAGCAGGTGCAGCTGAACATCCTCGAGGTGAAGAACCCGGAGATCGACGCGCAGCTCGTCGCCCAGGGCGTCGCCGAGCAGCTGAGCGCCCGCGTGGCGTTCCGCCGGGCGATGCGCAAGGCGCAGCAGACCGCAATGCGTTCCGGCGCCGAGGGCATCAAGATCATGTGCTCCGGTCGACTGGGCGGCGCTGAGATGAGCCGCTCGGAGTTCTACCGCGAGGGACGCGTCCCGCTGCACACGCTGCGCGCCGACATCGACTACGGCTTCTACGAGGCCAAGACGACGTTCGGCCGGATCGGCGTGAAGGTGTGGATCTACAAGGGCGACGTTACCGGCACGCGTGCCGAGCGCACCGCTCAGAAGGCTGCCCGTCAGGCTGCCACCGGCCGTACGCGTCCGACGCGTCGTCCGGGTCGCGAAGGGGGCGGCGCTGCCCGTCCCGAGCGCGGTGGCCGTCGCCGGGCTGATGACGCCGTCGCCGCTGAGGCCCCGGCCACGGAAACCGCAGGAGCCTGACATGTTGATTCCTCGTCGCGTCAAGCACCGTAAGCAGCACCACCCGAACAGGAGTGGCGATGCCAAGGGGGCGACCAAGCTCGCTTTCGGCGACTTCGGTATCCAGTCGCTCGAGTCCTCGTACCTGACGAACCGTCAGATCGAGGCTGCACGTATCGCCATGACCCGTCACATCAAGCGTGGTGGCAAGGTCTGGATCAACGTGTACCCGGACCGTCCGCTCACGAAGAAGCCTGCTGAGACCCGGATGGGGTCTGGCAAGGGTTCGCCGGAGTGGTGGATCGCCAACATCAAGCCAGGCCGCGTGCTCTTCGAGCTCTCCGGCGTGGAAGAGGACGTGGCCCGCGAGGCCCTGCGCCTCGCTATCCACAAGCTGCCGTTCAAGGCGCGCTTCATCAAGCGGGAAGCAGGTGATCTGTGATGGCGAAGGCCACGACTGCCGACGATCTTCGCGGTTTGAACCGCGCCGAGCTGGACGCCAAGGTCGTTGAGCTGAAGGAGGAGCTGTTCACGCTCCGCTTCCAGCACCAGACCGGGCAGCTCGAGTCACATGGCCGGCTCCGTGAGGTCCGCAAGGACATCGCGCGGATCTACACGGTCATCCAAGAGCGCGTTCTCGGGATCGTGCCTGATCCCGACGAAGGGAAGAACTGACGATGAGCACAGAAGACACTGCTCGGGCGGGCCGCAAGGTCCGCGAGGGCCTGGTCGTGTCCGACAAGATGGACAAGACCGTCGTCGTCGCTGTCGAGGACCGCGTCAAGCACTCGTTGTACGGCAAGGTCATGAGGCGCACAGAGCGGCTCAAGGTTCATGACGAGGCCAATGAGGCCGGCCTGGGCGACCGGGTGCGCGTCATGGAGACCCGACCCCTGTCCGCCACGAAGCGTTGGCGGCTGGTCGAGGTCATCGAAAGAGCTAAGTAACACCACCACTCGTTCCGTCAGGCCCTCTGGGGAACCGACCGGACAACAGGAGAAGAAATGATCCAGCAAGAGTCGCGGCTGAAGGTCGCTGACAACACGGGTGCCAAGGAGCTGTTGTGCATCCGCGTGCTCGGTGGCTCGAAGCGTCGCTACGCCCACATCGGTGACACCATCGTCGCGACCGTCAAGGACGCGATCCCTGGTGGCAACGTGAAGAAGGGCGACGTCGTCAAGGCCGTCGTGGTGCGCACCGTCAAGGAGCACCGTCGCGGAGACGGCTCGTACATCAAGTTCGACGAGAACGCCGCCGTGATCCTGAAGAACGACGGGGAGCCTCGCGGCACCCGCATCTTCGGCCCGGTGGCCCGTGAGCTGCGCGAGCGGAAGTTCATGCGGATCGTCTCGCTCGCACCTGAGGTGATCTGACATGGCAAACACACTCCACGTGAAGAAGGGTGATCGCGTCCGCGTGATCACCGGCAGTGACAAGGGCAAGATCGGCGAGGTGCTGAAGGTCGACATCGAGCGTCAGCGCGTCGTCGTCTCCGGCGTCAACATCGTCAAGCGTCACAAGAGGGACAGCGCGCCTCAGCCGCAGTCGGGCCAGGTCATCAAGGGCGGGATCATCGCCTCCGAGGCCCCGATCCACGTCTCCAACGTGATGCTCGTGGTGAAGGAAGACGACAAGGACGTGACCACCCGCGTGGGCTACGTCCGCGAAGAGGTCACCAGGACGCGGCCGGACGGCACCGAGTACACCAAGACTCGCGCGGTCCGCATCGCCCGTAAGACCGGGGAGAGGATCTGATGAGCACCACGGTCGAGGAGAAGACCACGCCCAAGGCTGAGAAGACCGTCAAGGTCCAGCCGCGGCTCAAGGCGCGCTACCGCACCGAGATCGCCAAGGCGTTGCAGGAGGAGTTCTCCTACAGCAACCCCATGCAGATCCCTGGGCTGGTCAAGGTCGTCGTGAACATGGGCGTCGGTGAGGCTGCCCGTGACTCGAAGATCATCGACATGGCCGTACGCGACCTCACCGCGATCACCGGCCAGAAGCCGCAGGTCACGAAGGCTCGCAAGTCGATCGCCCAGTTCAAGCTGCGTGAGGGCATGCCGATCGGCTGCCACGTCACGTTGCGCGGCGACCGGATGTGGGAGTTCGCCGATCGGCTCATCACCCTCGCGCTGCCCCGTATCCGTGACTTCCGTGGCCTATCGCCGCTGCAGTTCGACGGGAACGGCAACTACACGTTCGGTCTCACGGAGCAGGTTATGTTCCACGAGATCGATCAGGATCGGGTCGACCGGCTCCGCGGCATGGACATCACGTTCGTGACGACGGCGAGCTCCGACGAAGAGAGTCGCGCGCTGCTGCGCCACCTCGGGTTCCCGTTCAAGGCCGATGCCGATGTTGCGGCGAAGGCGCAGAAGAAGGGCCGACCGGCCGTCGGCAAGAAGAAGAAGTGAGCTAGGGAGCACCCGTGGCGAAGACAGCCCTCAAGGTTAAGCAAGCCCGTACGCCGAAGTTTGCGGTGCGCGGCTACACCCGTTGCACGCGGTGCGGCCGGTCCCAGTCGGTGTACAAGAAGTTCGGCCTGTGCCGAATCTGTGTCCGGGTTCTCGCCCACCGTGGCGAGCTGCCGGGCATCACCAAGTCCTCCTGGTGAGTTCAGGCCGGCACACGCCGGTCTGACACAACTCCAGAAACCCCCGACCTTCGCGGTCGGACCCAACAGCTCCCGGACAAGTCCGGGGACCGAAACGCGGTAGGTCAGCGAAGTGCTGAAACCCCCGCGAGAAAGAGGCTAACCACGCCATGACGATGACTGATCCGATCGCAGACATGCTCACGCGTCTGCGGAACGCCAATCAGGCGTACCACGACCAAGCGACCATGCCCTCCTCCAAGATCAAGGTGAGGATCGCTGAGATCCTCAAGCAAGAGGGCTACATCAGCGAGTACTCCGTCCACGAGCCGACTGAGGACGAGGTGGGCAAGACGCTGACGGTGACGCTGAAGTACGGCCGCAACCGTGAGCGCTCGCTGGCAGGGGTCCGCAGGATCTCGAAGCCGGGCCTTCGCGTGTACGCGAAGTCGAACCAGTTGCCCAAGGTCCTGGGCGGGCTGGGCGTCGCGATCATCTCGACGAGCCAGGGCCTGTTGACCGACAAAGAAGCCAACCACAAGAGCGTCGGCGGCGAAGTCATCGCCTTCGTGTGGTGACGGGAGGAATGCAGAATGTCTCGCATCGGTAGGCTCCCAGTCCCCGTTCCGACGGGCGTCGAGGTCAGCCTCGACGGCCAGGACGTAGCGGTCAAGGGTCCCAAGGGCACGTTGACGCACAAGGTTCCAGCGCCCATCACGGTGGCGCGCGCCGAGGATGGCTCGATTGAGGTCAGCCGTCCTGACGACGAGCGCGTCTCGCGTTCGCTCCATGGCCTCACCCGCACGCTCATCAGCAACATGGTGACCGGCGTGACCGCGGGCTACGAGAAGAAGCTCGAGATCGTCGGCGTCGGTTACCGCGTGCTGCCGAAGAGCCCCACGCAGCTCGAGTTCGCGCTCGGCTTCAGCCACCCGGTTGTCGTCAACGCGCCCGAGGGCATCACGTTCGTCGTCGAGACGAACACCCGGTTCCTGGTGCAGGGGATCGACAAGCAGCAGGTCGGCGAAGTCGCCGCCAACATCCGCAAGCTCCGCAAGCCCGAGCCTTACAAGGGCAAGGGTGTGCGGTACAGCGGCGAGCGTGTGCGCAGCAAGGCCGGAAAGGCAGGTAAGTGATGGCTATCTCCCTGGGAGTGCGCAAGCACCTCGCGGACAAGACAGCGGCGAAGGCTCGTCGCCAGGTGCGTGGTCGCAAGGCCATCGCCGGCACGGCAGAGCGTCCGCGCCTTGTCGTCACCCGCAGCTCGCGTCACATGGTGGCTCAGGTCATCGACGATGCGGTCGGCCACACGCTGGCTTCCGCGTCAACGCTCGAGGTCTCGCTGAGGTCCGGAGCCGGCGACAAGTCGGCGAAGGCGCGCGAGGTCGGCAAGCTCGTCGCCGAGCGTGCGAAGAAGGCTGGCGTCGACAAGGTTGTGTTCGACCGAGCTGGCAACAAGTACCAGGGCCGCGTGGCTGCTCTCGCTGAGGGCGCTCGCGAGGCCGGACTCGGTTTCTGACGGAGGAGTTTGCTACATGACTGAGCAGCAGCAGCGTCGCGGCGGTGAGCGCCGCGGTCGTGATGACCGTCGGGGCGGCGCACCACAGGCAGAGCGCGAGAAGAGCCAGTACCTCGAGAGGGTCGTCGCGATCAATCGCGTCGCCAAGGTCGTCCAGGGCGGACGTCGCTTCAGCTTCACGGCGCTCGTCGTCGTGGGCGACGGCGACGGCACCGTGGGCGTCGGCTACGGCAAGGCCAAGGAGGTTCCCGCGGCGATCGCCAAGGGCGTCGAGGAGGCGAAGAAGCACTTCTTCCGCGTTCCTCGGATCCAGGGCACGATCCCGCACCCCGTCCAGGGCGAGAAGGCCGCTGGCGTCGTGATGCTCCGTCCGGCATCGCCCGGTACCGGTGTCATCGCCGGCGGGTCGGCGCGTGCGGTGCTCGAGTGCGCCGGCGTGCATGACGTACTGGCCAAGTCGCTGGGCTCGTCCAACGCGATCAACGTGGTTCACGCCACGGTGGCCGCGCTGCAGAGCCTGGAGGAGCCGGAGCAGGTCGCGCGTCGTCGCGGCAAGTCGGTGGAGGATGTCACCCCCGCCGCTCTGCTGAGGGCACGTGCGGAAGGCATCCACTGAGATGGCACAGGTGAAGGTCACACAGATCAAGTCCGGCGTCGGCGGTAAGCCCAACCACCGCGAGACGCTCCGGACACTCGGCCTGAAGAAGATCGGGCAGAGCAGGGTTCACGAGGACGGTCCCGGGGTACGCGGCATGATCAGGGCCGTCGCACACCTCGTCACCGTCGAGGAGGTCGACTGACATGGCGCTCAAGGTTCATCACCTGAGGCCCGCACCGGGTGCGCACACGCCGAAGACGCGTGTCGGACGCGGTGAGGGGTCCAAGGGCAAGACGGCAGGTCGCGGTACGAAGGGTTCTGGCGCTCGTCAGAACGTGCCCGCGAACTTCGAGGGTGGCCAGATGCCGATCCACATGCGGCTTCCGAAGCTCAAGGGCTTCAAGAACCCGTTCAAGGTCAGCTACCAGGTCGTCAACGTGGCACGGCTCGCCGAGCTGTTCCCCGACGGCGGCGATGTCCGCGTCGAGGATCTCGTCGAGAAGGGCGCCGTCCGCGACGGTCAGCTCGTCAAGGTGCTCGGCAACGGAGAGCTCTCCGTGGCCCTGTCGGTGAGCGCTCACGCGTTCTCGGCGTCGGCCAAGGACAAGATCGAGAAGGCGGGCGGCTCGGCCAACGAGCTGTGAGCCTGTAGGTGAGTTCAAGGCTTCGGCAGGTCGGTTGTTACCGGCCTGCCGCGGTCGTTTACGGGTCTTCGTACCCACGCTTATGTGAACAGCGTGTGAGCGAGTCGGCACTCACCGACCGTGCTTGGTACGATTCCCCGGTTGCCGTCGGCGGACTGCCGAGCGGCAGGGTCACGGCGTACACGTCGTGAGCGACACGTACGTGATGAAAGGGCCCGAATGCTGTCGGCCTTCGCAACCGCGTTCCGAACCCCGGATCTGCGCAAGAAGCTGTTGTTCACCCTGCTCATCATCGTGGTGTTCCGTCTCGGGTCGACGATCCCGGTGCCGAACGTCAACGTCCAGCAGCTCAACGTCTGCCGGACCCAGGCCGCCACGGGCGACAACGCCGGTCTGTACTCGATGGTCAACCTGTTCAGCGGCGGCGCGCTGTTGCAGCTGGCCATCTTCGCGCTCGGCATCATGCCCTACATCACGGCGAGCATCATTCTCCAGCTCCTCACGGTCGTCATCCCGCGGCTCGAGGCGCTGAAGGAGGAGGGCGCGTCGGGTACCGCCAAGATCACCCAGTACACGCGGTATCTCACCTTGGTCCTGGCCGTCATCCAGGCGACGGCGTTCACGACGCTCGCGGTGAACGACCAGCTGTTCCAGGGCTGCACCGGCATCGTCTACAGCCAGGACATCTTCCCGGTGGTCGTCATGATCCTCACGATGACCGCGGGCACCAGCATCATCATGTGGATGGGCGAGCTGATCACCGACCGGGGTGTCGGCAACGGTATGTCCGTCATGATCTTCACCCAGATCGTCGCCCAGTTCCCCTCGTCGCTGTGGTCCATCAAGGTCGCCCACGAGACTGACGCCACGAAGGGCTGGTTCGTGTTCCTGCTGGTCGTCGCCGTGGGCATCCTCGTCATGCTCGGCGTCATCTTCATGGAGCAGGCCCAGCGCCGCATCCCCGTCCAGTACGCCAAGCGCATGGTCGGTACGCGCATGTTCGGTGGCTCGACCACGTACATCCCGCTCAAGGTCAACCAGGCCGGCGTCATCCCCGTCATCTTCGCGTCGTCGATGCTGTACCTGCCCGTGCTCTACGCGCAGTTCCAGCCCAACACCGCCATTGGCGCCTGGATCGCACAGAACTTCACCAAGGGCGCAAACTGGGCCTACAACCTGGCGTTCTTCCTGTTGATCATCGCGTTCGCGTACTTCTACGTCGCGATCACGTTCAACCCCGAAGAAGTCGCCGACAACATGAAGAAGTACGGCGGCTTCATCCCCAGCTACCGGGCCGGCAAGCCCACCGAGCGCTACCTGGGGTACGTCCTCAGCAGGCTCACGTTGCCCGGTTCGCTGTACCTCGCGATCATCGCGATGATCCCGACGCTCGCCATCGTCCTGCTCAACACCAGTCAGAAATTCGTCTTCGGCGGCACATCGATCCTCATCATTGTGGGCGTCGGCCTCGACACGGTGAAACAGGTGGAGAGTCAACTGCAGCAACGCAACTACGAGGGCTTCCTGCGCTGAGCTTGAGCTACCCCGCCGGTCGGGGGAGTGGGTGCGTTGGTTAGTGTGAGGCGAACCTCTCACGAAGCAAGGAAACCACTGTGCGTCTCTTGATCATGGGTCCTCCCGGTGCTGGGAAGGGCACGCAGGCAGTTCGTATCGCCGCGCGACTCGGCATTCCGACGATCTCCACGGGCGAGATCTTCCGCTCGAACATCACCCGGGGCACGGCCCTCGGTCTCGAGGTCAAGCGGATCATCGACGCCGGCGACTACGTCCCGGATGACGTCACCGAGGCGATCGTCGCTGATCGGCTGGCCGAGCCCGACTGCGCGAACGGTTTCCTCCTCGACGGCTTCCCGCGCACGATGCACCAGGTCGAGGCACTCGACCGGATCCTGGGTGCGAGCGGCCTCAACGCCGTGCTGTCCCTCGAAGCCGACATGGAGCCCCTCGTGGCGCGCATGCTCAAGCGCGCCGAGATCGAGAACCGTCCCGATGACAACGAGACGACGATCCGGCACCGCATGGAGGTGTACACCAAGGCCACCGAGCCGTTGCTCGCCCACTACCGCGCGGCCGGCCTCATCGTCGCTGTCGATGGCAACGGCACCGTGGACGAGGTGACCGACCGCATCGCGGCGTCGCTCGACGCCGTCAAGGTCTGATGCCTCGCACCGTCGCCGGTCTCGAGATCAAGAGCCCGGACGAGCTCCGTGTGATGCGTCGGGCGGGGCTTGTGGTGGCGCGTGCGCTCGCGGAGATGGCGGCCGCTGCCGTGCCCGGTACGACGACCGCAGAGCTCGATGTGGTGGCCCGCGAGGTGCTCGACCGCGAGGGCGCGACGTCGAACTTCCTCAACTACGACGTGGGCTTCGGCATCCCGCCGTACCCCGCCGTCGTCTGCCTCTCGGTCAACGACGAGATCGTCCACGGGATCCCTGGCCCCCGAGTGCTGGTGAGCGGCGACCTGCTGTCCATCGATTTCGGTGCGATCGTCGACGGTTTCCACGGTGACGCAGCGCTGACGGTGGCCGTCGGCGACGTGTCCCCCGAAGGGCTCACCCTCAGCGATGTCACCCGACTGTCCCTGGCGGCCGGTCTGGCGCGTGTACGACCTGAGGTGACCGTGGGGGACATCTCGTCCGCGGTCCAGTCGTACATCCGCGCGGCGCCCAGCCGGTACGGGATCGTCGCCGAGTACACGGGCCACGGCATCGGCACCAGCATGCACATGCATCCCGACGTGCCCAACCTCGGGCGACCGGGCCGCGGCCCGAAGCTGCCGGTTGGCGCTGCGGTCGCGGTCGAGCCGATGGTGACGCTCGGCAGCCCCGGTACGGACGTCCTGGACGACGACTGGACCGTGGTCACCCGTGACGGCAAGGTGGCCTGCCACTGGGAACACACTGTCGCGGTGACCCCTGGAGGGTGCTGGGTGCTGACTGCCGAGGATGGCGGCGAGTCGATCCTCAAGGCCGCCGGCGGCCGCTTCGCCCCGCTCGGCGACTGACTCGGACTACCAGGCGCTGCGCAGCGACTCGATCGCGGCGTCGATGCTGACCCCACGGCTCTTCGCCACTGCTGCCAGCGCTCCGGCGGCCTTCGTGACGTCGTTGGGGAACGCCGTGCGTCCACGCCCCTGCGTCACATGCGTTCCTCTGGCGCGTCCGGTCGTGATGAGCCCGGCCTCTTCGAGCTCTCGGTAGGCCCGAGCGACAGTGCCCGCGGCCAACCCGAGGTCGGCAGCGAGCTGCCGTACGGACGGGAGTCTCGTGCCGGAGAGCAACCGGCCCGCCTCGATGTGCCCGGCGAGCTGACGCCGGACCTGCTCGTACGGTGGCGTCGGGTCTCCCAAGGCGACGGTCAGCTGCAGCTCGAAGCTCATCGGACGACCACCGGCTCCTCGACGTTGCTCACCGTGCGAGGCCCCCACAGGGCCGTGCCGAGGCATGCGGCCGCCACCCCGGCCGCGACGAGCATCACGACGCCCCAGAACGCGCCGAGCGGTACGTACCACCAGGGATGGCATGTGAGCCCGAGGAGCCCTGACGTCATGAGGCCGGCCACCGGCACGAGGGTGCAGGCCGCCGATGCGGTGCTCACCAGCAGTATCTGGGCCGTGGCTGCGCGTCGGAGCCGCGTGTCCGTCTCCAGGCTGGTGGTGCCCACCCGTGGGCGTTCTGCGACAGCGGCGACGGCGGCGAACGTGGCGAGTGCCACCACCGCGGCCGCCAGCAGCATGAGCCCACCGTAGAACGAGCCGGGCCAGGGACCCCCGCCCGAACTGGTCGTTCCGCAGACGGCCGAGATCGCTCGGCCGGCCCTTCCCATGTCGTCCGGGCTCCCCATCACCCAGCCCACCCACAGCGCCACGACAAGTGCCGCGAAGGTCACGAGCGCCAGGCGTGCGGCGGGTACGTCGACGGCCTCCAGGCGCCGCCGGCTCTGCAAGGAGGCGGTACGGACCTCGCCTTCCAGGTGCGGGGTCGTCAACTCGGCGAGGGCCACCACCAGGACCGCGATGGCGCCAGCGGATGCCGGTGCCATGCTCGCGAGTCTGCCAAGGTCACCGTTCTGTACGCCGAGCATGGCCGCCGCTGCTGCGCCACCGATCAGGAGCCCCAGGAGCACGGCGATACCGCGACGCCGCTGGAGGCGAGCGAGGACCGTCCGGGCCTGAGTGTCGATCACGACGACTCGGCGTCGCCTCCAGCCCACAGTCGCCCCGAGAACCAGGGCTGGAAGGCACAGCAGGAAGACCACTGTGGGACTCATCAGGACTCCTTGTATCGACTATGTGATACAAGAATCGCGTGACGGGTCCCTTGTGTCAAGTGTCTGATACAAGCCTCAGCGGAGCACCTTCTGCCAGGCGGCGCCGATGCTCTGGCGGTGGTAGCCGAGGCGGGTGTTGATCGCGAGCATGTAGTCGTTCTCGTCGGCGTTCCACGTGTGAACACGTCGCGAGCTGGGACGCTCCCGCCAGATCAGCGCGCAGTTGGCCGCCTTGATCCATAGCCCGAGTGCGTTGCCTCGGTGTTTCCCGAGGACCAGCGTGTTCTCCTGGAAGACGACCTCCGGCTTGTCGTACGGCCCCTTGAGCTGCGTGAACGCCGCGATCTCGCCGCTGTCGATGTGGCGGGCCAACGTCGTGTACAGCTCGTGGCCCCGAACCATCTGCTCGTAGGCACGTAAGACCCGCTCGACGTCCCACACCTCCGGACGCCAGTCGACAGCACCCAGCGGGGGATCGGTCGACATCGCGGCGAACAGCGGGGCCAGGCCCTCGGCGAGGTCCTCGGGCGGCTGACCGACGAACTGGACGAGCTCGTACCCGCCGCCAGCCTTCGCCTCCGCCTCTGTCAGGGCCGCGGCGAGGACGTCCTCGGGTACGGGCAGCGGCTGGACACTATGGCGCTCCGCCTGGCTGAACGCGTAGCCGCGGTCGAGGGGGAAACGGACCCGGGGATCGTCGGTACGCAGTCGGACAGTGCCTGCCGGGTCGACGATCGTCCCCTGGGCCTGTTCGGAGATCGCGGGTGTGACGATCGACCACACGAGAATCGTCGTCCGGTCCCACTCGCTCAGGATCCGCTCTCCTTCGCTCACCAGGGCGGTGCCGATGCCGTGCCCGCGATGCGTGGGGTGCACAGTGGGGTCCAGGTAGCCCATGTGCTCGTTGTCGAGGATCGGCGCATCGACCGCGAGGGCCCCAAGGACGTCGTCCGGCTGCACGGACGCATCGCCCGTAGCCGGCACGACGTGGTGTCCGTACGGGCCATGCGCAAGGTCGGGCTCAGGACCAGCGAGCGCGAGCATCACGACGCGGCGCTGCTCCCGCATGTCCCTGAGGTTGCGCACTCGTGACTCGTTGTCCGTGGTGGCGAAGTCCTCGTACCCGAACGTCTCCAGGGAGTGCGCACGCCCCAGCGCCGTAACGCCCTCCCAGAAGCAGGAGAGCGGGGCGCTCGGGTCGCTCGTGACGTCGATCTCCGCGAGGTGGAAGTCCATGGTCGTCCACCCTAAGCGGGAGACCAACGCCGGTCACAACGGTTTAGGGTCCCGATGACGACGGTCCGCCTACATCCGCGTCAGGACCGCCGCCGCCGTCTGGTCATCGATCACCAAATCGGTGACGACCCCGAGCCGGAGCGCACCGAGCACCGCCGCAGCGCGTAGCGGGTCGGAGGCCACGCAGATCCGCTTAGGGATGCGACGCAGATCCCGCGGTGCGAGCCCCGTGGCACGGCTGTTGAGAGCGATGTCCTCCCAGGTGCCGTCCTCGCGGAGCATCACCGTGCAGACGTCTCCCACGGCCCTGTCGCGGGTCAGCTGAGCCATGTCGTCGTCGTCCAGGTATCCGGCCGCGTAGACATGCGACGGGATGGAGCTGGCGAACGACCCGACACCGAAGATCGCCAGATCGAGACGATGCTGCATCTCGAGCACGTGCTTCACCGAGCGCTCCTGCCACATCGCCTCTTTGGTCTCGACGAAGTCGAAGAAGGCGGGGACGGGGAAGTGCACCAGCGATGCGTCGAACGCGGCGCTCAGGCCCTCGAGGATGCTGCCGACGTGCGCGGTACCGGGATCGCGGGCGTTCGCCCCTCCGTTGAGCTGCACGACGGTGGTGCCCTTGGTCGGTCGTCGATCGATGTGCCTCACGACGGTGGCGAGGGTGGTACCCCACGCGACCCCGATCATCTGGTCATCGGTGACGGAGTCCGCGAAGATCGCCGCCGCCATGCGCGCGACCCGGTCGAGTCGTGCCGCAGGCGTCGCATCGCCGACGGGCACGATGTGGACCCGTACGTTGAAATCATCACCGATGCGCCGTGCCGGGGCACTGTCCGTCCCGGGATGGTCGGGCAGCGTGATCCGTACCAGGCCGGTGTCCCGCGCTTGTGCGAGCAGCCTCGAGACCGAGGATCTGCTCCTGCCCAGCTGGCGCGCGATGGCCTCCATCGTCTCGTTCTGGATGTAGTAACGCACTGCGACGTCGTACATCTCGCTGTGTCGGTCGTGCACTTGCCCCACTCTCCCCTGCACGTATGCCCAAGTCCTAGCGCAACTGTGCACCAACGGCAATGATCATTTCAACCACACACGGGTGTGGGCCTTAGCGGGCAAAAACGTCACAGGTCACCGCATCGTCAACGAAGTGATGCGGTACGAGCGATGGTGCGAGGCGCCGGGTACCCGGCGCAGGCCTGGAGACGTCCCACGGGCACGAGTGACATCCGAATGGATGTCGGAAAGAGGTGACTGTGTCTCTCGGAACGATCTTCCTCTCTGAGGTCGTTGGTACTGCAATGCTGCTGCTCTTGGGCGGCGGCGTCGTGGCCAACAACATCCTCCCGAAGAGCAAGGGTGCCGGTACAGGTGCTTTGCATATCAACTTTGGATGGGGTCTTGCCGTATTCGCTGGCGTGCTCGTCGCGTACAAGTCGGGCGGTCATCTGAACCCTGCGGTTACCCTGGGCGTTGTTGCCTCAGGCGCCAAAGAGTTCGTACCCGGTATCGCCGTCAACGCGGCCTCCATCTTCACGTACATCGGTGGTCAGCTCCTCGGTGCCTTCATCGGTGCCGTTCTCTGCTGGTTGGCCTACAAGAACCAGTTCGATCAGGAAGCGGATCCCGCTCTCAAGCTGGCCGTCTTCTCGACCGGCCCTGAGGTTCGCAACTATGTGTGGAACGTCGTCACCGAGGTTCTCGGTACGTTCGTGCTGGTCTTCGTCGTGCTGGCCGCTGGCCACTGGGGCGATTCGGCCACCAAGACCCCGGGCGGCCTCGGCTGGCTCGGCGCACTTGGCGTCGCACTGCTCGTCGTCGGCATCGGCGCCTCCCTTGGTGGACCTACCGGATACGCCATCAACCCTGCTCGTGACCTTGGCCCGCGCATTGCGCATGCCATCCTCCCGATCCCTGGCAAGGGCGGCTCCGACTGGTCCTACAGCTGGGTCCCGGTCGTCGGCCCCATCATCGGTGGCGTTCTCGCTGGTCTGTTGTCCGGCGTCTTGCTCCCGAAGTAACACACCAACCTGACACGACCGAGGCCCGCCATCTGAGATGGTGGCGGGCTTTGGCGTCATCTCGCTGACTCAAGAACAAACACAACGAAGTGGAGAAACATGTCTGAGAAGTTCGTACTGGCTATCGATCAGGGGACGACGAGCTCTCGCGCGATCGTCTTCAACCACGAGGGCAAGATCGTCGGCTCGGGGCAGGAAGAGCACGAGCAGATCTTCCCCAGGGCCGGCTGGGTCGAGCACGACCCGATGGAGATCTGGGCCAAGGTCCAGAAGGTCGTTGAGCTCGCCCTTGCTGATGCGGGCAAGACGAAGGACGACATCGTCGCGGTAGGCATCACCAACCAGCGCGAGACGACCATCGTCTGGAACAAGGAGACCGGCCAGCCGGTCTACAACGCCATCGTGTGGCAGGACACCCGCACGGCCAAGATCGTCGAAGAGCTTGGCGGCGGCGACCAGGACAAGTACAAGGCGCGTGTCGGTCTGCCTCTGGCCACGTACTTCTGTGGCCCCAAGGTCAAGTGGATCCTGGACAACGTCGCTGGCGCACGTGGCCAGGCTGAGGGCGGCAAGCTCGTCATGGGCACCATCGACAGCTGGGTCATCTGGAACCTGACCGGCGGCGTCAACGGTGGCGTTCACATCACCGACGTGACCAACGCCTCCCGCACGATGCTCATGGATCTGAACACCCTGAGCTGGGATGCCGAGATCGCCGCTGACATGACGATCCCGATGAGCATGCTCCCCGAGATCAGGTCCTCCGCGGAGGTGTACGGCTACGCCGCGATCCCGTCGCTGGCCGGCATCCCGGTCGCTGGTGACCTCGGTGACCAGCAGGCAGCCACCTTCGGTCAGGCCTGCTTCGAGCCCGGCATGGCGAAGAACACGTACGGCACCGGCAACTTCATGATCCTCAACACCGGGACCGAGATCGTGCCGAGCAAGAACGGCCTGCTCACCACCCTCTGTTACAAGATCGGTGACACACCTCCGATCTATGCACTCGAGGGCTCGATCGCCGTCACCGGGTCGCTCGTGCAGTGGCTGCGCGACAACCTGAAGATGATCGGTTCTGCGTCCGAGATCGAGGAGCTCGCGGGCTCCGTCGAGGACAACGGTGGCGCGTACTTCGTGCCGGCGTTCTCGGGACTGTTCGCGCCGTACTGGCGTAGCGACGCGCGTGGCGCTCTCGTGGGCCTCACGCGTTACGTCAACCGTGCGCACATCGCCCGTGCGGTGCTGGAGGCCACGGCCTTCCAGACCCGTGAAGTGCTCGACGCCATGAACGCCGACTCCGGCGTTCCGCTGACCGAGCTCAAGGTCGACGGCGGCATGACGGAGAACAACCTGCTCATGCAGTTCCAGGCCGACGTGCTCGGCGTCCCCGTTGTCCGTCCGGTCGTCGCTGAGACGACCGCACTCGGTGCCGCCTATGCAGCTGGCATCGCGACCGGCTTCTGGAACGGCGAGCAGGACGTCATCGACAACTGGGCCGAGGACAAGCGCTGGTCGCCTGCCGCCGACCCGAACGAGGTTGCTCGCATCTACCGCAACTGGAAGAAGGCCGTCACCAAGACCTTCGACTGGGTCGACGCGGACGTGCACGAGTGACGCTGAGGCGCCGCTAAAACGCACCAACAGCGCCACCGGTTTCCCGCTTGGGGCCGGTGGCGCTGCCGTGCTCGGACTCCTCCGAGAGAAATGACTCGAGAACTGTCGGTGGCCGATGCTTCTATGGGGCGATGGACATCGTGAGAACAACCATCGTTCTGGACGCCCCCGACCTGGAGGCGGAGAGCAGCTTCTGGGCGGCCATGTACTCAGGCACGGTGGAGCGAGACTGGGACTGGCACTCCGTCGTCGTCGACGGCCAGTCGATCCTGGGCATCCAGCTCGCTCCCAACCACGTACGGCCGCAGTGGCCCGCCGGCGACCAGCAGCAGCAGCTCCATCTCGACCTGCACGTGGACGACATCTCGGCGGCAGACGCCGAGGCGAAGCGGCTGGGCGCTCAGATGGTGCAGAAGGCAGACTTCGCGTCTGGCTCCGGGTTCGCCGTGTACCTCGACCCGGCGGGTCATCCGTTCTGCCTGTGCTGGGGCTGAGGGAAGGGCCGCATCCCCGCGATGGGCGGGGGAGTCCTACGCTCAAGGCATGCGCGTACTCATCGCTGACTCGTTCGAGCGCTCGGGCATCGACGCCCTGACCGCCGCGGGCATGGACGTCACCGTCGACCCACAACTCTCAGGGGCCTCATTGGCCGAGGCGGTGGCCTCGCAACAGCCCGACGTCCTCGTCGTCCGGAGCACGAAGGTGCCCGAGGACGTCCTCGCCGCAGGACCCTTGAAGCTGGTCGTACGGGCTGGCGCGGGCTACAACACGATCGACGTTTCCGCCGCGTCGAAGCGTGGCATCTACGTGTCCAACTGTCCGGGCAAGAACTCGATAGCCGTCGCCGAGCTCGCCTTCGGCCTGGTCCTGGCGCTCGATAGACGGATCGTCGACAACGCGGTCGACCTGCGCGAGGGCCGCTGGAACAAGTCGGCGTACTCGAAGGCTGCCGGACTGTACGGACGGACGCTGGGCCTGATCGGCGTGGGTGGCATCGGCAGCGCGATGATCGTCCGTGCCAAGGGCTTCGGCATGAAGGTCGTCGCCTGGAGCCGGAGCCTGACACCGGAACGTGCCGAGGAGCTGGGCATCGTGGCGCTCGCGTCCCCCCTTGCGGTCGCGGAGATGGCTGACGTGGTGAGCGTTCACGTCGCCCTGAACGATGGCACCCGAGGGCTGTGCGGCACCGACTTCTTCGCCGCGCTGAAGCCTGGCGCACTGTTCGTCAACACCTCCCGCGGCGAGGTCGTTGATGAGGGTGCGCTGGCGAAGGCGATCGAGGACAAGGGTGTACGGGCCGGTCTCGACGTCTACGCCGACGAGCCCGCAGGCGGCAGCGGCGACTACACCGGCATGATCGGAAAGAACGCCGGCGTCTACGGCACGCACCACATCGGCGCGTCCACGGCCCAGGCGCAGGAGGCGATCGCCGCCGAAGCCGTACGCATCATCACCGTCTTCGCTGCCACGGGAGACGTGCCCAATGCCGTCAACATCGCCGTGACGACGCCGGCCGTCTGTGCCTTGTCCGTACGGCACCACGACCGGCCCGGGGTCCTCGCCGCGTGCTTGGACGCGATCAGCCGTGCCGGGATCAACGTCCAGGGGATGTCGAACACCGTCTTCGCCGGTGCCGAGGCCGCTGTCGCGACGATCTCGCTCGAGGTCGTGCCCTCAGCCGACCTGCTCGAGACGATCAGGTCAGCCGAGCACGTCCTCGACGCGAGCGTGGTCGCCGGCTGAGGTCACTCGCGGGTGAGGCTCACCCCGTACGAGGACTCGGCGGCGTTGAAGAACGTGTCCTTGTCCCGGATGATCGCCTGCGCGGGCAGCATGTCCGTCTTCGTCTTCGCGCTGTCCGTCTTCTTCACCGCGGTGCCGATGGCGAGGAACTCGATGAGGCCTCCGCCGAGGTCGTAGATGTAGGTCTTGACCCCCACGACATCGTCGGCGCCGATGTTCGACGCCTGCGCCCGAACCTTCCCGAGGGACTCCTCGCGGGCCGCGTAGATCAGGTCGGTGAGCTCGCTGATCTCGCCCTTGACGTAGTTCTTGAACGACGCCATGAGGCCGCCGACGAAGCCGAGCGAGTAGACGCTCGTGCCCAGCACGAGCATGAGCGGCGAGTAGCCGATCTTCGCGAGGTTCCAGGTCTCCTCAGCGGTGAGGTCGCTCGTCGTGACGCCCATCCGCGCGAAGTGCGCGTCGGACATGTCGTGGTGCGCGGCCGTACCGACCATGAGCATCTCCTGCACGCCGGTCCCGCCGAACGGCAGGATCGAGGTCTTGATGCCCACGACGGCGTTGGCGCCGACTGACTGCGCCTCACCCACGATCCGCTGCAGAGCGAGGTTGCGGGTGTGGGTGAAGATGTCCGAGTACTGCTTGACCTCGCCCTTCTGGAGCTGCTTGAAGGCGCCCGTGATGCCGCGGCCGACACCGATGGAGTACGCAACGTTGCCCATCGCGAACGCGACGGGCGCGTAGCCGGCGTCCTCCTGGCACCACAGCTCCTGCGCGTCGGCGGAGGTCGTGAACGCCCACGGCGGCATCTGGCCGTCCTGGCGGTACAGGCCGGAGGCGACCGACAGGAACTCGACGTTGCCGGCGTGGAAGATGAGCTCGCTGGACATGCCCGTGGCGCCGTGCATGGAATTCTGGCGCATCTCGTTCATGAGGCGTTGGGTCGACAGGTGGCGCCCGGCGGTGATCATCTCTGTGATCTGGTTCACCTCGCCCCCGGCCATCGCGGTGAAGGCGCTGCCGATGCCGCCGAGCAGGCCGAGGGAGTACACGCTGTTGCCGACGAGCAGGTCGCCCGCCCGGTATCCCAGCTTGTCGATGCAGAAGAGCTCGTTGCCGGACAGGCCGGTGACCACGGAACGAGGGCCGGGATTGGTATCAGGAGACGTCATGAGTCGATGGTGTCAGCGCTTGGTGGCAGGTAGGGGCAACATGGCCGGATCCTTACGCGGTTTTGGCGGCCGCGCCTTGTGATCCGGGCGTCCGGTCGGCGCGGCTGCCTAGAATCACCGGGGTGAGCTACCCGGAGAGCCGACGAGATTCCACGGTCATGATGCTGCACGGCCACCGGATCGCCGACCCGTACCGATGGCTCGAGGACCCCGACTCCGACGAGACGAGGGCCTGGGTCGACGCGCAGCGCGCGACCACCGAGTCGTACCTCGAGACGCTGCCCGGCCGTGCCTGGTTCTCCGAGACGATGCGGCAGGTGGCGTCGAGGCCCCGGGCTGGCATTCCGCACGTGTACGCAGGGTGGTACTTCCTCAACCGCAACGACGGCACGATGCCGCAGGACGTCTGGTACGTGGGGCGCAGCGTCGACGAGGTCGGGGGTCCCGACGCGCGGGTCATGCTCGACCCGACCAGCTGGTCCGAGGACGCCACGAGCTCGCTGAGCACGTTCACCGTCAGCGACGACGGCCGGTACATGGCGGTGGCACGGTCCGATGCGGGCTCGGACTGGCAGCGGATCCACGTGCTCGAGGTGGCCACCGGGCAGGACACGGGCGAGCCGGAGCTCGTGACGAAGTTCGCCGACCCGACGTGGCTGCCGGACAACGTCTCGTACCTCTACAACGCCTTCACCGATCCCGGCGACGCAGTCGGTACGCAGACCGGTGCCCTGGGCAGGCCGCAGGTGATGCGGCACACGCTCGGTGGTGATGCCGACGAGCTCGTCGCCGACCTGCCCGAACTCGACCGGATCATCTTCGACTGGGATGTGAGCCACGATGGGCACTGGCTGTGGCTGCTGCCACGGCAGGGGACCGAGAACCGCAACATGCTCTGGGCGCATCCGCTGGTGACCCGCGACGGGCGGACCGAGATCGGCGAGCGGATCACGCTGGTGGGCGAGCCGGACGCCGAGTACACGGTGATCCGGTCGGTGGGGGAGCCCGGAGCCGGGGCGACGCTGCTCGTCCTCACCGACCTCGACGCGTCCCGGGGACGGGTCGTCTCGTTCGACCTGGACGCGGCCGTGGCAGGGCTCGATCCCGCTCCCACTACGGTCATCGCTGAGAGTGACGACGTGATCTCCGGCGTCATCACGGCCGGCGAGCACCTGCTCGTCGAGCGGCTGGTCGACGCGACGCCGCGGATCGGCCGGTACGGTCTCGACGGTACGGACCTGGGCTCTGTGGACCTCCCGGCGGGCGCCATTGTCTCCTCGGACGGCTCGCCGACACGCCCCCACTCGTACGTGGGCATCTCGACGGTGACCGAGCCGACCGCTGCGTACGAGATCGACAGCGAGACCGGTGCGACCCGGCCGCTCGACCTCGTCGACTCGGGATCAGGCGTGGCTGGTCCGTACAGCGTCGAGCGCGGTCGCGCGACGAGCAGGGACGGCACCCGAGTCCCGTACTTCCTCATCCGTCCGGACAACGCGCCAGCGAGCCCCTCGCCGACGCTGCTGTACGGCTACGGCGGCTTCAAGATCCCGGTCCTGGCCGACTACCGTCCGGGCTGGTCCGGGTGGCTGGCCGCAGGGGGCGTGCTGGTCATCGCGAACCTGCGCGGTGGCGGCGAGTACGGCTCCGACTGGTACGACGACGGCCGTCTCGACACCAAGCAACACGTGTTCGACGACGTCATCGCGGTGGCCGAGCACCTTGTCGAGACCGGCGTCACGACGCCCGCGCAGCTCGCGCTCCACGGCCGCAGCAACGGAGGCCTCCTTGTCGGCGCGGCGATGACCCAGCGGCCCGACCTGTTCGCCGTCGCGCTGCCGACCGTCGGAGTCCTCGACATCCTCCGGTTCCACAAGTTCACGATCGGCGCCGCGTGGATGTCCGACTACGGCAACCCGGACGACGCGCACGATTTCGAGGTCGAGCTCGCGTACTCGCCGCTGCACAACGTCCACGAGGGCACCTCCTACCCGGCGACGCTCGTCGCGACGGGCGACCACGACGACCGGGTCGTTCCGCTGCACAGCCACAAGTTCACGGCGACGCTGCAACGGGCCCAAGCTGGGGAGGCCCCGGTTCTCACCCGCATCGAGGTTTCGACGGGACATGGCGCAGGCAAGCCCGCCCAGGTCCAAGCCGCGGAGTGGGCCGACCTCCTCGCCTTCGCCGCGCACCACACGGGCCTGGTGCCGCCTACCCTCGGCTGACGGAGGAGAGTCTCCGTCAGGCGCCCGCGAGCGGAGCGGAGGCGGGGTCCGGAGTACGGGTTCGGCGGAGTCGCAGATCGCCACGGATCGCTAGGACCGCCGCGAGCAGCAGGGTGGCGAGCGTCCCGAGCGTCGGCAGGGTCACGTAGGAGGCCACGCAGGCGGCGATGATCGATGCGCCGGCTACCCAGCGGTCGCCTCGGGTGCCAGCGAGCCGCGAGCTGGCCCACCAGGCGATAGCGAGCCCCGCAGCGGCCGACCCGCCGATGAGGAGGGGGAGCACCATCAGCGAGCCTTGGGTGAAGAAGGCGATCGTCAATGTTGCGATCACTAGGCACATGAGGATCAAGGGCCCCCAGAACTGCAGCCGTCGCTGTCCTCGCTGTGCGGCAAGCACGCCCAGAGCCGCAACGAGGGGGAGCGACCCGGCGAGGAGTATCACGCCTCCCTGCGATGTTGCCGCGCCCCCGTCCCCGGCGCTCGCTGACCACGTAGACCCGGTGGCCGAGTAGATGACCCCGAACAGCCCGATGCCGAAACTCACCCCGGCGAGCACGCGTACGAGTGACCGTGGCGCCGCGGCCTGCGGGTCGGTCAATGCCGCGGGGCCGCGGAAGGCGCCCAGCGACCGCAGAGACAGTGCCATGACGGTGAGGGCAAGGCTCACCCAGGTCGCCTGCACGAACACGGTCACCACGGCGACGGACATGATCGCGGCCGCTGCGACGAGGGCGAGGCCGAGTCGCGTAAGGCGGCCCAGTCGGGTGCGGCCCAGCACGCCGGCCAAAGACAGCCACGCGCACGCCATGCCGACGAGCATCGCAGCGCCCAGGAGAGGCCCCGACGCGGCGGCGAACCCGGTCGATGCCTGGTTGTCGTCAGCCTGGGAGAAGCCCAAGCCCCAGGCGTACTCCCCGAGGTCGCCGAGCGTGAGCGATGCCCATGCCAGCGCCAGTACCAGCACAGCCCGTGCAGGCGAGAGCACGCCGTAGGTTCGGGCGATCGCAACGATGCCGACCAGCACGAGCGCACCGGTCACCGCGACGCACGTGATGTACACGCCATCGGGCAACCGTTCGACCGGTCCGCCCGCCGCGAGTGCCTCGCTGAGGGCTCCGGCGAGTGTCTGTACCACGACGAGCAGGGCGATCCCGGCCAACGCCGACCGACTGGCGAGCCGCGCATCAAGACGCGTGCCGAGGCCGTTGATCAGTGCCGCGGCGCTCTCGCCCCGGGAGGGTCGGTCCCGTCCCTCGTGCTCGGACTGCTCACGCAGCGTGTCGACGAAGACGGCGCCGCGGGCCTCGCGCCACGCCCTCGGGTACCACCGCAGCAGCCGTTCGTACCGGTCGTCGCGCTCCGTCGTCATCGAGCCACCGCCGCGGTCGCGAGGAAAGCCGGGCGGGTCCCCAGGTGACGCTGCGCAGCCTTCGCGGCCTGAGCCATGGCCCGTGCCTCGGCCGCGAGACGCGATGCTCCTTGATCGGTCAGCACGAAGTAGCGCCGCGCGCGACCGGCCACGATCTCGTCGCCGTCAGCCCGGATCAACCCCTCCGACTCGAGCCGCTCCAGTGCGGCGTACAGGGTGGCGACCTTGAGCGCCACGCGACCCTCGGACGCTGTCTTGGTCTCGCTCAGGATGTCGTAGCCGTGCCGCCGCCCGGATGCGAGGACGGTCAGGATCCAGAAAGCAGACGTCGTGAGAGGCGCGGTCATGGAGGGAGAATATTCCATGATCGGGAATATTGGAAGCCTGGCGCCTCGAAGATCTGTGCGGGCGTTGTATCTTTCGATTCGACGGGAAAGAGGAGACGTGGGCACCGGCCTGCGAAATGTCGTGTCCACACGAACTGTCCCTGGCGGGCACTACCGCCATTTCGAAGGCCGGCGCTGCCGGGCTGGGTGACTCATAAGCCCAACGCGCCTTCGTACACGCTGTTGCTGCCGCCCTCGTGCTCAGGCGATGCGGTCGATCACCCTCGTCGTCGCGACGGGGACCGGCTTCGATCCGTACACGACGCAACCCTCCAGCGCCTCGAGTGCTCTGGCGATCTTCGACGGGTCGGTCGTGTGCAGCGTGAGTACGGCGTCGCCCGCGGCCACCTTGTCGCCCGGCTTGCGGTGGATCTCGACGCCTGCGGCGAGGTCGACGGGGTCCTCCTTGCGCGCACGGCCTGCGCCAAGCCGCCAGGCCGCGACGGCGATCGGACGTGCAGGCATCGCGACCACGAAGCCGTCCTGCGGCGCGGTGACCACCTCGGTGTGGGTCGCGACCGGCAGCGGGGCATCGGGGTCGCCGCCCTGCGCGGCGATCATGCGGCGCCAGACGTCCATGGCGCGCCCGTCGGCGAGTGCCTCGGCCGGGTCCACGTCACCGCGGCCCGCGAGCGCGAGCATCTCCCGGGCCAGCGCAACGGTCAGCTCGACGACATCGGCCGGTCCGCCGCCCGCGAGCACCTCGACCGACTCCCGTACCTCCAGGGCGTTCCCGACCGTGAGCCCCAGAGGGGTCTCCATGTCGGTCAGCAGGGCGACCGTGGCGAGGCCGGCGTCGTTGCCCAGATCGACCATGGCCCGCGCCAACGCGCGGGCGTCCGCCTCGGCCTGCATGAACGCTCCCGAACCGGTCTTCACGTCGAGGACGAGCGCGCCGGCGCCCTCCGCGATCTTCTTGCTCATGATCGAGCTGGCGATCAGAGGGATCGACTCGACGGTCGAGGTGATGTCGCGCAGGGCGTACAGCTTCTTGTCCGCGGGCGCCAGACCGGCACCGGCCGCGCAGATCACGCCGCCCACGTCGCGGAGCTGGGCGAGCATGTCCTCCGGAGTGACGTCGGCGCGCCAGCCGCGGATGGACTCGAGCTTGTCGAGCGTGCCACCCGTGTGACCCAGGCCCCGGCCGGAGAGCTGCGGGACGCGGACGCCGTACGCGGCGACCAACGGCACCAGCGGGAGCGTGATCTTGTCACCGACGCCGCCGGTGGAGTGCTTGTCGGCGGTGGCTCCGAGGTGCGTGAAATCCATCCGCTCACCGCTCGCGATCATCGCCGCGGTCCAGCGCGAGATCTCGGTACGGGTCATGCCGCGCAGGAAGATCGCCATGGCAAGGGCCGCCATCTGCTCGTCGGCGACGGCGCCTCGGGTGTAGGCGTCGATGACCCAGTCGATCTGGGCGTCGCTCAACGCACCGCCGTCGCGCTTGGTGCGGATGACGTCAACGGCATCCATCAGTTCGCTCATGGTCCGCAGACTAACGCCGGGCATGGTCCCGTCCGCGCGGAGGATGTGGCGTCAGGCCACGGGCTACGTGCCCTCCGATGCCCCAGCGGCTTCTTCCGGCACACCGTCGTGCCAGAAGTGGGCGGTCTGGAGGATCCAGAAGGCGATGAACAGGGCGAGGAGCACCGACTCGGCGACGAAGAACCACTGGGGGAACGGGTCGGGGAACCAGGTGAGCAGGATGCCGATGTCGTACACAGCCGTCAGCACGATCGTGACGATCATGGCCCAGCTGATGACCTGGTAGCCGCGCTGGTAGTCCTGCGGCCTCAGCCCCAGCACCGTGGCACCCTCGGGCGGATCCATCGCGTTGATGCGGGCCACCCAGGCGAGCAGCAGGAAGAAGAAGAAGGCAGCCAGGTTGTGGCCGTGGACGAACATCAGCTCACGGGCGAAGAGCCACAGCACCGCGGAGACGAGCCACAACAGGGCCGGCAGGATCATCCGGCGCAGCTGTGCGGATCCGGGACCGTGCGTACGGAGGACGTACACCAGGGCCCCGACCAGGGCGACCAGCCCGAGGATCAGGAGCGAGCTGACGTTGTTCTCGACATCGGCCAGCGTCGAGATCGGGATGCACTTCGAGACTCCCGCCTGGCAGGCGCCCGGCGCGGACGGGCCCACGGTCGTCGGGAGCATCCCGATCGTCGGGGCCAGCATGCCGGCCAGGTTGAGGGCGCCGTCCTCGTTCTTCTCGCGGCCCATGATCGCGATCAGCGCCATGCCCGTGGCCACGAGGACGCCCACGAAGACGTTCCGTACGGGTGAGTAGAAGGACGCGCTGATCGAGGTCAGCTGCAGGCCGGACGTACGGATGATCTCGAGGACGAGCGACGCCATCAGCAGGAGTGCCGCGGCGACGACGCCCATCCGCAGCGCTCGGTACGTCATGATCGCCGACTGGCTTCGACTCGGCATCTCGGCTCCTCACGGACGGTCGGCCCATTCCGACAGCAGTGTCGTGCTCGATACTGCCGAACTGTACGAGACGCGGGCGGCCACGGTGATACCTGAAAGATGTGATTGCGCGAGGCATCCGCCCACAGGGCCGGGTCGGGACTAATGTGACTCGCCGGAAGAGTGAGTGGGGGAGCGCGGAATGAAGGAGTCACCGACTGCCGATCCGATCGACCGAAGCCGGTTCCCGGTCGACGAGTGGAACCTTCGGGAGACCCGCTACGACAGCCACGATCTCGGCGTCACGGAGACACTGTTCGCGGTGGGGAACGGCTATCTGGGCCTTCGCGGAAACGTGGAGGAGGGTCGCGACGCGTTCGCGCACGGCACGTTCATCAACGGCTTCCACGAGGTGTGGCCGATCCATCATGCCGAGGACGCGTTCGGGTTCGCGACCGTCGGCCAGACCATCGTCAACGCGCCGGATGCCAAGACCATGCGCCTGTACGTGGACGACGAGCCGCTGCTCCTCAGCGTCGCGGAGCTCGAGCGGTACGAGCGCACCCTGTCCTTCCGCGACGGCGTGCTGACCAGGCAGCTCATCTGGCGCACGCCGGCGGGCAAGCGTGTCCAGCTGCGGTCGCGCCGCATGGTGTCGTTCACCGCGCGCCACCTCGCGATCATGGACTACGAGATCACGATGCTGGATCACGGGGCGCCGGTGACGGTGAGCTGCGAGATCCTCAACCGCCAGGACGGCGAGGACGAGTTCCACGTGTCGTCGCAGTCGATGGGCGCCGGCTGGGACCCGCGCCGTGCGGCGAACCTCGCGGGACGGGTGCTGCAGCCTCACTCGAAGTGGGAGGGCGGCGGGCGTGCGGTCCTCTCGTACAGCGTCACGTCCTCCGGGATGACACTGGCCGTCGCCGCGGACCACTCGATCGAGACGCTGGATCGCTACGAGGAGCGGACGCAGATCGAGGACGACATCGCCAAGCACGTGTTCCGGTTCAACGCCACGCCTGGTGTTACCACGCGGATCACGAAGGTCGTCAGCTACCACACGTCCCGCGGAGTGCCCACGCGTGAGCTCGTCGACCGTTGCCGGCGCACGCTCGACCGCGTGAAGGAGACCGGTACAGAGGCGGCGTTCGCTGCCCAACGAACCTGGCTCGACGCGTTCTGGGAGCGCAGCGACGTCGAGATCGGCGGCCAGCCCGAACTCCAGCAAGCCGTACGGTGGAACCTCTTCCAGGTCATCCAGGCCGCGGCGCGGGCCGAGGGCGCCGGGATCCCGGCGAAGGGTGTCACCGGCTCCGGCTACGACGGGCACTACTTCTGGGACACCGAGATCTACCTGCTGCCGTTCCTCATGTACACCTCGCCGCAGTACGCGCGAAACGCGCTCCGGTTCCGCTACAGCATGCTCGACGCGGCCAGGCGGCGGGCCGCCGACCTCAACCAGCGAGGCGCCCTCTTCCCGTGGCGCACGATCAACGGCGAGGAGGCGTCCGCCTACTACGCCGCCGGCACGGCGCAGTACCACATCGACGCCGACGTCGCGCACGCCCTGTCGCAGTACGTGGCCGCGACGGGTGACGTCGACTTCCTGGCCCGCGAGGCCATCGACATCCTCGTGGAGACCGCTCGGCTGTGGGCGGACCTCGGGTTCTGGCGGAATTTCGACGGGCACTCGTTGTTCCACATCCACGGCGTGACCGGGCCCGACGAGTACACGACCGTCGTCAACGACAACCTGTTCACCAACGTCATGGCGAGGGCGAACCTGCGGGCGGCGGTACGCCAGTTGAAGGAGCTGGAGGAGCGCGACCCGGTGGCGTACGACAGCGCCGTACGGCGTCTGTCGCTCACCGACGACGAGATCGACGAGTTCTCGCGTGCCGCTGAGGCCATGCACATCCCGTACGACGAGGCCTTCGGGATCCACCCGCAGGACGACGCGTTCCTCGAGAAGGAGGTGTGGGACCTGCCGAACACCCCGCCGGACAAGCTCCCGCTCCTCCTGCACTACCACCCGCTCGTCATCTATCGCCATCAGGTTCTGAAACAGGCGGACGTGGTGCTGGCGTTGTACCTGCTGAGCAGTGAGTTCACCCCGACCCAGAAGCGCGCGGACTTCGAGTACTACGACCCGCTGACCACGGGCGACTCCACGTTGTCCTCGGTCGTCCAGTCGATCATCGCGGCGGAGGTGGGCTACGCCCAGCTTGCGGTGAGCTACTTCCGGCAGGCGATCTTCGTCGATCTCGCCGATCTCCACCACAACGCCGACGCAGGCGTCCACGTCGCGTCCGTGGGTGGTGCGTGGAGCGCGCTGGTCGGTGGCTTCGGTGGGATGCGCGACTACCAGTCCACCTGGTCGTTCGATCCGCGGCTGCCTGCTGACTGGGACTTCCTCAGCTTCCCGGTCACGCTGCGGGGCACCCGGTTGCGCGTACGGATCGAGCAGGGCAGCATCTGCTTCTCCATCGAGACCCCAGGGGCCGGCCCTCTCGAAGTGCTGGTCCAGGGCACCCCCGTCGTCGTCACGGGGGATGCGCCCGTGGTCGTACCGCTGGCTCCGGTGCTCGTGCTGCAAGGCCGGCCGTCGGTGCGCGACATCGAGGGGTCGATCCGCGAGGACGGCTCCGTCATCCGTGCGATCGTGCCGTCGTACCCCGTGTCCGACGAGGCTGTTGATCCCGTCGCCGACCCGTCCTGAGGGGATCGCGGGCGGTTCGGGGTCGGTGTCAGGGGAAGATGAACGTCACCGGAACGAAACAGAATGTTTGTTCCGTTCTCGATAGCCGACGGCTATGCTCGTCCAAATGGCTCGCTCACAGATCACCGAAGTGTCGATCATGGAGCACGTCCGCAAGCTGGAGGACGAGCATCCGCCCATCCGTCTCGACTCCATCGACCGGACGATCGTCAACCCCCTCGTGGTGCGTGAGCGTTTCGCGCCGGTGATCGACTACCTCGCTCGCGTCGAGCTCGAGGTCGACCGCAACGTGCTGGAGCTGCTCACGCTGCTCCCAGGCGTCTCCGAGGTCGACCGCTACTTCTATCAAGACGTATGGCAGCCGCAGGAGATCGCGCACGGTGTGATCCTCGACCGGCTCCAGGTGGACCTCGGGTTGCCGCCGTCGGAGGTCTTCATGGGGATCCCGATGCGGATGAAGCTGCTCGGCGCGCTGGCTCACCTGCCCGCGATCCAGGAGATCAGCAGGTTGCTGTACTACCTCACGGGTGCGGCGACCGAGCGGCAGGCCGTCCTCGCGTACAACCGTTTCACCAGCCAGCTCGACCAGCTCGGCGAGAAGGCGATCGCGGAGACGATCATCGGCCAGATCAAGCGCCAGGAACCCGGTCACTTCGCCTTCTACCAGATGTCGGCGACGCAGATGATCCAGGACGGTGTGCTCGCCCCCTGGCAGCTGTACGTCGCGCGCGTGCTCCGGGAGAAGGGTTTCGCGCTCGTCGGTACGAACTACGTACCGCGGTACGAGGCCAACCTGGGCGGCCTGATGGTCGGCCTGGAGATCGACCAGGAGCTCGAGAAGTACGCCAGAGACATCGGGCGCCTCGAAGCGAAGCTGCTGTGGGCGAACAAGAACGGGATGGAGTTCCCGCCGTACTTCCTCGAGGCCTTGCGCCAGTCCATCGACATGTACAAGGAGCACGGGTTCATCCCGAAGGCTGCCTGAGATCTAGAAGATCCTGTACGCCTCGCG
>Ga0182021_10001133_pt1 | contig 30283 bp, 22 predicted proteins | sample 612E3MmetaG_FD_120493 | JGI IMG/M metagenome (GOLD analysis project Ga0182021, IMG submission 120493) | Permafrost microbial communities from Stordalen Mire, Sweden - 612E3M metaG (Illumina Assembly) | ecosystem: Environmental > Terrestrial > Soil > Wetlands > Permafrost | place: Sweden... | reverse complement strand
GCAGGCGTCAAACACGGAGTGGTACAAGACAAGCTCTGGCTGCCCGGCATGCTGAAACTGAAAACCCTGATGGACCTGGGTTTCTTCGGACGGATCTTCAGCGTGCGCGGCGAATTCGGCTATTGGGTCTTCGAGGGCGACACGGTGCCCATCCAGCGCCCCTCCTGGAACTATCGCAAGGAAGACGGAGGCGGCATCATCATCGACATGCTGTGCCACTGGCGCTACGTGCTCGACAACCTGTTCGGGCCGGTGAAGGCCGTCTCCTGCCTGGGCGCCACGCACATCCCGACGCGCTGGGACGAAGCCGGCCAGCCGTACCAGTGCACGGCCGAAGATTCGGCCTACGCCACCTTCGAAATCGCGGGGAAAGACGGCGCCATCGTCGCCCACTTCAACTCGTCCTGGGCCGTCCGCGTGCGCCGCGACGACCTGCTCACCATCCAGGTGGACGGTACCAAGGGCAGCGCCGTTGCCGGCCTGCGCCACTGCTGGACGCAGCACTACGGCAACACCCCGCGCCCGGTCTGGAACCCCGATGTGGAGAGCCCGCTCAACTATTTCGATGGCTGGCAGAAGGTCCCCGAGCAGGACACCTTCGACAACGCCTTCAAGCGCCAATGGGGGCTATTCCTGCGCCACGTGGTGAAGAACGAGCCCTGGAGTTGGGGTCTGCTGGAAGGCGCCAAGGGCGTGCAACTGGCCGAAAAGGGCATCGAGAGCTGGCGGAAGGGCGCCTGGGTGCAGATTCCGGATCTGCGGTGAGCTTTGGCGGCGATTGCGGGAGCGCGGGCTGGCGTGAGCCGTGCTACGGTGCAAGGTGAAGTTGGGGAAGGTCCCGAGGCCGTCGGCCCTAAGCGGGTTCCCCGGCCTGAGGGAACAGGTACGTGCCGCCGAAATTGAATTGTGCGCCGGGGCCTCCCTGCCATGCGGAACGCCGTCCGCCGGCCGCGGTTTTCGCCATGCGCGACCGCCGGTCCATGCTCCTCGCCGCCTGCCTTCTGGCGCTGGGCGTTGTGTACACCGTTGGCTACCTCAAACTGCCATCGCGATGGTGGTACGCGGACGACCCGGCTATGTTTGCCTCCGCCGATTCGGTACGCAACCCGGTGCACATCTTCACGGAGCCGCGCATCATCCGCACTCTCGGCGGCGGAAACGCCATGGTTCCGATGCAGCTTCTCTCCTTTTGGGTGGATGTGCGGCTTGGCGGGTTCTCCACGCAGTTCGCCTATGCCCACCAGATCGGCAGCTTTCTCCTCACCGCCCTGCTGCTCTACGCGCTCCTGCTGCACACGCTACGCCACGACCGGTTGGCCGCATTCTTTCTGACCGTTCTCTGGGCCCTGCTGCCTTCCACCCTGGCCGTCCTGCAATATATCTCGGCAAGGCACTACCTGGAGGGACTTCTGTTCAGCGCCCTGGCCCTGAACCTGCTGGTCCGATTGCCCGCGGACGGCGCGCGGCGAGGGTGCTTCCTGACGGGCATTTACCTGTCTTTGACGGCGGCCATTCTGTGCAAAGAAACCTACGTGGCGTTACTCCCCGCCGTCCTGCTGGTGGTGGCGTGGCAGCGCCGGGAGCGCATACTGGCCGCCGGCGCCGCGGCCGTCACGCTGGCGTATGCGGCCTACCGCTTCTGGCTGCTGGGGCCCGTTTTCGCCTACGGCATGCCCTACCTCACGACGCGGCATTACGCGAAATTCCTGACGAAACTGCCGTACGCTCTGGCATCCAACTACGGCGGCTACCTGCTGGCCGCGCTGATGGCCGCCGCATGTATCCGTTTCGTCTGGCGCGGGCGAGAAAACCGCAGGGCCGTTTTGCTGGCGGTGCTGGCGGCGGCGCTCTCGCTGGCGGCCATCGCGCCAGTCTCCTACGCTTTGTACGGCGGCATCCGAACACCGGGTACGGGGTACAGAATCGTTTTTTTGCTGAACACCCAGGCGGTTCTCTGCGCGGGCGTCATGGCGGTTCGGACCACCGGACGTTCCGTGCAGGCGCTGATTCTGGCCGTGGCGTTCGCGGTATTGGGGGTAGGCGCTCACAAAACCCGGACCCTATGGGACGGCATCACCGCCTCCGCCCGATTAGAGGGGAATTTCTATCTCAACAATACCGACAAGATTCTGCTGAGCCAGGAGGAGGCCTGGTGGTTCATTCCCTCCGTCCACTGGATGTACGGCGTGAAAGAGCCCCATTACGTGCTCGCGAACCGGAAAACGGCCGGTCGGGTCGCGCCCGGTACGCCGGTCTGGCGCCTCCGCGGTGGCGAGTTCGTAGCCGAGAGGTTGGGCGCGGCCGGCGGCCAGAACGTTCCGGACTAGCGCCGCCCTTGCGCCCGCCCTGGAACCGCGTCACGGCGAACCTTATGCGGCTCTGGATGGAATAGGTTACGATGGCGGGTTGCCGACCATAAGTGGCTTCTTTCTCCGTCTGCTGTGCGCCGCCGCCGCGTTCGTGGTGGTGGAGGGAGCGGTGTTCCGCACCGGCCTCTACACCCGCGTGCTCGAACCGGACTCGTCGGCCGGGTACGTGCAGAGCATCCTCGACAACGAGAAGCGGCGCGTGGTAGCGGGCCCCCACGAAGTGCTCGCCATCGGGGACTCGCGCATGGGATTCCGGGCCCGGGCCGCCAATGAGATTGAAACGGAGACGGGCTACCGATTCGCCACCATCGCCATGCCGGGTTCCACTCCGCGGGTGTGGTACTACATGCTCCGCGACGTCGATCCCACCGCGCGGCGCTACGCCGCCATCCTGATCGGCGTCAACGGGTACGACGACGAAGACTACGAAGATCTTTCCAATCGCGAAATGGACATCCGCTACGTCACCCCGCTGCTCGGCTGGGCCGACGTACTGCCGTTTGCGGCCTCTTTTCCGGAGTGGCGCACCCGCTGGGAAGCCGCCCGCGCCGGGCTGTTCAAAGGCTATGCCTATCGCGCCGACTTTCAGGATTTCCTGGCGCACCACAAGTACCGCATGAAAAAGATCGCGGTCCAGCGGCGCGAGGATGGCCCCCGGCGCTACAACGAGGTTTGGGGCAGCTACAGTGTGACCGGCCTCAGCGTCGACTGGAAGGCCCGGACGATCCACTTTCCGGAAGGCTCCACCGAATCGCAGAAACAGCTCCTGAGGGAAGTGCTGCTGCGCGAGACCATCGAACAGACCGGCCAGCGCGGCAAATACCTACGCGAGTGGTACGGCCGCATCGTGGAGCGCTATCGCGGCTCGCGTACCAGGATCGTGTTTCTGCGCCTTCCCCGCGGTCCCGTGGTGCGGCCGGTTATAGTGGCGCGCAAGAGCGCTGTCGCGCGGGAGTTGGCGGCGTCGAACCCACGGGTGCGGCTGCTACCCGAGCACGCATTCGACTCCCTGGAGCAGCCGCGCTTCTTCGGCGATCCCATGCACCTGAACCACCCGGGCTCGCAGGAGTTTTCGCGCATGGCGGCGCGGCTGACCGCGAGCCTGCTGGACCGCTAAGCCATGCTGTTCAATACGCCCCAGTTCTTCCTCTTCCTGCTGGTGACGCTGAGCCTTTTCTATGTGGCTCCGCGGAGCTGGCGCAAGCCCCTGTTGCTGGCGGCCAGCTACTGGTTTTACATGAGTTGGAACTGGCGCTTCGCCCCGCTGCTGCTCACCCTGACCGCCATCGACTACACCGCCGCCCGCTGGATCGAAGCCACCGCCGATGCGCGGCGCCGCAAGCTGTTGTTGACCGTCAGCATCGCGGCCAACCTCGGATTCCTCGGCTTCTTCAAGTACTACAACTTCCTGGCCGGCAATGCGGCCGCGCTGCTGGGCCGGCCCGAGAACGCCTTCGCTTTCGGCATCGTGCTGCCGCTCGGCATCAGCTTCCACACGTTTCAGAGCATTTCCTATGTGGTGGACGTCTACCGCCGCCAGCAGAAGGCGATCCGCAGCGTGTTGGACTACGCGCTGTTCATCGCCTTCTTCCCGCAACTGGTCGCCGGGCCCATCGTGCGCGCCCATGCGTTCTTCAAGGATCTCTACAACTGGTGCGCGCCATCGGGCGAAGAGCTCAATCGCGGCGCGCTGCTGGTGCTGTTCGGGCTGACCAAGAAGATGGCGCTGGCCGATCCCTTCTCGCTGATTGCCGACCGCTATTTCAGCCACCTGGCGGCGCATCCCGGGGTGTTGCCGGCGTGGAGCGGCGTGCTGGCGTTCGCGGTGCAGATCTACTTCGACTTTTCCGGCTACACCGACATGGCCATCGGCATGGCGCTGCTGATGGGGTTCCACTTCCCGGTGAATTTCCGGCGTCCGTACCTGGCCGCCGGAATCGCCGATTTCTGGCGCCGCTGGCACATGTCGCTCTCCTCGTGGCTGCGCGACTACCTCTACATTGCGCTCGGCGGCAACCGTCGGGGGCGCGTGCGTACCTATTTGAACCTGATGGCGACCATGCTGCTCGGCGGGCTCTGGCATGGCGCCAACTGGAAGTTCGTCGTATGGGGCGGGTATCACGGCGCGCTGCTGGGCGCCGAGCGCGCGGCGGGACGGCGTATCCCGCGCGTCATCACCTTCGTGCTGGTGTCCATCGGCTGGGTGTTTTTCCGCGCCGCCAGCCTGCGCGACAGCGTGACCGTGATCGGCCGCATGTTTTCGGGGCCGCGCGGCGCGTTGCTGTGGGAGCGCTGGCAGATCGACCTCGCCCTGGGAACCTTGGCGCTGGCCATCCTGGAAGAGAAATTCGGCTGGTTCGAGCGGCTGGTGAAGGCTCCGGCGTGGGTGTACGGTGCGGCCATGGCGCTGCTCCTGCTGGCCCTGGAACTGATCGGCGTGACGGAAATTGCCGTCCCGTTCGTCTATTTCCAGTTCTGATCCACGACGTTGGCCACGCCCGTGGCACTCCGGGCATGCGGAGCACGGTTAGTGTTCAGACCGCGAAAACAGTTCCTTTTGTGAGGCGGCTTGCCAAGCTGCGTGCCGGTTGGCAACTGGCACGCGCGGCGATTGCCAATCGCCGCGCAGGATGCCATCCTGCCCCACGGAAATCGCACCCTGTCAAGCGGTCACAGTATTAGCCGCCCGCGGTAACCTTCTTCTGCACCCGGACGACGCGCACATCGGACACCGCCATGAGCCCGGTGTCCATCATCTGTTCCACGACTGGAACCAGGCGGCTCAGGTTTTCCGCCGTATCGACGATGGAGATCATGATGGGCTGGTCATGGCGCGCCAGGTGCGACCGGTGCATCTCGGCGCTCTCGCCGTATCCTTCGAGTCCACGGAAGACGGTGGCGCCGGCGATCTTCAACTCGCGGCACCGGGCGACAATCGCTTCGTAGAGCGGCTTGCCCTGAAATCGATCGCCTTCGGAAATGTGAATGCGCAGAAGTCTAGCTGGATAGTCTGGTTGCATCGGCTGCCTCCACAGCTTTGGAACCGCGAACCAAGCGGACAATCTCCGCGTCGGAGATCACGATCAGTCCATCTTCGAGCATCTCTTCGACCACTTCGGCCGCGGCGGAGATTTTTTCGGCCGTGTCGATCACCGACACCATGACCGGGAGATCCCGCGTCGGATGAAAAAAGGTCGCCTTGTGCTGATGACCTTTGGCGCCGTATCCGAGGATGCCGCGGTACACCGTCGCGCCGGCGATGTCCATCATGAGGAGCTTCCTGACGATGGCGTCGTAGAGCGGCGCCTCGTGCCACTTGTCGGCCTCTCCCATGTATACGCGCAGGAGCTTGGCGGGCCCCTGCTTGCGTTCGTGCGGAGTCCTGGGCTCGGGCTTCGCCGGCTTGCGCGCGAGTTTCACTACCGTGGTGTCTTGCACTTCGATCAAGCCGTCGGACACCATCTCGTAAAGCGTGGGCAGGACCTCGTCCACCTTTTCCGGAGTTTCCACGAACTCGATGCGGATCGGCAGGTGCTGGGCCAGCACCTCGATCTTCGGCGTGTGCAGCAATTGGTGCGACCCGAAGCCCGAGTAGGCCCGGGTAGCGGTGGCGCCGGAGACTCCTTTATGCATCAGGAAGATCATGATGGAGTCGTGCAGGGCGGTCATGTGGTGCTGCGTGTCTTCGTTGATGAAGATGGTGACCTTCTTTGCGGGGCCTTTGGTCAGCATTTTGCCTCCATGTACATTATCGGCGAGCCGCCTTACGTTTCATGTGTCCAAATCTCCCACCGGCTCTCCATAGGCGGATTCCCCGGGTTCCCGCTCCTTCCCCGGCAAGAGATGCCGCGGCATGAAGCGGGCGTTAGCGATGGCAGTCGGGATGACCGCGCTCCCGATGACCGTGGCCACCAGATGCGAATACTGGGTTTGGCTGATGATTCCATGATTTAACCCGAACAGCGCCGAGATGGTCCCGAAGGTCAGGCCGGTTGACATCATCAGAGAATAGTAGATCCCATCGTGACCGCTGTAGCCGAAGGCCCTCACCGTGGGCAGCAGGCCGAGCATTTTCGAGCCCATCTTGGCGCAGAAAAGCGCGACGAAAGCCAGCGGCGCGGCAACCAGAGCGGGGACGGAAACAAAGCTGCCAGCGCGGATAAAGTAAAACGGCGTCAGCAGCCCGAACGTCAAGGTTCGCAATCGGCGGATCAGGAAGTGGTCCTTGCCCACGGTCCCCGCCAGCACCATGCCGATCAGATAGGCTGGCAGAACCGCCTCGCTGCCGGACCATACCGCGAGGCCACCCATGCCGAACAACAGGAACAGGATGTACTTGGTCTCCAGTTCGGAAACGCGCCCGCCGTACCTGTCGAAGAACCAGGTTGTGACGAAAGGCAGAGTCAGGAACACGACGAGGCTGGTTCCTATGAAGATGAGCGTCTTGATGGTGAAAGGCGAGAAGATGAGGCCCAACGCGATGACGGTGCCCAGGTCATTGATGAAGCAGGCGGCGAGGATGGCTTTCCCGTACGTGGTCCGGTTGAATCCAAGTTCCAGCATGACAGAATAGACCACCGCTACCGAAGTGGTGGAGAGCGCCACGCCGGCCAGCCAGGAGGGACGCCACGCCCAGCCGAGAACATAATGGGCCACCAGCGTAGCTCCCAGGAACGGCGCGAAGAATCCGACGAGTCCGACGGCCGACGATTCTTTCCATTTGGCGCGAAACACCTCCGGGTCCAGTTCGGCCCCCGCGAGAAAGGTGAGCACGATGGCGCCGGTGCCCGCCAGAAAAGTGATCCACTGCGCTTTGGCTCCCAATGCACTGACGCCGACGATGGCGCCGATGACGAGTTGGGCGACGGTGCCGACGACAATCTCGGAGAGCGCCGTGGAAATCCTCAGCCAGTTAGCCGCCAGGACCGCGACCAGCGCCAGCAGAAGCCAAAGAGCCGCGACAAACCACACTTGATCCATCGATGGACCTCCATATTCCAACGTCTTGTGGTTTGCCTGGGAGGGATTGTTTCCGGCCACTCCTACAGGGAAACCACTGTAGGAGTTATTGGCCGTTTGCGACGGCGTTAAGCGAACTCCACCGCTACTGCTAGCTCAAATATACGCCTCACGGTGGGACGAATCAACACCGCGGTTCGATTCCAGCCGGGCTGTCGCCGCGGGTGGGCAGGGGCCGGTCCTTCATCGCGGCGTGATCAGCCCGCCGAGCTTGTCCGCCTCGCTCGAAGCACTCCGCGGAAAACGTGTCGCATAGGCTTCCGGGTACTTCAGGCCCGACCCGGTGTTGTAGATCACAATGCGGTCCGTGCTCTTTAGGAAGTGCGACCGCAACAGGCGCGCCGCCGCGTCCACACAGGCCGCGCCCTCCGGCGCCGCGAAGATGCCTTCGTCACTGGCCATACTCACACCGGCCTCCAGCATGTCCTCATCGCCCACGGCGATGGCCGTGCCGCCGCTCTCGCGCACCGCATTCAGCACCAGGAAATCGCCCAGCGGTTTGGGCACGCGGAGGCCGCTGGCCACGGTGTAGGCGCCATCCCAGAAGCGGCTCCGCGGCTCACCAGCCAGGAACGCGCGCACCACCGGCTGGCAGCCATCCGCCTGCACCGCGATCATCTTGGGACGCCGGGAGCCTATCCAGCCCAGTTTCTCCATTTCGTCGAACGCCTTCCACATGCCGATCATGCCCACGCCGCCGCCGGTGGGATAGAAGATCGCGTCCGGCAGTTCCCAGCCCATCTGCTCCGCCACCTCGTACCCCATGGTCTTCTTGCCTTCGATGCGGTACGGCTCCCTGAGCGTGCCGGCGTCGAACCAACCCTCTTGCGGGCACAGTTCCGCCACCATCCGGCCGCAATCGGAGATCAGCCCGTCCACCAGGGTGATGTGCGCGCCATACGCCTTGCACTCCAGGTAGTTGGATTGCGGGACGTCGCGCGGCATGAAGATGTGGGCTTCGATTCCGGCCGCCGCCGCGTACGCCGCCAGGGCGCTGGCCGCGTTGCCGGCCGAGGGGATCGCCACCTTCTGGATGCCCAGTTCGACGCACATGGAGACGGCGCAGGCAAGGCCGCGCGCCTTGAAGGACGCCGTCGGATTGAGCCCTTCGTCCTTCACCCAGAGCTGCTCCGCGCCGATGCGCGCGCCCAGGCGCCGGGTCCGCACCAGCGGCGTCCAGCCCTCACCCAGCGTCACCACGCTCGGTTCGGCGGCCGGCAGCACCGGCGCGTACCGCCACATGTTGGGCGGGCCGCCGGCCACATCCCGCCGTAGCCAGCGATGCCGGATGACCGCGAGATCGTACCGCACCAGCAGCGGCCCTCCGCACGCGCACAGGTTGGCCACCGCCAGGGCATCGTGCTTGGCGCCGCAGAGGCTGCATTCCAGATGGGTCGCTTTAGGCATTCAGTAGAAGTCTAACATCTGGCCACTTGCGTACTCCGTGCCGCTCGAGTTGGCAGGTTTTCTCCTGCACGAGCGGGTCCGCGCCTCCGCGCCATGCGACGCCTGGGCCGCCACCACGGTAGAATCGTAGATACGCGGGCGCGTAGCTCAGGTGGATAGAGCATCAGCCTTCTAAGCTGAGGGTCGCTGGTTCGAGTCCAGCCGCGCCTACCAAAATCAATGGTATAGCGGTGCTCGAAAAAGCTGTATTCCTCCGGCATTCCATTACACGAAGCTGGAGAATTCGGTGCTCGGCAGAGAAGTGGTCCGGATGTTCTGCCGCTTCAGTTGCCGGCGGCCTTCTTGGCGTAGCCCACGGTTTGGGCCAGGATGATCCGCTGCCCGGCGCGCAGGTTCAGCGCTTTGCCCAGATCGTCGCGGTTCACCGATCCGCGCACCACCGTGCCCAGACCTTCGGAAGCGCAGAACAGATAGACGTTCTGTGCGATGAACCCGGTATCGGCGTTGGCGGTAGCCAGCCTTGCCGCATCGTCACCGCCCAGCTTGGCGGTGTCGGCCACATAGATCAGATTGAGGGGCGCGTCGGCGGGATACGGCTGGGTTCCAGCCAACTTCCGCAGGTCGGACCGCGTCACGGGCTTGAGCGCGTTCGCCTGGGCATCGTAGAGGTAGGCTCCATCGGCCATGATCGCGTAGACGTCGATTTCCTGGCGGTTGGATGCCGACGGCGCCGTGCGGCGACCGTCCTCGCGGTTGATGCCCCAGGCAGCCCATAGAAGGTTCGAAATCGTCTGTTTGGAAAGCGCCTCCGGGCCGAAGTCGCGGACCGACTTCCGCTCTTTGAGAACCTGCATGAGCGGCTTGCCGCCGCTGGTTTGAGGGGTTGGCAGCGCAACCGGCTTGAGTTCCTGGCCGGTGATCAGTCCTACCGGGACCAGTAAGAGAGCGACGAGAGATTTGGACATCCGATTCTCCATTCGCAGTATAGCCGATGGCGGGGCGGGAGCTAGTGCATGCCGCGGACGGTGATGCCGACCAGCGCCAGGGTGAGGCCGATCATGATCACGACGGTGGCCCAGGAGACCAGGTTGAAGGTGCGCGAGTTGACCCATTCGCCCATGAGGTCCACCTTGTTGATCAACAGCACCATGAAGATGAGCACGAAGGGCAGCAGGATGCCGTTGAGCACCTGGGAGAGCAGGATCATCTTGATCAGCGGGAAACTGGGGATCAGCACGACGCCGGCGCCCACCACGATCAGCAGGGTGTACAGCGAGTAGAAGATGGGCGCGTCCTTCATCCGCTTGTTGACACCGGCTTCGAAGCCGAGGCCTTCGCAGACGGAATAGGCGGTGGACAGGGGCAGGATGCAGGCCGCGAAGATGGAGGCGTTGAACAGCCCGGCGCTGAACAGCAGGAAGGCATATTCGCCGAAGGGCTTGAGCCCCAGGGCGGCTTCGGAGGCATCCTGGATCTCGCGCGGGCGCACGGAATAGATGGCACCGGCGCAGGCCACGATGATGAAGAAGGCGATCACCGAAGTCATGAAACAGCCGACGATCACCTCGATGCGCGACTTCTTGTACTCCTTGGCGGTGACGCCTTTTTCCACCACCGCCGCCTGCAGGTAGAACTGCATCCAGGGGGCGATGGTGGTGCCCACCATGCCGATCAGCATATAGATGTAGCCGGGCTCGAACAGCAGCACCGGCTTCACGCTGTAAATGGCGGCTTCCTTCCAGTCGGGCTTGACCAGGAATCCGGAGATGACGTAGGTGACGTAGAAGACGCAGGCGAAGAGAAAAATCTTCTCGACGCTCTGATAACTGCCCTTGACCACCAGGAACCAGACCGCGAAGGCCGCCAGCGGGACGGAGACGTAGCGGCTGATGTGGAACAACTCGAGCGAACTGGCCACGCCGGCGAATTCGGCCATCACGTTGGTCAGGTTGGCCAGCACCAACACGCCCATCAGCAGGAAGGTGATGCGCAGGCCGAACTCTTCGCGGATGAGGTCGCTCAAGCCCTTGCCGGTGACGGCGCCCATGCGGGAGCTCATCTCCTGGATGATGATGAGCGCCACGGTAATGGGCAGCAGGGTCCACAGGGGCAGATAGCCGTAGCGGGCGCCGGCGGCGGAATAGGTGTAGATGCCGCCGGAATCGTTATCGACGACGGCGGTGATGAAGCCGGGTCCGACGACGGCGAAGAAGACCGCCAGGTGGTAGCGGAAACGTTTGATGAGTTCCCGCATCCGTCACTTCTGCCTTAACACGGAAATGACATCGTCGGCCGTGATCACACCGGCGAGTTTGCCGTCTTCGTCCACCACGGGTAAAGTCAGCAGGTTGTATTTATCGAAGAGTTCGGTCACGCGGTCCTGTTTCTCGTCCACCGTCACCTGGATCAGAGTGTCGGAGGCCATTTCCTTGAGGCGCGCGATGCCCGAGGCGATGAAGAGGCGTGCCATGGGGATGGAGGCGGTGAGATGTTCCTCGCTGTCCACCAGGAAGAGGGTGTTCAGGGTCTCCAGGAGGTCTTCGTTGCCCCGGAAGGCGGTCATGGCGTCGGCCACGGTAGCGGCGTCGTGGAGGGCGACGTACTCGGTGTTCATCATGCCGCCGGCGGTATCCTCGCGGAATTCGAGAAGTTCGCGGACCTCGGTTTTGGGAGCGGAGTCCATTTCCTCGAGAATCTCTTCGCTGGTTTCCTCCTCCAGTTCGGAGAGGATATCGGCGGCCTCGTCGGGCGCCATTTCCTCCACGATATCGGCGGCCTTCTCGGGTTCCAGGGATTCCAGGATGCTGGCCTGCATTTTGGGGTTCTCGACTTCCGAAAGGGCGTCGGCGGCGGCTTCGCTATCGATGGTTTCGAAGATGGCCTCGCGCTCGGCGGGGCCGAGTTCCTCGACGATGTCGGCCAGGTCGGCGGGGTGCATCTGCTCCAGCTTGGTGTACGAAATGTTGAGGCGCAGGCGGCGCAGCGGGTCGGGTTCGACGACGTTGGCGAACTCCCAGGAGATGGAACTGGGCGGAATAGAACGCTGCAGGCGGCGGATCCACATGGGCGGCAGGATGCCCTGGAAGACGCGGCGCAGGATGCTGCGAACCCCGATATCGACGTCCAGAACGTTGAGCGTATCGCGCACGCCATCGTGCAGGATGGTCATGGTGATGTCGTTGACGCGGACCACCTTGCGGCCGGTGACATCGATGATCTGCTGGTCCAGCAGATCTCTGGCGATGCGCATGAGGTACTCATCGTCATGGTAAGGGACCAGGATTTCCTCGCTGAGTTCGATGCCTTTGGCGAGGGAAATGGTGTGGACCTGATCGAAACGGATGGCCAGCCAGGCGTCGCCGCCACCCACCAGCAGGCGGTCGATGCGGGAGGCGTGGACGAGGGGGACCATGGCGGCGTCCTTGACCCGGCCGATCCGGCGGCCCTTCATGTCTACCACCGGCATGGACAGCAGTTCCGTGAAATAGAGGAGATTGTCCGCCATCGAAAACGTCCCAGCGCCAGACCGATGCGAGCGCCCCGGGTGGGACGGAAGTTCGACAGTGGTACGGATGCGCTCTACACGGCCTTTGGACGCTAAACCTTAATATGGCGCATCGGATTGCGTCGCCGCAACAAAAAAGTGTCGACCGCGCGTACCGGGCTTCGGGTTCGCTGGGAATTTTCGGGATGCGATTTGACGCGGAGACGCAGAAATCCGTCCATGTGCCGATAAGAATGGAGACGGCGCCACGAAGCGACCTATGACCCGCGCTCACATTCAAACCAGGGTATGGCTAAGTATCGGGATCTTCGTCCTGGGATTCCTGTTGACAACCGTCGTGTCGCAGATGGAGCAAAGGCGTGCGGAACGGGGCCTCGCCGCCATCGCCGATGCCTTCCTGCCCGCGGCCGAACATGGCCGTGATGCCGGCGCCTCCTTTCAGCGAGTGGTGGAGGAGTACAGCACGGGTTTCCTGATCGGCGACCGTTCCGACCTGGATCGCGCCCGCGTGGAAGGCGCGCGTGCGATCAAAGCGCTGCACCGGATCGGCGCGACGCAAGGGATCAATGCCGAGCGCACTCGATCCGCCGAGCGCCTGGCAACCACTCTGACGGAGTTTTTGGAGGAGGCCGACCCGGTATACGGGGGCTCCCTGCCCATCCATGGGGAGACGATGCCGGAATTGCGGGATCGCTTTCGCCGGCTGACGGCCAGTACGACCATGTTGGATGCCGGCCTTCAGTCTCTCGCCACCGGCCTTTCCAGCGACGTTCAACAGCGAATAGACAAGTTGCGGAGCCGGTCCGCGACCATGCGCGCGTTCATGTTCGGCATCTTTGCCGCCACCATGGTGATGGCGGTCACCCTGGTGAACCTGACCATCCGGCGGTCGATTCTGGCTCCGTTGGCGAAATCCCAAAATGCACTGGCCCACGAGCGCGATCTTCTGCGGATTCTGATGGACCACATTCCGGACTGCATCTATTTCAAGGACGCCGAAAGCAAGTTCCTATGCATCAACCGGGGGCAGGCGGCCCTGCTGGGCGTCAACGACCCGGTGGAAGCCCTGGGACACTCCGACGCCGACTACTTCGATGCGGCGGTCGCCCGCAAAACCCGGGCTGACGAACAACGGATTCTCCGGACCGGTGAACCCTTGACCGGGAGCATCGAACGCATCACCAGGCACGGGTTGACCTGGTGGGTAACCGCCTCCAAGGTACGGGTACGCGACGAAGCGCAAAACACCAACATGATCGTGGGGCTTTCCCGGGACATGACCGAATGGAAGAAGACGGTGGACAAGCTAGCAGAGAGTGAGGAGTCGTTGCGGCTGCTCTTCGCGGCCATCCCACACGCGGTCTGGGTCTACGATGTGGAAACGCTGCGCTTCCTGAAAGTCAACGAGGCGGCCTCTCGCCGGTATGGCTACTCGGCCGGGGAATTCGAACACATCACGGCCAGCGACCTGCACCCGCCGGCGGAGGCCAGCCGGCTGGAGACCATCCTGGCGCGGGTGTGGGATATCGGCGGAGAAGTGCCCCCGCAGGGGCGCTGGCAACACCGGACGCGGGCTGGCGACCTGCTGGAGGTGGAAATCCACGCCCGCCTGCTGAGGTTCAAAGATCGCCCAGCCATTCTGGCGGTGGTGCAGGACGTGACGGACCGCAAACGGCTGGAACTGGAACTGCAGACTTCCCAGAGGCTGGAAGCGGTCGGGCAGTTGGCGGCGGGAATCGCCCACGAAATCAACACGCCGATCCAATTTGTGGGCGACAACCTGCATTTCATCCAGGGCGCCTTCGAAGACCGCGAGGCAGTCATGGAAAGGTATCGCCTATTGCATCGGGCGGCACTCGCGGGAGACGTGCCTCGCGCCGTCCTGGAAGACCTGGAGAAGGCGCTGGAGGCGGCGGACTTGGAATACCTGGCCAAGGAGGTGCCCAAGGCACTGGAGCAGTCGCTGGGCGGCGTCGAACGAATCGCGACCATCGTACGGGCGATGAAAGCCTTCGCCCATCCCGGTCAAAAGGAGAAGGTGGCGGCGGACCTGAACAAGGGGCTGAGGGACACGCTGACGGTGGCCGGCAATGAACTGAAATACGTGGCCGACGTGGAGACCGATTTCGGCGAACTGCCACCGGTGGTGTGTCACCTGGCGGACTTGAACCAGGTATTCCTCAACCTCCTGGTGAATGGCGCGCAGGCCATCGGAGCGGTGGTGAAAGAAAGCGGGGTGAAGGGACGAATCCGGGTGACGACGCGAGCGGACGGCGACTGGGTAACGGTGTCGATCAGCGACACGGGATGTGGCATTCCCGAGGCGATCCGGGCGCGGGTGTTTGACCAGTTCTTTACGACCAAGGAGGTGGGGCGCGGCACCGGCCAGGGCCTGGCGCTGGCGCGCAGCATCGTGGTCGACAAGCACGGCGGCAGGATCGCCTTCGAGCCGAATCTACCGCAAGGAACCACGTTTGTGGTTTCCGTGCCAACCGGTCTCCCGCGCGCCGTATCGCCGGACGGCGCGGCTGCGGTTGCGGAGAGTATCGCATGAAGAGCATCTTGTTCGTGGATGACGAGCCGTTGATTCTGGCGGGGCTGCAGCGCCTGTTGCGTGCGCATCGCAATGAGTGGGATATGACGTTTGCCGGTAGTGGAGCGGAGGCGCTGGCCCTGTTCGATACCAAGTCTTTCGACGCGGTGGTGACCGACATGCGGATGCCCGCCATGGACGGAGCCAAGCTGCTGGAATTAATCCGCGAACGGTCCCCGGGCACGGTTCGTATCGTGCTTTCCGGGTACTTCGAATCAGCCACCGCAATGCGGGCGGTTCCGGTGGCCCATCAGTATCTGGCGAAGCCTTGCGATCCCAACAAGTTGCGCGAAGCCCTCGAACGATCCTGCGGAGTTGCCAGCCTGCTGCCGGATGAGGCGCTGCGCCGGGTAGTCGGGGCGATCGGAGGACTGCCGGCGCTGCCGCGCACCTCGGCTCTGCTGACGGAGGCCCTCGAAAAGCCCGACATTCCCCTGGTGGAGATCGGCAAAATCGTGGAGCACGATGTGGCCATCACGGCCAAGCTGCTGCAACTGGTGAACTCGGCTTTTTTCTGCCTGCCCTACCGTGTCACATCGGTTCGCGGGGCGGTGAGCTATCTGGGATTGGATACCTTGAAGCACCTGGTGTTGTCGATTGAGTTGTTCCGCACCATGAAGCCCCGCCAGGCCATCGCGGGTTTCTCGCTGACGGAGTTCGAGGAGCAGTCCCACCTGGCGGCGCGTATCGCCGCGCGGTTGCCGGCAGCGGAGCCGATAGTGGCGGCCGGGGTGGTGGCCAGTGTGCTGCACGACGCGGGAAAGCTGGTGCTGGCGGCGCATCTGCCGCACGAATTCGAACTGGCGCTAAAAGCGTCGCGGACCGGGCAACGGCCGCTGCACGTGGTAGAAATGGAACAAATGGGGACCACCCATGCGGAAATCGGGGCATACCTGTTGGGCCTGTGGGGACTGTCCGGCGCGGTAGTGGATGCGGTGAGCCGCCACCATCGGCCGGAGATTCCGGAAGGCGGCGGCGCCGGCCTGGACGTGCTGGCGATTACCCACATCGCCGACGGTTTGGCCTGCGAAGCGGTGCGCGACAAAACCGGAGAAGCACCGCCAGCCAGCGCCGATCTTCTGAACTACGAATACCTGTCTCAACTTGGCGTGGAAGCGGAGTTGCCGGGGTGGCGCGCCATGGCCCAACAAGTGCATGAGGGGTTGCCGGGAGAATAGTGATGGCAGATCTGTCGAAACCGCGGGTATTGCTGGTGGACGATGAACCCGACTTGCTGGATGGGATGGTTCGCAGCCTGCGCTCCGAGCATTTTGAACTGGCCACCGCGGGCGGTCCGGTTGAGGCGCTCGAGGTGTTGCGGGACCGCGGTCCATTCGCCGTCATCGTCTCGGATTTGCGGATGCCGGTGATGGACGGAGTGGTGTTGCTCGGCCAGGCGCGCAAGGCAGCGCCGGACACGGTGAGAGTGCTGTTCACGGGGGCGCCCGATCTGGACCGGGCCATTGCCGCCATCAACGAGGGAGCCATCTTCCGGTTCGTCACCAAGCCGTGCTCCCGGGTCATGATGGCACTGACGCTGAAAAGCTGCGTCGAGCAGTACGAGCTCATCACGGGGCAGCGCATCCTGCTGGAGCAGACGCTGCACGGAGCCATTAAGGCCCTTACCGACGTGCTGGGATTGACGAACCCCCTGGCCTTCGGGCGTGCCACGCGGTTGCGCCGCGTGGTACGCATGGTGGCTCTGGTGGCGGGCATCGCGGAGGTCTGGCAGGTGGAAGTTGCCGCCATGCTGTCGCAAATCGGCTGCGTGATCCTGCCGCGCGCGATGCTGGAGAAGATGAATGCCGGTGAAAGGCTGACCGGCGAAGAAGAAGGCATGGTCCGGCGCGCACCGGAGATGGTGGAGCAGATACTTTCCAACATCCCGCGTCTGGAAGAAGTGCGCGAGATCCTGCGTTACCAGGACAAGCACTATGATGGGTCCGGCGCGCCCCACGGCACGGCGGGCGGTGAAGCCATCCCTTGGGGAGGCCGCGCTTTGAAACTGGTCCTCGACCTCGACCAACTGGAAAGCGAAGGCACACCGCTCTCCCAGGCCTGCGACGCGATGCGCGGGCGAACGGGTTGGTACGACCCCGTCATCCTGGAGGTGCTGGCGAAAGTCCGCGGCGCCCAGGAGAGCTCCGAAGTTCGGGAGTTGCCGGTGACGAGCCTGCGGCCTGGAATGATCTTTGCGCAGGACGTGCGGAACCGAAAAGGGAACCTGTTCGTGGCCCGGGGTCAGGAAGTGACTCGCGGCCTGGTGGAAAAGCTGAAGCTCTTCGCTCCGGATCTGCTCGGCGGAGCCTGGATCCGCGTGATTGTCGAGGATCCCCAACCAGGCGAGGCACGGCCGCGCTAAGGCAGCTTTGACAGACCACGAAAGGCGATGGTCTGTCCCACCGAGAGGGGCCCCACATACCGGAGGAGCGTACTAGGGACCTGGTTTGGTACCCAAAGTACCGTTTTATGTGCGACTTAGGACAACTGGAGAGGCGCTGGGCATTGAGTGCTCTACCGCAAACCGATATGCTTGTCGATAGGTAATTAGAGCGAGGAGTTTTCAGGCTCTCAGATCATGCCGGCGAAACAGCTGCTCCAGGACAAAGATCGCAAGTTTCAGTTGCTGTTCGAGGACCACCCTCAACCCATGTGGGTGATCGACCCCGCGGAGCGCAGAATCCTGGAAGCCAATCGGGCGGCAGAACTGCTGTACGGCCATACGCGGGACCAGTTTCGCGGCATGAGCCTGGAAGCGGTGCTGGTGAGTGAAGCGACCGGCGAATCCGCCAGCCCGCGGCGGCATCGCACCAGTACCGGCCGCATCATCGACGTGGAAATGGCCCACCATCCGATCGAGTTCGGCGGGCATGCGGCGGACCTGGTGGTGCTGATGGACGTGACCGGGCGCCGCCAGTTGGAAGACCAGTTGCGGCAGGCGCAGAAAATGGAAGCCGTGGGCATGCTGGCCGGCGGCGTGGCGCACGATTTCAACAACCTGCTGACCATCATTTCGGGCTACAGCCAACTCCTCCTGAACTCTCTCGCGCCGGGCGATGCGAATCACTATTCGGCGGAGCAGATTCTGAAAGCGGGGGAACGCGCTGCCACGCTGACCCGGCAACTGCTGGCTTTCAGCCGGCCGCAGGTGTTGCAGCCCAAGGTGCTGGAACTGAACAAGCTGGTCACCAGTCTGAGCACGCTGCTGCGGCGCCTGATCGGCGAGGATGTGGATTTGCAACTGGCGCTGCGGGCGGATCTGGGGATGGTGAGCGCGGACGCCGGCCAGATCGAACAGGTGCTGATGAACCTGGTGGTCAACGCGCGCGATGCCATGCCGAAAGGCGGCACGCTCACCATCGAGACGGCTAACGTGGAACTCGACGAAAGCTACTCGGGGCGCCACCTGGCGGTGAAACCCGGGCCGTACGTTCAGATCGCCGTGAGCGACAACGGCGGCGGCATGGATGAAGCCACCCAGGCGCGCCTTTTCGAGCCGTTCTTCACCACCAAAGCTGCCGGCCGGGGCACGGGGTTGGGGCTCTCGACCGTGTTCGGCATCGTGAAGCAAAGCGGCGGGCATCTGGACGTGTACAGCGTGCCCGGCCGCGGCACCTCGGTGAAGGTATACCTGCCGCGGAGCGATCAGCCGGCCGAGGTGGAAGCCGAAGCCACTCGCAAGCGGGTGGCGACCGGGTCGGAAACGGTCCTGCTGGTGGAAGATGAGGAGGCGGTGCGCCGGCTGGTGCGCGAGGCCCTGGTGCGCGCGGGTTACAAGGTGATGGACACGTCGGATCCACTGGAAGCGCGACGCCTGTCGGAGAGCTATCGGGGGATGATTCACCTGCTGATCACCGACGTGGTGATGCCTAAGGTGAGCGGGCGGGAGCTGGCCGAGGAGCTGCGCGCGCGGCGTGCGGGCATGAAGGTGTTGTACATGTCCGGCTACGCGGACAACGCGATCGTGAACACGGGCATTCTCCAGAAGGAAGTGGCCTTTCTGCAAAAGCCCTTCACACCGGCGGCACTGACCCAAAAAGTGCGCGAGGTTCTGGGAAGCGGCGGGCACACGACGCGCCGCGCCGGGAAATAGCGGAACGGCAAAGCCGGACCTGCACAGGAAGACGAAATACTCGTACGAAACCTTGGGCCACGGATGAACACGGATAAACACGGATAGGCACAAGCCGTTTTATCGGTGTCCATCCGTGTCCATCTGTGGCCCAATGTGTTTTTCTTGATTCTCGCGCGGTGGCACAATAGTCTAAATGAGGCAAATCCTCGTGCTATTGGCCGCTGCCGCCGTTATGCCCGACCTGAATCAACTGACACAGATGAGCGCGCGTTTCGCGCCCGTCACCCTGAAGTACGATGCCGCCGCGCTCTCCGCCGGCGACCGCCAGGCGCTGCTCAAACTCGTGGAAGCGGCGCGCGTACTGAACTACCTGTTCCTGGATCAGTTGTGGAGCGGGAATCGCGAACTGTACGCGAAATTGCTGCGCGACAGGACGCCGCTGGGTAGAGCCCGCCTGCGCTATTTCTGGCTCAACAAGGGGCCGTGGAGCGATCTCGACGACCACGCCGCGTTCATCCCCGGCGTGCCCGCGCGCAAACCGCCGGGCGCCAATTTCTATCCCCCCGGCATGACCCGCGAAGAGTTCGAGGCCTGGGTCAAAGCGCTGCCCGCCCCACAGCGCGAACAGGCCGTGGGATTCTTCACCGTCGTCCGGCGCGATGCCCAAAAACAATTGAGCCTGGTCCCTTACAACCAGGAGTACGCGGCCGATCTGGGGAGGGCGGCGGGCCTCCTGCGGGAAGCCGCGGCGCTCACCGGGAACGCGTCGCTGAAGAAGTTCCTGACGTTGCGCGCCGAGGCCTTCCTCTCTAACGACTACTACGCCAGCGACGTGGCCTGGATGGATCTGGATGCGCCGCTCGACATCACCATCGGCCCCTACGAGACCTACAACGACGAGTTGTTCGGCTACAAGGCCGGGTTCGAAGCCTATATCGCGATCCGCGACGAAGCCGAGACCAACAAGCTCAAGACCGTGGCGGCGCACCTGCAGGAAGTGGAGGACCACCTGCCGCTGGACGCGCGCTATCGCAATCCGAAACTGGGCGCTTCGGCGCCGATACGCGTGGTGAACGAAGTCTACGCCGCGGGCGATGGCGCGCACGGCGTGCGCACGGCGGCCTTCAATCTGCCCAATGACGAGCGCGTGATTGCGCAGAAGGGCAGCGCGCGCATCATGCTGAAGAACGTTCAGGAAGCCAAGTTCACCAGCACCCTGATTCCCATCGCCGCGCGCGTGCTGGCACCGGGCGCGAGAGAAGACCTCAGCTTCAACTACTTCTTCACCCACATTCTGGCGCACGAGCTCAGCCACGGCATCGGCCCGCACCAGATCGCGGTCGCGGGACGCGCCACCACGCCGCGCCAGGAGTTGAAGGAACTCTATAGCGCCATCGAAGAGGCCAAGGCGGATATCACCGGCCTGTTCATGCTGGAGTACCTTTTCGACCACAAGCTGATGGAGGGCCCCGCGTACGAGCGGCCGCTTTACACCACGTATCTGGCGTCGGCATTCCGCTCCGTGCGGTTCGGCGTCACTGAAGCGCACGGCAAAGGCATGGCGCTGCAGTTCAATTACTTGCTGGACAAGGGCGCGTTCACCCTCAACGCGGACGGCACGTTCGCCGTGGATGTGCCGAAGATGAAGTCGGCGGTGCGCGACCTCACGCACGATCTGCTCACCATCGAAGCGGAGGGGAATTACGGCGCCGCGAAACGGATGCTGGACACGCTGGCGGTGATCCGCCCCGCGATGCAGAAGGCGCTGGATGGCCTGAAAGACCTGCCCACCGATATCGACCCGGTCAACGAGAGCCGGTAGTAAGCAACTAAAGAGCCGGGAAGAAATGCGCCCGCCAGCGGGCGTTTGGCAGGCTGAAGCCTGCCCCACCAAACGAACCTCTTGACCTGTCTACAACTTCAGGGTTGAGACTAAAGGAAGAGCGATGTCACTGACCGTCACACGCCTGGCGCGGAGCTGCAATCTGGCACGCAGCACGGTGCTGTACTACGAGTCCATCAACCTGTTGACGCGGCCCCGGCGGAGCGCCGGCAACTACCGCGTCTACTCGGAAAAGGATATCGACCGGCTGCGCCTGATCTGTACCTACCGCGACGCCGGCCTGACGCTGGCGGACATTCGTTCCATCCTCGACGCGCCCTCTAGCGATGCAGCCGCCGTGCTGCGCCGCAGGCTGACGGAACTCAGCGCCGGCATCGAGCGCTTGCGGGAACACCAGCGGGCGATTGCGCGCCTGCTGAAAACGACAGATCGATTCAGGAGACTACCCGTGGTAACGAAAGAGAAATTCACCACCATCTTGCGCGCCGCCGGCTTCACGAAAGAGGATATGCGCCGGCTGCACACCGAGTTCGAAAGCAGCGCCCCCACCGAGCACCAGGAGTTCCTGGAGTTCCTGCACATTCCCGAGGAAGAGATCCGCTCCATCCGCGCATGGAGCCAGGGGAAGAGTTAGGTCCTGGCAGGCTGAAGCCCGCCCACCTTTTACACAGCGGCGAGGACTTCCTCCGAGTTCAGGATGGCCGCGGCCTTTTCGAACTTCTGGAAGTTCTTGCGGAACCGGGCGGCCAGGTCCTTGGCGGCCCGATCGTAGGCCAGCGGGTCTGTCCACGTAGCGCGCGGGTCGAGGGCGTCGGAATCCACGTTGGGGCAAGCGATGGGAACGTGCACTTTGAAGACCGGGTCGATGCGGTAATCGGCCTTGGCCAGCGATCCACTGAGCGCTTCGGTGACCAGCGCGCGAGTGAGGGGGAGGCTCATGCGCCGTCCGGCGCCAAAGGGTCCGCCGGACCAACCGGTATTGATCAGCCAGCAGGACGACTTGTGTTCGCGCATCTTCTTGCCGAGCATCTCCGCGTAAACCTCCGGATTGCGCGGCAGAAAGGGCGAACCGAAACAGGCGCTGAAGGTGGCTTCGGGTTCCTTGCCGAGGCCGCGCTCCGTGCCGGCCACCTTGGCGGTGTAACCGTTGAGGAAGTGAAACATGGCCTGGTTGGGCGTGAGACGGGAAAGCGGAGGCAGCACGCCGAAAGCGTCGCAGGTCAGGAAAACGATATTCTTCGGATGGCCGCCGGCGCCTTCGAGAATCGCGCCGTCGATGAAGGTCACCGGATACGCCGCGCGCGTGTTTTCGGTAAACGTGGTGTCGTCGAAATCGAGCAGGCGCAGTTCGGTATTGAGGGCGACGTTTTCGAGCACCGTACCGAAGCGGATGGCATCCCAGATCTGGGGCTCGGTCTCGCGGCGCAGACGGATGCACTTGGCGTAGCAGCCGCCCTCGAAATTGAAGACGCCCGAGGGCGCCCAGCCATGCTCGTCGTCGCCGATCAGCCGGCGCGTGGGGTCGGCGGAGAGGGTGGTTTTGCCGGTGCCGGAGAGGCCGAAAAAGACCGCGGTGACGCCATCGGCGCCCACGTTCGCCGAGCAGTGCATGGGGAGGACGTCCTGCGTGGGAAGGAAATAATTCAGCACGCTGAAGATGGCCTTCTTCATTTCACCGGCGTATGCGGTGCCGCCTACGATGACCAGTTTCCTGGTGAAGTTGACGATCACGAAAACATCCGAGTTGGTGCCGTCTTCGGCGGCGTTGGCGCGAAAACCGGGGGCGTCGATGACGGTGAACTCGGGCACGTGATCGGCGGTCTTGGCGGGATTGGCGCGCACGAATAGCTGGCGCGCGAACAGGTTGTGCCAGGCCAGTTCGGTGACCACACGAATCGGAATTCGATACCGCGGATCGGCGCCGGCGAAGCAGTCCTGAACGAAGAGATCGCGCGCCTGCAGGTAGGCCAGCAGTTTGCCGTAGAGACGGTCGAACTGCTCCGGCGTGAAAGGTTGGTTGACACTGCCCCAATTGACGGTGGTTTCGGTGGTCTGGTCGCGGACCACGAACTTGTCGCGCGGCGAGCGGCCGGTCTGATCGCCGGTGCGGACCACCAGGCCGCCGCCACTGGCGAGCAGCCCTTCGCGGCGCTGGATGGCTTTTTCGATGAGTTGCGCCGTGCCCAGATTCCAGAACACGAAACTCGGGTTGCGGACGCCGTGCTCCTGGAGACCGTAATGGCTGGGACGAATGCCTAGATTTTGCATGGATGAGTTCCCCGTTGAAAAGTCCCGCTCACATGTGCAATTCAAACGCCAAGCCAAGCGATTGGATTCAAATGTTGGGGACAGACGAAGAGAGGTGAAATCACCCAATGGGGGCAAATCGCCTGGGGATCAGGATATTTGATAGAGCCCATAAAAAGTATTTGTAGTCTGAAATGGCTGGCCCGCCCCGCCATCGCATAATGGAAGGAATGCTCCCGCCGGCGGCCGCCCACTCGACAACCCGTACCGCCGCGGTGGTATTCGCCGGATTCTGCGCCTTCCTGACGCTGTTCGCTCCGCAACCGCTATTGCCCATGCTGGCGCGCGAATTCCGCGTTTCGGCGGCGGCGATCAGCCTGGTGGTGTCGGTCTCGACGCTGGCGGTGGCGATGGCCGCGCCCTTCGCCGGCGTGGTGGCGGATCGCTTCGGCCGCAAGCGCGTGATCGTGCCGGCGGCGTTTCTGCTGGCCGTGCCGACGCTGCTCGGGGCCACGGCCACGAGCTATGGACAGCTTCTCTTCTGGCGATTCCTGCAAGGGGTATTCACGCCGGGAATCTTCGCGGTAGTCATCGCCTACATCAACGAGGAGTGGGAGGCCGGCGCGGGCGCGGCCACCGCGGCCTACGTTACCGGGACGGTGCTGGGCGGATTCACCGGGCGCATGGTGGCCGCGCTGGTGGCGTCGCACGCGTCGTGGCGGTGGGCCTTCGTCACGCTGGGCGCGCTCAATCTGCTGGGAGCGGTGGCGATCCGAGCGTGGCTGCCGGCGGGACGGCGCTTCACGCGCACGCGGAGGGGTCCGGCGAGGGGCGCCATGCTGCGCCACCTGTCGAATCCGCGCCTGGTGGCGACGTACGTGGTGGCTTTCTGCGTGTTGTTCTCGATGCTGGGGACCTTCACCTATGTCAACTTCTACCTGGCGGCGGCGCCATTCTCTTTGAGCACGGCGGCGCTCGGACTGCTGTTCGCGGTGTACCTGGTGGGTGCGGCGGTCACGCCGACGGCGGGCCGCGCCATCGACCGCTTCGGCCATCGGGTCGCGCTGGTAGCGGCCTTCTCGGGCAGTGCGGCGGGCGTGTGTCTCACGCTGGTTCACAGTCTGCCGGTGGTGGTAGCAGGGCTGACGCTGACCTGCACGGGCACGTTCATCGCCAATGCGGCCGGATCGAGCTACGTGGGCGCGGCGGCGACGGAATCGCGCGCCTCCGCCATCGGGCTCTACGTGACGTTCTACTACCTGGGCGGCAGCGGCGGCAGCGCGATTCCGGGATTCTTCTGGGCGCGTGGCGGGTGGCCGGCCTGCGTCGGGCTGATTGTCGCGGTGCAGTTGCTGACGATCGCGCTGGCGCTGATTTTCTGGCGGCCTCTGCCGAAGGTGGCGGGAGTGCCGGAACTGACGGCGGCGATTGAGGAGGGGTGAACTCCACAGGCCGGCAGCAGGACCGACAGAGTCGAAAGAACCGCCTGGCCGCCCCGGTCTGGCGTCCAGGGTCTTGAGGACCATGAAATCCAGCGACTGCGTTGGGCCGTTCGTCGCCGTTCCGGCGCTGACGGCGCCATCGAAAGCAGGGTGGGCCGGGTGGGTAACCATCGCGTGATGGGGAGCGCCATTATGTGGGTTGCGCGGTGCTACTCTCGAACCATGCCAGGTTTCGGGCAACCAGGTACGATTGCCGGCAACCGGCCGCGCTAGGGTGAAAACGGGACAGAAAGGATCAAGATGGAAATCACTAGACGGGATTTGGGGAAACTCGCGATGGCGTCCGTGCCACTCTCCAGGGCGTTCGCCGCGAAGAGGATCGACTCGAAGTTCGGGGGCGTCCAGATTGGGGCCATTACGTACAGCTTCAATCGGATCGCCAGCCCCGATCCGGAAGCCATCATAAGGGCATACGTCGAGATCGGTCTGGGTGAGGCCGAGCTGATGTCCAACCATTGTGAAGCGTTGGCGGGCGCGCCGGCGATGCCGGTGTTCGGCCGCGGTGGCGGCGGAGCAGGCCGCGGGCCCGGCGCAGCCGCTCCAGGCGCGGCCGCTGGTGGACCGCCGGCCCCGCCGGCGCCCGGCGCGGCGCCCGCGGGCGCACAGGGAGCACCGCGAGGCGGCGGCGGTGGCCGCGCGCCGTTGACCCCCGAGCAACAGGCCGAGCGGCAAGCCGCCACCGAGAAACTCGCGCAGTGGCGCGCCGCGGCGAACGCCAAGACGTGGAAGGCCGTCGCCAGGAAATTCAACGACGCCGGCATCGATGTCGCCCTGCTCTGCTACAACATGCAGGACAGCATGAAGGACGAAGACATCGAGTACGGCTTCAGCATGGCGAAGGGGCTGGGCGTCAAGGGCATCACTACCAGCACCACGCTCACCATGGCCAAGCGCATCGCGCCGGTGGCGGATAAACACAAGCTGCTGGTGGGTTATCACGGCCACGACGCCACCAGCGACGCCAACCAGACCGCCACGCTAGAGAGCTATGCCACGCTGATGGGCTACGGCAAGTACAACGGCATCAACCTCGATATCGGCCACTTTACGGCCGCCGGGTACGACGCCGTGGCGTTCATTAAAGAGCACCACGCCAGGATCACCAACCTGCACGTCAAGGACCGCAAGAAGGACCATGGCCCGAACGTGGCAGTCTGGGGCACGGGCGACACCCCCATAAAGGAAGTGCTGCAACTCCTCAAGAAGGAGAAGTACCGCTTCCCGGCGAACCTGGAGCTGGAATATCAGGTGCCCGCGGATTCGAACATCGTGGCCGAGGCCAAGAAGTGCCTGGCCTACGTCAAGAGTTGTCTGGTGTAGTCGGCGGACGATAGATACGAGGAGTTTCGAATGGCAATTACGAGACGTCATTTCTTCTACGGCAGCCTGCTCGCCGGCGCTGTTCCGGCGGCTGGATTTGGCGGCACGCCATCATTGAAAGCCGCGGGGTACAAGTCCCCCAACGAAAAGCTGAACTTCGCCGCCATCGGTTCCGGCGGCCAGGGAGCATCGAATCTCTCTGCCGCGGCGCCCACGGAAAACATCGTGGCGCTGTGCGATGTGGACGACCGCCGTGCCGGCGCCATGTTCACCCGTTTCGAAAAGGCGCCGAGGTACAAGGACTTCCGGAAGATGCTGGATAAGGAAGCCAAGAATATCGACGCCGTGATTGTCGCCACGCCGGACCATATGCACGCCACGGCGGCCATGTGGTGCATGGAGCGCGGCAAGCACGTGTACGTGCAGAAGCCGCTGGTGCGCACCATATGGGAAGCGCGCCAACTGCGCGAGGCGGCGGTGAAATACAAAGTCGCCACCCAGATGGGCAACCAGGGCTACTCCAACGAAGGCACGCGGCAGTGCGCCGAGATCGTCTGGAACGGCGATATCGGCAACGTCACCGAAGTGCATGCATGGAGCGACCGGCCGATGTGGCCGCAGGGCCTCACCGAGATTCCGAAAGAAGATCCGGTGCCCTCCACTCTGGACTGGGATCTGTGGCTGGGCATCACCGAAAAGCGCCCGTTCACGGCGAACGGCAAGACCGATCCGGACCGCAATGGCGGCTTCTTCTACCAACCGTTCAACTGGCGCGGGTTCTACGATTTCGGCTGCGGCGCGCTGGGCGATATGGCGTGCCACATCCTGGGCGCGCCCAACATGGCGCTGCATCTGTCGAACCGTAAGGTGGTCAGCGTGGAGTGCATCAAGAAGGAAGGAGTGAGCCCCTTCATGTTCCCCAAGGGCTCGGTGATCCGGTACGATTTCGCCCCCTATGGCGACATGCCGGCCCTCAAAGTGTTCTGGTACGACGGTCTGAAAGAGAATCCGAAGATCGCCGGTGTTCCCGACGGCGAGTGGATCGGCGATCCGCCCAACCTCCCGGGTGCGGGAAGAGGCGGAGCGGGCGGCCGCGGCGCGGCGGGTACGGCGCCCGCGGGCGCTCCGGGAGGGGCCCCTGGCGCGGCGCAAGGTGGACCCGGCGGCGGGCGCATGGGCGCGGGAATGGGAATGGGACCGGGCGGCAGGGGCCAGGTGGGCAACGATTTCCGCTCCCCCGGCCGCGTTTTCAATTGGGATGAGTTCGCGGCGCTGAAAGCATCCACCACGCCGCTGCGCTTCCCGATGCCCGATGGCAGCCTTTTCCTCGGCGACAAGGGCATACTCACCACCGGCACCTACGGCGACGTGACGCGCCTGCTCCCAATCGAGAAAATGAAGGACTACCGGATGCCGTCCCCGCTGCTGACGCGCTCCCCCGGCCACATGCGCGATTTCATCCGCGCCTGCAAGGGCGGCGACCCCGCGTGCTCCAACTTCAACGTGGCGGCGCCGTTCGTGGAATGGATGTTGCTGGGCGTAATTGCGCTCCGCCACGAGGGAAAGCTCCAGTACGATCCGGAGAAGATGCGCATTACCAATAACGTGGAGGCCAATAAACTCCTCAAGCCCACCTTCCGTAAAGGATGGGAGTTCCACGCGGTCAAGGCGTAGGGCGGCGGGACGCTCCCTGAGAAGCTGAGAAAAAATCGGTTGACAGGCGAAAGCGCCTCTCCCACAAAGCCGTAAGTTGTTTGTCTGCAATGGTGGGGCATGCTTCAGCTTGCCAACGCCCGCTTGCGGGCGCATTCTTTCTCAGCTTCCGACGGTCGCGGCTCCGATCGGAGCCGCGACCGGGGTACGCCCTGGGTCCGGCGTGGTTTTGCCTATTCGAACGTAAGGCCGGAGAGGTCCGCGACGGGCTTGGGGAATTTGAGACTCATAGCCTCCAATTCGTCGCGCAAAATCTGCGAGACGGCCAGATTGCGGAACCATTTGCGGTCCGACGGGATCACATACCAGGGCGCGCATTCGGTGCTGCACTGACGCAGCATATCCTGGTACGCATCGGTATACTGGTCCCAATATTCGCGCTCCTTCAGGTCGGCGGGGGAGAATTTCCAGTTCTTGGTCTTGTCGTCGATGCGCTCGCGGAAACGCTTCGCCTGCTCCGCCTTGTCGATGTAGAGCAGAAACTTCACCACGCGCGTGCCGTTGTCGCTCAGCATGCGTTCGAAATTGTTGATCTGCGCGTATCGCTTGCTCCACACGGATTTCGGCACGAGGTTGTGGACGCGCACCACCAGCACGTCCTCATAATGCGAACGGTTGAAAATTCCGATCTGGCCGAATTCCGGCACGGCGCGGTGGACACGCCATAGGTAGTCGTGGCGTTTCTCGGCGCCTTCTGGAACCTTGAAGGAGGTGACCCGCACGCCCTGCGGATTGAGCCCGCTCATGACGTGTTGGATGGTGCCGTCCTTGCCGCCGGCGTCGATGCCCTGCAGGACCACCAGCAGGGAGCGGCGCGACTCGGCGTAGAGAAGATACTGGAGGACGCTAAGGCGGTCGAGGTTCTTCTCAAGCTGCGCTGCGGCAGCGTCCTTGTCGATGCCGTGGGTACCAGACGGGTCGAAATCGGCCAGTTTGATCTTTGAACCCGGCTTCACCAGGAGATCTTTTGAAAGTTGTGCCATACGGGCTTCATTTTACACTGGAGAGATGCTGGTACTTGCCTCGCAATCGCCACGCCGCAGCGAAATTCTGCGCCAGGCCGGGATTCCCTTCACGGTGCGCGTGGCAGATGTGGATGAATCCGTGCAAGCCGGAGAGAGCGCCGCCGATTACGTGCAAAGGCTGGCGGCGGCCAAGGCCCATGCCGTTGAGGCCGCGGACGCCGAGACAGTGCTGGGCGCCGACACCACCGTAGTAATCGATGGGGAAATCCTGGCCAAGCCGGCGGATGCCGCCGACGCGCGCCGCATGCTGGCACGGCTTTCGGGACGGCGCCACGAAGTGCTGACCGGAATCTGCCTGCGCCGCGGCGGGCACGCCATCCGCGACTGCGTGACCACCGGCGTGGTGTTCGCCGCGCTCAGCGATCGGGAGATCGATGAGTATGTGGCCTCTGGCGAGCCCATGGACAAAGCCGGCGCCTACGCCATTCAGGGGCTGGCATCGAAGTTCGTGGAACGCATTGAGGGCGACTACTTCAACGTGATGGGGTTGCCCGTGGCGCTGGTCTACCGGCATCTGCAAGAGGCCCAGTCCCCGCAGAGACGCAGGGACGCAGAGACAAGCGCAGAGAAGACAGAAAGAACCACGACGGGCTGTCCGCCGAAATGGGCGCCACCCTCCGCGGACGAGTGAGCCCTAGCCCATGATCCTCCTCTTCTTGGTTTCCTCTGCGCTTGTCTCTGCGGCTTTGCGTCTCTGCGGGGAAGTCACATTCCCGTTTAGCTCCGGCTCCCCGCCGGAGTGTACAATACCGTCATGCGGCGCATGGCTGGAGTGGCGGTTGGATTGGCGATGGGTCTGGCGGGCACGCTGGCTGGGCAGGTCAGGATCGAACAGCGCCCCAGGCCAGCGCCGAAACAGGAGGCGCCGGGCCGCGTCCCCAATATCCGCGTCGATACCACTCTGATCCTGGTGCCCGTCACCGTCAACGATCCGCTGAACCGCCCGGTCTCCGGCCTGGAGAAGGAGAATTTCCGCGTCTTCGAAGACAAGGTGCCGCAGCCGATCACGCAATTCGCCATGGACGACGAGGCCGTCGCGGTCTGCCTGGTTTTCGATACCAGCGGCAGCATGGGCGAGAAGCTTCAGCGCTCGCGGGCGGCGGCCAGGGAGTTCTTCCGCATCGCGAACCCGGAAGACGAGTTCTGCCTGGTGGAATTCGATAGCGCGCCCAAGCTGCGCGTGCCGCTCACCTCCGACACCGGTTCGATTGAAAACGAGCTGCTCTTTTCGAAATCCAAAGGCTCCACGGCGCTACTCGACGCGGTTTACCTGGCGCTCCACGAAATGAAACGCTCCAAGAGAAACAAGAAGGCGCTGCTCATCATCTCCGATGGCGGCGACAACCACAGCCGCTACACCCAAAAAGAAGTGACCAGCGTGGTCCGCGAAAGCAATGTGCTGATCTACTCCATCGGCGTCTTCGGCGGCGGCACTACGCCGGAGGAGTTTGGCGGCGCTGGTCTGCTCGGCAAGATCTCCGAGCAGACCGGCGGACGTCTCATCGAAGCCAGCCCGATGGAAATGCCGGACATCGCCAAGAAGATCGGTATCGAGTTGCGCAACCGCTACATCCTCGGATACTCGCCGCAGAACCAGGCGCGCGACGGGAAGTACCACCGCATCACGGTGCAGGTGGTGCCGCCGCGCGGGCTGCCGAAACTGTC
>Ga0182021_10001131_pt1 | contig 30290 bp, 26 predicted proteins | sample 612E3MmetaG_FD_120493 | JGI IMG/M metagenome (GOLD analysis project Ga0182021, IMG submission 120493) | Permafrost microbial communities from Stordalen Mire, Sweden - 612E3M metaG (Illumina Assembly) | ecosystem: Environmental > Terrestrial > Soil > Wetlands > Permafrost | place: Sweden... | reverse complement strand
GCCGATCTTCTCGCCGGGCAGGTGTCCGCCAATTCCCGGCTTCGCACCCTGGCCGACCTTGATCTCCACCGCGACACCCTTGTTCAGGTACTCGGAATGGACCCCAAACCGACCGGACGCGCACTGCACTATGATGTGGTCCGCGAGCGGGTATAGCTCCTCGTGCAGGCCGCCCTCACCGGTATTCATGACCGTACCGAGCTTCTCGGCGGCAAGCGCGAGCGCCTTGTGTACGTTGAGGCTCACGGAGCCGTAAGACATGCCGCTGAACATTATCGGGATATCCAGCTTGATGTTGTTACCGACCTTCGTGTTCAGCCTGTATCCGCCATCGCCGGGCTCGACCTCGACCCGGTCAGGCTTTCTGCCGAGAAATGTGCGAAGCTCCATCGGCTCGCGAAGCGGGTCGATGGAAGGGTTGGTGACCTGGCAGGCGTCGATCAGCAGGTGGTCGAAGACATTGAGCCACGGAAGGTCGTTGCCCATGCCTGTCAGAAGCATGCCCGAGCTCTCGGCCTGCTTCCAGATGTCCTTGCGCCTGTCTACAGCCCATGACGCATGCTCACTAAAAGCCAGCGGGTTGCGCGTTACGGTTATAGCTTCCTCGGGGCAGAAGACGACGCACCTGTGGCAGGCCACGCACTTCGACGAATCGGGTATTACCCTGTCCTTGAACTCAAGCGTCCCGAACCCGCAGTTGAGGACGCATCTCTTGCACTTCCGGCATTTCTCCTGGTCGATCTTGACCTGGAACTCACTGGTTACCATGTTGCCGGCCATCATACATCACCCCTCAGTTCCCCTATGACGGGCTGGCCCGCGTTCGGAGCCCAGACCCGGTCAGGCCGGGGGCAAACCTGCCGTATCGCCGACTCCTCACTGGAGACGTACAGGAAATCGTCCTTGCAAGCGGCGACAAGGGGCCTGAGCTTGATCCTGTCATTCAGCCCCACCATGCCACGCGAGAACCCGATCACAACCGCGAACGGGCCGTTGACCAGCGCGCTTGCGTACGTGATACGCAGGGCTTCGTCCAGGTCGTGACGCTCGGTCTCTCTTTCGTAGTCGATATCTTTCCAGAACGGCGCGGCGATGACGCGGCACGCCAGTTCGAGCGGAAGCTTGTGCTTGCGCACGAGGAGGTCGAACAGGTACGCCATGACCTCGGTATCCGTCAGAAGCGTGCACTCGTATCCGAACATCTCGAGGTATCGCTTGTTTATACCGTACGATGATATCTCGCCGTTGTGTACTACTGTCCAGTCGAGGATATTGAACGGGTGTGCTCCCCCCCACCATCCGGGCGTGTTGGTCGGGAACCTTCCGTGCCCAGTCCAGATATACCCGTCGTACTCCGGAAGCCTGAAGAACTCACCGACGTCCTCGGCGAAACCGACGGCCTTGAACACTCCCATGTTCTTGCCGCTGGAGAAGACAAACGTGCCGGGGACGGTCTTGTTGATCTTCATGACAAGCTTGACCATGAAATCGTCAGGCTCGATCGCCTCGGCGGCCACGACCTCTCGCCTGGGTCTTGCGAAGTAGCGGCGCAGGTCCGGCGCGTCGATAATGCCCGCGTGCGCCCTGGTGGGGAGCTCCTCGGCGACCTCGACCTCGAGATTAGCTTCGAGTAACTCCTCGCAGAGCGCCCTGCCTGCCGCATCCTCGAACATGATGTGCATCGCGTAGTGATCGCGGTGGTCCGGGTAGATGCCGTAGCCGGCGAACCCGCCTCCTAGCCCGTTGCCACGGTCGTGGAGGACCCTCATGGATTCTATGATAACGTCACCGCCGAAGCGCTTGCCGTCGCGGCTCATCACGCCGGACAGGCCGCAAGCGGCTGGCACTTTTTCTGTGTCTACCCTCCATTTGGCATACTGATCGCCGAACGCCAACTTAAACCATCCCTCCGGTAATAGGCGGGCTGCATGCCCACATCAGCGACTGCTAATCCTCTTTACGTTTCAACGTGCTCTCGAGGAGACGCGCAAGCTCTTCGCTGCCAGGCTCAGCCACGGGGCCCAGGCCGAGCTTCGCCCTGACCCGTTCCCTGGACTTGCCGAGCACTCCGGTGCTCTTGAACATCTCGATGCCCTGGCTCGTCTCGGCCGGCGCGATGCCCCTGGCGAGGGCCATGCGCTTCGCCTCTTTGAACACCTTCATCATCCCAAAGTTGTTGGGGCACATCTCGGTACAGGTCCCACACTCCAGGCATTTCCATATCTCGTCTCCGGCGACCACGCCATCCGTGTCGCCTTTTAGGATGCGCTCGAGCACGGCATGCGGGTCAAATTCGTCATCCACCTGTACGACCGGGCAATCGTTGGAGCAGGACCCGCAACTGACGCACGTGGTCATAGCCTTGCTGTCAAACTCAGCCGGTATGGACTCCCGGACGCGTCGGAGGTCTTCCCACCTGTCCAGGAAAGGCTTAACGGGCACCCGGTGCATGTCCAGGCCCATCTCCCCGGGAGCGAACCCGAGGGCGAGCCCAAGCAGCTCCGTGTAATAGAAGACAGGGATGCTCAAGTTCTCGATCTGCTTCTGGATCACCATCTGTTGCGTCTCGAACTGTTGGAAGCACGCGGGGCAGACCACCACCATCGCATCCGCCTCGTTCTGCTCCAGCTCCAGCAGCTTGAGCCTCGCGCTCGCCATCGATTTATCGGCGTTGCCGGCTCGACCGAGTGCCTCGCCACAGCACATCAGTTTCGACTCGTAATCGATGCTGGTGGCGCCGAGGCACTCCACCAGCCTGTCGAGCTTGATCGGGTGAAGCGGGTCGTCGATGCGCACCGTAGGCGACGGGCGAAGCACCTGGCATCCGACGTGCACGCCTATCTTCATACCGTCCATTCCGAGCGCCACACGTCGCGCGATCACGTCGGGACCTATCTTGTCGTGCAGCACCTGCACTATGTGATATACAGAAGATCTGAAGTTGTACTCGAGCCCTATCTCCTCGAGCTTCGCAGCCACCTCTCGCCTCAACGCGGCGGAAGAGCTGAATGCGGTTATAACCGAGCGAAAAGTGGAGTAGCATCCGTTGCAGGCAACCAGCAGATCGCCGCCGTTCTTCTCGGCGAGAGCCAGGTTTCGCGCCGCGGTAAGGTACCAGGCCTCTTCGGAAAGGGTCTCGACCAGGAATTTCTCAGGGCAGCACGTGAATCCCTCTATCTCGCGAAACCGTACGCCCAGCTCATCGAGTACCAGGCGGAGTGACTTCTCGAGGAAAGGAAACCTGCCGGGTATGGTGCAACCCCAGAAGAAGATGTAATCGTTCACAGATAAAAGTTTCCTAACCCGATGCGCTTGCTTAGTGTCCAGCGAATTCTAGCATCCATGATATTACCGTTCAATGATACGAATCAAAACACAGCCGGCGCCCTTTTGACCGGAAATTAAAGCAAGCGCCCCACCTTTGAGCCAGGCGGGGCGCCCGTTTTAGATTCTTCGTCAGACTTTACAGGACCGATAGATAATTTTCGAGCTCGTACTCGGTGACGACCGCTCTGTACTTCTCCCACTCGATCTTCTTGTCCCTTATGAGCGAATTGAAGACGTGGTCGCCAAGGCACTCCCTGAGCAGATCGCTCTTCTCGGCCAGCTTGATGGCCTCCCAGAGGTCCTCGGGAAGGCTGTCGATGCCGAGGTCGCTGCGCTCTTTCTCACTCATCTCGTAGATGTTCCTCTCGACCGGTTCGCCCGGATCGATGTTTTCCTCTATGCCCTTGAGACCCGCGGCCAGCATCACTGAGAAAGCGAGATACGGGTTGCATGCGGGGTCCGGCGACCGGAACTCGATGCGCGTCGCCTTTTCTTTGCCCGGCTTGTATACGGGAACCCTGATCATGTCGGAGCGGTTGCGCTGCGCCCAGGACAGGTATACCGGCGCCTCATAACCCGGTACAAGCCTCTTATATGAGTTTATCCATTGATTGGTAACGAGGCAGATCTCCTGCGCGTATTTCATCAGGCCGCCTATGAAGCCCCTGGCCTCTTTTGTCAAGTAATGCTCGTCGTTCGGGTCGAAGAAGGCATTGCTGTCTCCCCTGAACAGTGACATGTGGGTGTGCATGCCGCTTCCGTTCTCGCCGAAAAGCGGCTTCGGCATGAAAGTGGCATGGACTCCATGCTTCAGAGCGACTTCCTTTACCACCAGGCGGTACGTCATGGCATTGTCGGCCATCTGCAGTGCATCCGCGTACCTGAGATCGATCTCGTGCTGGCTCGGCCCGACCTCGTGATGGCTGTATTCGACGCCGATTCCCATCTCCTCGAGGGTCAGCACCGTATCGCGCCTCAGGTCGCTGGCGAGATCGAGCGGTGTGAGGTCGAAGTACCCTCCCCTGTCGAGCACTTCCGGTGGGCCTTCAGGGCTCGCGAAGTAGTAGTACTCGAGCTCCGGGCCGACGTAGTACGTGTAGCCCAGCTTCTTTGCCTTCTCGACGTTTCTCTTCAGGACGTACCGGGGGTCACCGGCGTGCGGCGATCGATCGGGCTCGAGCACGTCGCAGAACATTCGAGCGACCGCGCTGTGCCCGCTGGGACGCCATGGGAGGATGGTGAAGGTGGAAGGGTCCGGTTGGGCGATCATATCGCTCTCGTCGATCCTGGCGAAGCCCTGGATCGAAGATCCGTCGAAACCCATGCCGTCTTCCAGAGCTTCCTCGAGCTCTTCACGCGTGATAGCGAAACTCTTGAGAAAACCGAGGATGTCGGTGAACCAGAGCCTTATGAACTTTACGTCATGCTCTCGCACCGCTTCGAGGACATACTCTTTGTCGCGGGTATCGCCCATTGTTCCTCCTAGTAACTAGCGATCTCTCTCTTTCATTATCGTGATTCTAGGTCACGGTTGTTTCATAATTGTTTCCAACCAATGAAAAAGTTGTTACATCACGGTTATGACCCGGAGCTCCGGTGGGTCATAACCCCCGGCGCTCGCGGATTTGATGCTCCCCGGGCCCTCAGGCATCCTTGCCCCAGCCCGACCTCGCGAACCGATATCCTACACTATGTACCGTCTCGATATAGCGGAAAGACCCCTCGATTTTCGCCCGCAGTCGCCGGACGTGCACGTCGACCGTGCGGGTTCCGCCGAAGTAATCATACCCCCAGATGGTCTTGAGTAACTCCTCTCGCGTGTAGACCCTTCCCGGCGAGGAAGAGAGAGTCCGCAAGAGCTCGAACTCCTTGAAAGTCAGGTCGATGGGCTTACCTTCGAGCATCACCTGGTGGGCGTCGATGTTGATCACAAGCGCACCAAAGTTCGCGACGTCCCCCTGGCCGCCGTGCCTCAGCATGATAACCCTGACGCGGGCGATCAACTCACCGGCGCCACCGGGGTAGACAAGGAAATCATCCACGGTGCGCAGGGTCACCTGTTCTTCGAGGCGTTCCATGCTGTCCATCGCAGCTATCAGCGGAATACGGGCAACCCAGCCGCCGACCTTCTTCAGCGAATCCCTCGCCTCCCTCGCCATCTGAGACGATGGATTCATGAGCACGAAGGCCGCCATGTCTTCGGCATGGTCGTTTAACAGCTCGTCGGTATCATCGACTGGTATCGCAAGCACGCCCAGCAGGTCCAGGCCTTCAAGGAGGTCCCTGGCGTATGTCGACCCGTCATCTCGAAATGCGTAGCTTGTCATATCACAGCCTTACACGGTACCGATCGTATGAACGCGCCACCAACACGAATGGTATTTCAAACGATAATACTAAACTTTTCGTCCGTTGCGGTATACCTCAAGGCTCCCTCCGCAAAACGGCCACGAACATACCGTCGCATCCGTCGGTATCGGGGAGCATTTGGGTGAAAACCTCGTCGCGCTCGTCCGAAACGAACGTGAAGTTCTCTCCCTGACCACCGGCTCTGAACGCGTTGACCACTTCCTGGTTTTCGCGATGTGAGATAGTACAGGTCGAGTAGACCAGGAGTCCTCCTGGCGCTGTCAGGCGCGCGCCCTCCTCTAGAAGCGCCCCCTGCAACTCCAGCAATCTCTGAATATCTCCCGGGGACTTCCGCCACCGGGCATCGGGTCTCCTTGCGAGAGTCCCGAGACCGGTGCACGGCGCGTCTACGAGCACCCGGTCGAAACTCTCGCCAAGGTCAGAACTCGCCTTGGTGCCGTCATGTACCATCGTTTCAACAATAGAGTTGCCCAGTCTCGTTGCGGACTCGCCTACCATCTCGAGCCGCGCAGGGTTAATGTCAACGGCCAGCACGCGGCCACTATTATGCATCAGCTCCGCCAGGTGATTCGCCTTTCCTCCGGGAGCGGCGCACATATCCAGCACCCGCATCCCAGGTTCGGGTGCTGCCCTGTGACCCACCACCATCGAACCCTGGTCCTGCACAGCGAACAACCCGGAAACGAACTCGGGAATGTCGGTGAGGGAACCGGTTCCCTTGACGAGCAACGCTTCCGGCGCAAGGTCACCCGGCTGCGCTTCGATACCTACCTCGATAAGCCTGGCCTGGAGCTCTTCCCTGCTCGAGCGAGCGAGGTTGCACCTCAGGGATAACCGGGGCTGCCTGTTATCCGCTTTGCACAGCGTCTCTGTCCTGGCCAGTCCCAGCTCCGCGATCCACATCTCCACTATCCAGCGTGGATGTGACTCGCATACCTCCAGGTAAGATACCGGGTCATCCTCTTTCTCGGGCCATTTGATATCATCCGAACCCCGCACGAATGCCCTCAGTACGCCGTTCACGTACCCGGAGGCCCCTGCTCCCGACCGGCGCCTGGCCAGACCGACTGATATGTCGCAGGCCGCATACGCCGGGACCGATGTGAACAGGAGCTGGTAGGCTGTAAGCCTGAGAATCCACAGCACGCCCTCGTCCAGCGATGACAGCTTTCGGTTGGAAAAACCGGAGATCGCGTAGTCGAGTGTGAGTTTCATTCGAACCGTTCCCTGGACGATTTCCGTCACGAGTGCCCTGTCGCGCCTGTCGAGCCCTGAAGCGCCAAGGCCTTTTGCCAGAACGGAATTCAAAAAAGTGTCGGCGCACGCGTGTTCTACGAGAATGCCCAAGGCGCAATCTCTTGCGGCCTCGCCTGGTGCCATGACTCGAGCCAAAGGAGGCTCACTACTCCAGCGAGGCTGTGAAGCGCTCGGCGACGAGCAGACGCTGGCCTCGTGAGAACTCTCCGGCGCTCATACGCTGCTTGCCCTCAGGCTGTACCGACACGACTCGCAGACAAGCGGTGCCGGTGTTAACGAGGAAGCCTTCCTTTCCCATGTTCATGAGCGTTCCGGGCTCGTCTTCGGGGGGTACATCGGTAACCTGGACGGACCAGAGCTTGACCCTTTTACCCCTGAAAAACGTGTATGCCCCGGGCTCGGGGTCGAGAGCCCTGACCAGCCTGTCGATCTTTTCGGCAGGGAGTCTCCAATCTATGTTTCCCTCATCGGGCAGGAGTGCGGGGGCGCTGGTTGCCTTGTCCTCCTCCTGAGGGACCGCCTCCAGAGTGTCATCTTCGAGCTTGTCGATTGTATCCATGAGCAGTTTTGCTCCAAGGTGTCCGAGCCGCTGACTCAACGTTCCTGCGGTATCGTCATCAGCGATCGGGACCTCGGTATGCAACAGAATTTCACCGGCGTCCAGCCTCTCGTTCATCTGGATTGTGGTAGCGCCCGTAATGCTCGCCCCGTTCATCAAAGCTCTCTTTATCGGGGCGGCGCCCCGGTATCTCGGCAGCAGTGAAGGGTGGAGGTTCACAAAGCCCATCGGAGGGACATCCAGCAACCATCTCGGAATGAACCCACCGTAGGCCACAACTACGCCGGCATCCCATTCCGCGTCCCTTGCGAACGCGCCGAAAGATGTCTCGGACAGGCTTTCGGGCTGCCAAATCCACAGGTCGAGCTCTCTCGCCCTGGCGACAACCGGTGTCGCACCTTCCGTGAGCCCGCGTCCGACCGGCCTGTCGGGCCGCCCGACCACGCCGACCAACTCATGCCTGCTGGCGATCAATCGCTCTAGCGGCTCAGACGCAAAACTATCGCTTCCAAAGAAGATAATTTTCAATTTGAGACCCTTTACGCGGTAGCCTTCGCGCTCTTCGTGACGAGCTCCTGGTACTCCTCGAGAGCTCTCTTCTTCTCCTCGGAATCGCAACGGTCGATTATCATAACGCCCTCAAGGTGATCACATTCATGCTGTATGACCTGGGCGGTAAAACCTCGCGACTCCAGAACTATATTGTGTCCAGATGGGGTCTGACACCTTACCTTGACACGCTCGAATCTCGGAAGAGAGACAGAAACTCCAGGTATGCTCAGACAGCCTTCCTCGCAAATGATCTCGATATCCGTCTCGATCAACTCCGGATTGACGAGGCAGCGAGGCCCGTAACCGATGTCGTAGACGAATAAACTCTTTAGAACCCCGACCTGTGAAGCCGCAAGCCCGGCACGTCCGGGCACCGAACCCAGTGTTTCTATCATGTCATCTATGAGGTTCGAGACCTCACTATCAAGTTGGTCGACCTCGCGACACTTCTCTTGAAGCACAGGGTCCCCGATTGTCCTTATTTCCAGCTCCAAGCCGTCAACCTCCGGAAATGAACTTCGGTGATCTAGAGCCCCGCTTCGCTTTTGAGTATATCCGCTCTATCAGTTCTTTCCCAGGTGAAACCTTCCTCGTGGCGTCCGAAATGTCCGTACGCCGCCGTCTTTTTGTATATCGGGTTGAGCAGCTTCAGATCTCTTATGATCGCGGCTGGCCTGAGATCAAACGTCGACTCGATGACCTCCCTGATCCGGGAGGTCTCTATCTTTTCGGTCCCGAACGCGTCGCAGCTTATCGAGACGGGATGCGCCACACCGATAACATAAGCAAGCTGTAGCTCGAACCGGTCCGCGAGTCCGGCCGCAACGACGTTCTTTGCGACCCATCGAGCCGCGTACGATGCTGAGCGGTCGACCTTCGAGGGGTCTTTTCCGGAAAAAGCGCCGCCACCGTGTCGAGCCATTCCACCATACGTATCGACAATTATCTTGCGGCCGGTAAGACCGGTGTCGGCCTTCGGCCCTCCCTGCTCGAATTTACCGGTGCAGTTGATCAGGACTTCGGTGCTCTCGTCTATGAGCCCAACGGGAATTATAGGCTTGACCACGTGCTCCTTCAGGTCCGGCGTGAGAAGGTCGACGATGTCTACATCAGGCCCATGCTGGGCAGCGATGACGATCTTCGTCACCCGGACCGGCCTGTCTCCCTCATACTCGACCGTGACCTGGGTCTTTCCATCCGGACGCAGGTACGGGAGCACGTCGGCTTTCCTGACGTCGGCCAGCCGGCGTGCGAGCTTGTGAGCCAGCATGATAGGCAGGGGCATCAGCTCTTCGCAGTCCCTGCACGCGTACCCGAACATCATGCCCTGATCGCCGGCGCCCATCTTGTCGAGATCGTCGTCACTGACTTCAACCCTAACCTCCGCCGCGGAATCCACTCCCTGGGCGATGTCCACTGACTGCGGGTCTATTGAAGTGAGTACAGCGCACGTCTCGAAGTCAAACCCATACTTGGCGCGGGTGTAACCGATCTCCTCGACCGTCCTGCGGACCACCGCCGGTATGTCTACGTAGATATCGGTTGTTATCTCACCCGAGACAAACACGAGGCCGGTTGTCGTAAGAGTCTCGCAGGCGACGTGAGCCGTTGGATCTTTAGTGATTATCTCGTCGAGTATCGCGTCGCTTATCTGATCGGATACTTTATCTGGATGCCCCTCTGTCACGGATTCCGACGTAAAGAGCCATTTTTCCGACATGTCTACCCCCCATGCGATTTGCGGTCAATAAAAACTATACCCCCTCCGCGCGGAGAGGGCATTCAACCCCCGAACGTATCGATTAATAGAATATCACATTGGGGGTTGATGGATAAGCGCAAGACGGTTCTCCGACCTCAAGAGGCCAGGAAGGCTGCGTACAACGTCACCTCAAGACGGCCAACGCGCGCTAACCATCAAGCCTTCTACTTCTTGGTCTCCTTGGCTATGAATTCGCCCGTCATGCCGTCGACGTAGACGCTCAGCGATTCCGCGCCAATCTGCGTCTGACGATAGTAGACGTCCCATATCCACTTGTATTTCGGAGCAGGCATCTTCTCGGCCACCGCGTCATAGTCAGCCTTGCACCGCAGAGTGACGTGCGCTAAAGAGTCAGGGTGCGCGTCAAGGTACTCTCCGCCGCCGTTACGCTGGCCGACGGTGTAAGCCTCCGGAGAATCCACGCGGAAATCTTTCGGTTTCTCTTTGGTGTATACCGTTGTGCCGTTATCGCCACCCTTATTATTGGTGGGTGCGCTCGGCCACACGTACCCGCGGTTGTACTGCACGAGGAGCTGGTTATCCTCCTCCGGCGTCGGTGAGAAGAAGTAGACCTCCCATATCTTGCCTTTGCCGTCGCGCCCGATGCCGTCGGGGTCCCCGTCCCTGACCTGGATCATCCAGTTGCTGGACTGCCATTTGTCTGCGGCGGGTTTACAGAACTGCACGGCCTCGTAGGCGGTTACCTTCTGTGGCCTGCCCTCCGTGTCCGTTCCCTGGGTGACGGTCTGCTTCTTTCCACAGCCGGGAAGGAATACGCTTAGTAAAATTATTGAAAGGGCGCAGGAGGTGGCCACCACGAACGCTTTCTTCCTGTTCATTCTCATCCTCCGGGACTTTCTCGCAACCGCGAACAAGCAACCAACGCCGATATTCTACCGCAACATTAAGGAGCCCTCATCGAGGGTTCTCATCCCGCACATTCAGGCTCCCGCCAGGCGTCAACGGTTTCCCGCCGCCTGAAGGGCCGAGGCCAGTTCGTGCCCGTCGAACACCCAGACGCCGTCTATCTTTGCCGGTTGCGCGAATTGCGCAAGCACGAGCGCTGGGTCGTACCCATCCGCTCCAGTGAAGCCCGGCCTTATCATCAGAAAGTCCGGGTGGGCGTTCAATACGTGTCCCGCCACCTCGTTCATCGTAGCGTCACGTCCAGATATAACAACGGTAGAGTTCCTTGTCAGGGTACTGCCATCTCTCGAAGGGTCGCTCGAAAGTTCTGCTATCGAGTCGGGCTCGTAGCTCTTCAGATAGAAAGCGATGTTCGGTGTAAAATCGTTGAGCCTTATCATCACCCTGCCGCTCGACGACATCCGCCCGTTCATGTAGTCGGCAGCTCTCTTGTAGGCCAGAGAGTGACCGTAAGTGGGGTCGGCTTTCTTGAGGTAACTACCAAATCCCACCGGGATTGAAAACGCCAGCGCCGCAGCGAGCACAACGATCACCAACGCAGACGCGAACCGGCGCTTCCCGGAGAGCGCTATCGCGGACTGCGAGAGGCCCCAACCGCCGAGCAAAGCAAAAGCGGGCATACCCGCATATATGAGCCAGGGTGGCTTTCCGAGTGAAACCGACAGGAACAGGTAGATGAAGAGTATCCATACCACTGGGAGGAGTGCCATCTCGTAGGATCTCGACGAACCCGGTAATTCGCGCTCTCGATGAAAGCCTTCGGACGCAGCGGCGCGCTCGTCTTCGTCCTCGTCGGTCTCGCGCGCGGTACGTACGCCACCGGGCCAACCGGACCGGCGGATATGAACGACCAGGAGCGCCAGTCCTGCCGCTACCAGTACGACCGTCACCCAACCCATATCGAGCGGTATCCGGCCGAGGTAGTAGTGCCAGGGCTGGCGCCAGTTGAGAGACTCCTGGCTTCTGCCGAGGAAGAACTGCAGAAACTCGCCTTTGCTCCGGGAGACGAACAGGTACCACCAGAACGACATCAGAACACCTGTTCCAAGGCTTTCAAAGAACCCCTTCAGGTCGCGTGTCCGACGACTCGCAAGGAGGAACAGGAAAAGAGCGGCCGGCAGGAAGATGAATGTCTCTTTTGTCAGCATCGAAAGGCCGAGGAATACGCCCGAAAGCAGGAACTTTCGTCGGAAGAACAATAAAAGGAAGCACATTCCGAAAAACAGGGTCATCGACTCCTGTTTGGCCAGCGTATCGAACACGCGGGCGGCGGGTGCAACAGCGAACAGGAAAGCAGCCGAGATTGCGGTCAAATCATCGAACCAGTCTCGCGCGCAAAGAAATATCGCAATCACGAGGCCGACCGAGAAGATCATTGAGATCGTCTCCATCGCTATCGACAATCCCATCCTGCCCGTACCGGTGATCATCGCATAGACGGCACTGAGCCCCGTGTTCAAAGGCGGATGACGCAGGAAGTTGCTGTAGAAGACATCGCCTGTATGTCCGGTGGAGGCGTCTATCACCGAATTGGCGTTCCAGGCCTCGTCGTACCCGAGCACGTGCCCGATGTTGAAAACGCGCAGTAACACCATAAGCACAACGATGGCCAACAGCGCCAGCACTAACGTCTTGCGGTTCATCTTGAACATTGCTTCATCCTAGCGGCCCACCGACAGGCGCCTGATCAGGAAAGACGGAAGCTCAGCCTCCCTCATCGCGAGCTGCGTTCGCGAAACTTCGTAATGAACCCTGTGGTACGTGAGCTTGCCCCTGTCTGAATCGAGAACGGCATAGCACGCCCTCGGGTCACCATCGCGTGGCTGGCCGATACTGCCCACGTTAGCCAGGTACCTCCGGCCCGCTTCGATCTCTACGCTCTCTCCATTGTCAGGCGTGAGGCTCTGAACGTCATCGAGATCCGGTTCCTCACCAATCCCGATGCTGAATACCTCTGGTACGTGCGAGTGGCCGTTGAAGCATAACTGCTCCTCGAACTCCAGGAGATTCTCGTACGCCTGCGTCTCGGTCTGCACGTATTCCCATACCGGGTCCCGCGGACTGGCGTGCACGAGCAACATGTCGTTATCGCTCAGCTTCTCCGGAAGAGACCCGAGGAAATCCCGGGCTCGCTGGTCTAGAACACGGCGGGTCCACTCGCACGCACGCCTCGCGTCCCTGTTGAACGGGGCCAGGCTCAACATCTCGATTGAACCAAGGTCGTGATTTCCGACGACCGTCAACGCCCCAAGCTCCATCAAGCGTCCGGTGCACTCATTCGGTTGCGGACCATAACCTACAATGTCACCGACACAAAGCCATGAGTCACATTCGGCAGAGGAAAGAACGGCTTCAAGGGCTGGAAGGTTTCCGTGCACATCGCCTATGATACCTATCCTGGACAACGCCTCTCCCTCTGCAAGCAAGCAACCATTCCGAGTTTAGCACACCCATCCGCGGCACTCGGGCTGACCAGGGCTTCAGGTGGCTATATGACCGTGGACGGCGACTATGTTGCTCCAGGGAATGAAATAGTGGTGGATGCCCAGCTTGCCCGTGGATGCCAGCGTAATCCCTTCGTCCTGGACCTCGACTACGGCATAGAACTCGACATTCGGTATCTCGTGATGGATGAATATCTCGAGTGATTGGCAAGCCGATTCCCAACCGAACAGCTTTCTGCACAGCTCCACCGGCAGATGCTTGACGTCGCTATCGGCCTGCTGTACGTAGCAAGGTTCCCTCAACCTTATGACCTGCATGCCAACCTCCAGGACGTCTTTGCACTCCTTGGCCAGTTCAAAGCATATTCCAACAAGCCCGGTCTGTTCAAACGCGTGCGGTGCGGTCATGGCGCCGCGGTCGGCTTAACCTTGAACAGGTAGAGGTGCTGGTTGTTGTTTCCGTCTTTCGGAAATTGCGAGATGAGCTCCAGCGGCCAGTCGGCCGGGGGGCTCTCGTACCCGGGGAAGGAATTGAAAACCACGTAAACAGGATAGCTCGCTGCCGCGTTGGTGAGCTCGCGCGGGAACTCCTGAGTGTTTGAGCTGAAAGGTATGACCTTCACGTTCCTATTGGCATCCAGGTACATCTCGATGCCATCGGTCGGAAGCCCGATGCCCTTCACGTTCGTCCCGACCACGACCGGCCCTTTTTCACTCTGCGCGGCGATGTAATCCGCGGACTCCCTGATCCCCCATCCAGAAGGCCAGTCAGTGAGGTACTGGATCCTTATCCAGTAAGGGAGCACCGCTTCCTCTGGCTTCGCAATGACCATCGCGTCAGTATAGAGCGGAAAGGCCAGGGCCAGGAAGATGACCACGGCTGCGAGGATTCGGACGACCTGCGCGCGGCTCGAATCCAGCTTGCGCGCGGCCGCCATGCCATCGACCAAAAAGTAACCCGCACCGAACAGGAGCGGCGGAACAAGCGTCAGAAAAAACCTCGGGAGTATCGCGTCGAACATCCAGTGCTTCGCGACCAGCGCTTCAATAACCCCGACCGCAACGGTCCAGACCAGAAGAAACCATGCCGGGTGCCATCTCTTCAGGGCGCCATATATCAACCCGGCTACGCCTCCCACCAGGAGCAGTGGTGTCATGAAGATAAATGTCGTGCCAATAATCGTTCCGACATTGGAGAAGAACACGTCGAACGGATGCTTGAGGAGTTCCCCGACGCCCTTTGTGGCGATGGAGTTTCGCGCAGCGATCAAACCGTACATGCTCGAGAGCCTGAGAAGGCTGTATATGGCAATGGCAATTACAAAAGAAATAGCTATCACGACGATCCAGCGGGCAAGGGGCTGCAGTCGCCTCCAGCGCTCTCTGACCCCCACCGACGATCCCGCGCTCCCGCCAGAGGTTTCCCCCTCGCAACCTTCCCGCGCCGAGCCCCTTACGTATCCGGTACGCGCAAGAAAGGCGAACGGTGTTATGGCAAATAGCAGTTCGGTCGTTCCCTTGGTCAGCAGGCCCAGGCCCAGCGTACCGCCGATGGCCAGTGACCAAAATGGGTTGAGGGACCGGGAAGCACGTAGCGCAAAGTAGAGCCCGAAGATAAAGACCGTCAGCAGAAATCCCTCCGTTATCGCTATCCGGTCGTACCACAACGTGAAAGGACAGATGACGTACAGGAATGCGCCCCATGCGCCCAACCTCCAGTCATTTAATTCCTTTCCGATAAGAAACATCCCATACACGCTCAGGGCTCCGGCGGCCACCGAGAGAAGGCGTCCCGTTACGAGCGGGTTCTTTAAAGCGGAGACGAACGGTATGAGGAGCCATATGAACATCGGCGGCTTGCCATCCGTCATCGAGATCATCCAGTTGCCGTTACGTGGAGCCAGTTGCGCCCACCTGATGAAGATACTCTCGTCGAAAAAGACGGGAAGTCGACCGAGAAAAAGTAACCTGGTCATCAGGTACAGCGCGAAGACCCCGCACATTGCCACGACTGAAGGGTGCCGCCTGATCGCGTTTGCCATGCGCGTGCCAGGTCTGTCACGGCCAGTTGCTCCGGATTGCCCACGCGGTTCGTTTTTGACCGTTTCCGGTGTCATCCCCTGCTTCCCATCTGTGGACCCTTTACGCCCCTTACCCACTTCCTGATAACATCAAAGAGGCGCCTTCTGTTCCTTGAGGACAAGGACCAGTATGCCGAATACTTATTCAGTATAACCGTTACCGATCCCGGTGGACCCGGGACCCTCGACCTCACCCATGGTGGCAAGCAGCTATTGCCAGGCCCACCTGCCACGTGAGAGATTCCTGAGGGCGAACCGTAGCTATACTGAAGGTGTCAGGCGAGCAAGAGTCAATCTTTCGAAAAAGAGGGAATGATTTGAAGAAATGTGAGCTCTGTGGTTTTGACAACCCCGACCAGGCGCGCTTCTGCATGAAATGCTCAAGAGACCTGGATGCCGTCGAATCGGGTAAAGGACCTGGAGACACGGTCGAGCCAGGGGCTTTTGTTCCTGCCGCGTCTGGAGATAACGCTCGCCTTGCTCCGACCGCTAACGTGCGGCGGCCATCCGCAGGCTCACCAATGGATATCGAGATGTCCGAGCAACAGGCAGCGGCTTCGATAGAATCTTATGAGAGCCAGGTCGCGTCCGACTCCAATGAGCCTCCCGAGATACAACTGAGCGGCATCGCGGCTGATTTCGCCGAAAACCAGAGGTACTGCGATCAGTGCGGCCACGCGAACCCCAAGAAGCAGCGGTACTGTCAGCAATGCGGAAAAGCTCTAGAAGTCGATGCCTTGACACCGGCCATGAACGCTCCCAGGCCGTCAACAATGATACCCCTGGCTACTACTGAACCCCCGCAGCCCGTTCGCCCTGGAGGCACGGCGTGGGGTGCGCCTGCCAGCGATTGCTACAGCGAGGGACCGCCCGGTACCGGCTCCTCTCGCAGTTTCGCCGGCAGTTCCGGCTTTGAGGGTGCTTTCGGGGTGCGCGAGATAATCGTTGCTATGGTTGGGGTACTCATTGTCTTCGCACTCGTATACCTGTTCGCATTCGGCGGCTATGATTCGCTTTTCAGCGGAAAGGCGAAGAAAATACGCGGCGCAGCCGGTGTAATGCAACGGCTTCCCAGCTTCCAGTACAACATCACGGCCGCGTTCGAAACGGTAGACGGAGTCCAGTACGGCGGCTCGGGCAAACTCCTTTTTGAAACACCCGACAAGACGTATTGGGAGATGAGCCTCGGAACGCCAGGAAAGCCGGGGGTAACGGCATCGATGCAGATCGGAGACAAGATCTACGGGAACGGCCCCGCCTGGCAGACCGCAGATCCCGCGCAGTCCACCGCCGACGCTCTTGGACTCTGGCGTGATTTCTCGAGCGTCGAGGACCTGGGCACCCAGGTGATCGGCACCACCAACTGCCTGCACTACAAGTACAGGATCCAGCCGAAGCTGATCACGACGGCGCTTGGAGCTGGAGCACAGAGCGGGGCCAGCGACGCCGTCATCGAAATCTGGATCGATAGCGCTTCCTCCACGGTCGTAAAGATGACGGTCCAGGTGTTCAATGTCATGATCCAGGGCGCCAGCACTAATGTGACCATGACGTTTGACCTTGCGGCTACCGGTCAGCCTTACAATATCAAGGCCCCACAATAAGCGACCGTCGCGCTCGCCGGTGCGGCAAACGGAGGTCTTGTCGAGTGGCTGACCTGCCCCATGACGGTGCAGGTGCGCTTTGAGCGGGGTTTGCGCGGCTAGCGGCGCGCGAGGAAATGTACCCTTCTGGTGTCTTCGTTGACCACCGCCAGGCCTTTGGCATCGTAGGCCTCGACGTGCGAGAATCCCGCGTCGCGCAGTCCGTCGATCAGGAAGTCCAGGTCGTATGAACGCTCGCGGTGCATCTCTTCGCTTCTCTCGTACAGCCCGTCCTCCCGCAGGATGAAGTTGGTCATCCTGAGGCTGTTTATCCTCAGCTGCGGGTCCCATTCGGACTCCCATACCGCAAAGCCATTATTCACCCTGTGCACCAATACCGAGGTGCCCCATTCGAGTTCAAGCTCCCTTGTAGTGTTCATATCGAAAATGCAGTATCCCCCCGGTTTGAGGGAATCCGCGAATCTTCTGAGTGCTTCAGCGACGTCCTCGGCGCTCAACAGGTAGTTGAGCGAGTCGAAATTGCATGTCAGCAGGTCGACTTTCTCTGGGAGTTCGAAATCCGTGAATGATTGCTCGATGAACGTCGAGCCCTGCGCCCGTACCCTGAAGCTCGCCACCTGGAGCATCTCGGGTGAGATGTCGACCCCGTAGACCCTGTCGCACCTGGATATTAGGTAAGCAACGGCATGGCCGGTTCCGCACGCTATATCCGCCGCGGCTTCGTACTCTATGCTGTAGCGGGCGACAAGACGGTCGAAGTTCTCGCGCCAGCAGTCAAACGCCGAGTCTCCGACCAGTTCGTCGTATATCAGCGCAAGCTGCCTGTACGGACGCGTCGCATTCTCGCCGGAACCGGCGTCATCTACTGCCCTTTTTCGCCTCGTCCCTTTCAATATCTTCACTCTAACTGCGACCTCCTGTGCCACTTGATTGATTCTCTGTTATCATTACAATCCTATCTACATATGGTTATGATATGGGATGGGCAACTGCTCTTTCCAATGGGAGACGACGTAAGCCGATAAAGAGGCTTATGGTACGGAGAAGGGAGAGTTACGATGAGGGCACGCAAGGCCAAGAAGCTCGAGAAAAAGGCCAACAAGCTCGACAAGAAGGCAGGCAAGGCGACCAAGAAGTCCGATAAGCTGGTAAAGCAGGCTGAAAAAGCTACCAAGAAGGCCGTGAAGGCGATGTCGAAGGTAGCGCCGTAGGGCAATGGAGCGAGACGGGCAGCCAGCCCGTGCTGTACAAGAATAAATAGTTATCGATTGCCTGCACACTTCTAAAGCGAGGCCTCTGTTCGGTTGGAGTAATGATGAGAGAGTGCAGGCAGTGCGGTTTCCCAAGAAAGTTCGCCAGGTTCTTCGATTGGCGCGGTGATGGGACTATCATCAGCACTGACAGGCTGCACTCACACACACAGATAGCCTTCCTTGAAGCTGGTGAGCTAGAGAACGTTTTTGAAAACCTGTCACACTCAATCGGGTTGAGTGTGGATCCTTTCCTCGTGAAGGCTTACAGGAACATCGGGAAGACTATCTTCAGTAATACCTCACTAAGACATCTAAAGCGATTGCCCAATAACGGGTATTTCCGCCCCCAATGGCTTGCGAGGGCTTTTCTTAAGACCGTCTCTTCCGACGTGGCGGGACTCGGCGACGGGCTCGTCAACCTCGACAGCTTCGGCGCCGGACGTGAAGCCGTTGTCCGCTTCAGAAATCCCTGTCTTAACGCCCTTCTTGCCGGGAGCAGCGCAGCGATCTACGAATCCATCGAAGACACCGAGTATGCTTCGGTTGATTTCTCGGTCAAGGACGGTGACCTGGTGGTCAGGCTCGCCCATAGTGCCGATTCCCGCACGGAGCCGAACGTCGAAGGGCGCTTTTACCTCGAACCTACACAACCGGTAAAAGGGCCGGTCAAATACGAAAGGTGCCCGACCTGCTACTCGCCGGTGCTTGCTTCTCTCATGTTCTACTGGGACGTGACGCGGGGTGTAATCCTGAATCGCGCGAGTGGTGACCGTGAGGTGATAGTAGCCGTTCAGGCCGTTAACGCTCTATTGCGCGAGTTGGAGACCGAACTTGGCGAAAGCATACCACGCCTTATCTACTGGCAGCAGAAGTTCCTGACGAGGGAGCATCTCAAGAGCATCGCCGTCGATGATGCCAGCCGGTTCTGGAACAGTTACCTCAGAGACCTCGCCCTGAGGGGCCTTGGCTATCCACTGACGTTCAGTCGGGACGATTCATCCGTTTTCGTGGATATAATCAACGCACACAACCAGGTCCTGTACGCCGCGAAGATCGCCGGAGCGCTCGAAGCAGTGACCGGGATCGCAACTGAAATAGACTGGGAGAGGCGCGAGAGCAGCCACGGGACGTATAGCATCCGCACTGCGAATGATACCTGAAGTGGCACTTCGGCTTGCTCCCCGACCGGGAGCTACCTGCGTGGGCCTCACCTGAAGCTGCTATCGGGGTTCGGCGAACAGGACTGATGCGAGATGTTGACGCCCGGGGTCCCAAATACCGAAAAGATTTTCTTGATGACGCCTTTGCCACACGTGCGGCATGTCCCGCCCGTAGAATCTTCTCCAACCTCCTGGAGGCGCTGCGTTCTCTCCCCGCATACTGTGCATTGATACTCGTAAACAGGCAATTCCCTGTCCTCCAGTCGTGCCTCGCCAGGCATCGTCGAGATACCTTCCCGAAGTCGCGGTCGCGGCCTTTCTTATATTGGGATGAAGTCGGCGTCCCTCACCTGGACCAGCCTCAACGCACCTGTCGGGCAAGCGGAATGGCAAAGTCCACATCCCATGCACACCCCGGGGTCTACGATGCAGACTCCCGCATCCTCATCGACCTCCAGCGCCCCGAAGTAGCACCTCTCCACGCAACTGCCGCATCCCTCGCATACCTCGGTGTCGATCTCTGCCGCGAAGCGGCTCGGATCGCAAAGGTTCAAATGACGTTCAATGAGCAGGGGGAACGTCATACAGCAGTCATTGCAGCAGTTGCATATGAAGTGAAAGCCACTGTTCCTGTTCATTGTCACGTGTACCAGTCCGGCATCTTCCGCTTCCTGGAGAAGCCTGAGTGCTTCTTCCTTGTCGATCTTACGCCCGCTGCCACGATCGATCGCGTACTCGCCGGCCTTGCCCACCTGCAGGCAAATCTCGACTGGACGGTCGCACTTTCGAGCGGTAAGCCGGCAGGTGCAGTTCGTTACAGCGACCGGCGTCTCCGTTTCGATTATCTGTCTTACGTCTTCAAACGCCAGGATCTGCTGCCGCGCGTCAACCGATTCGCTGACCGGTATCACGCGAGCCACCGGCCTTGGCATGAATTTGACAGCAAGCTCGGAAAAGGCCGGCCACTCGTTCTCCATGAACTCGTTCCAGAGGTCGAGATAATCCCTCGGGGCCTCAGGCCACAGTATCGTCGCGTCGTGGAACTGCATCAGGTCGCGGCACATCCTGTACTGGGTTCCTTCAGGGGTCACCTTCTTGAAGATGAGGCCTTTTCGATACAGGGCATCGAGCATCTTCTGTGACGCCTCCGTGTCGATACCGCGCGCCTTCGCAACGCTCGATGCATCACCGGGAAGGGCGAACAGGACTTGCGTCTCTTCGGCGCTTGCAAGCTTCTCAAAAAGTCGAGGAATCAACTCCGACGACCCCATCCCGATCTTTTCAGCGAGTTTCACGTAGCGTTCATCCGTCATCTCAAGACCCCCTTGAATGATAAGAATGTAACAGTATTACGAGTAGCGCGCCCTGACGCATATCAATACCGATTGTCATATGCTACCAACCTCGCACATAATGGCCCTGGTCACTGGAGGCATAGGACAACTCCCGCTCTGCAGGGGGTTTCCCTGCTTGAACCGGGTCTCTCAGGCCCGGACATGGAGCCTCCCTGACCCTCCCAGTTCAATCTGTTGGGAAGCTTTAGCCGAGTATCTCGGACGCCGCGGCGAGGTATACCTTGAGATCCCGCGGGCCGAACGTGCAACAGATGGCCTTCTCGAAACCGGGCTCGCGTTCCAGGAATGACTTGATCTCACCAAGGGCGATCCGCGCGGCCCTCTCTATGGGAAAACCGTATACCCCGGTGCTTATCGAGGGAAAAGCGATCGTCTTCAGGCCGTTCGCCACGGCCACGGCCAGGCTGTTCCTGTAGCAATCGGCCAGCAGTCCGTCCTCGTTGGAGTTGCCACCGTGCCAGACGGGGCCGACCGCATGGATCACGTGCCTTGCAGAAAGCTTGTAGCCCGCCGTGATCTTCGCCTCTCCCGTCCGGGCGCCGCCAAGTGTCCGCGTCTCCTCGAGGAGTTTCGGGCCGGCGGCCTTGTGTATGGCCCCGTCTACCCCTCCTCCACCGAGCAGTGTCTTGTTGGCGGCGTTGACGATCGCATCCACATCCAGCCTTGTTATGTCACCCTCCATGATCTCTATGCGGCCATCCAGGTAATCCATGTTACTCCCCTCCTCTTGCCGCGAAAATTATATCAAAGCGGGAAGGTTTGGCCCGGGGCATGTGAAATTGAGACTTCGGCTTCTTTCGCGGCGGACAAGGGAGGTGTCTATATTGGAAAACCCTGAAATGGAATTCCTGCAGTACCTGTTGAGCCGCTTCGTCGATATGAACGACATCGACGTAGAAAGGGCTTCCCTCAAAGAGTTGATGGACAAACTCAGCGAAGAGTTGACCCCCATAGGTGGCGGCTAGGCCTGCAAGCCCGCTTTGGAATTGGTAGCTTTCTCCATGGCAAGGTAGACGGCTCCGAAGGCTTCGCGGCCTGTCTCACGCTCGATCTTGTACCTTCGACTTTTTTGGCTGTAATCGGCGACCTCGCGGAAGCGTCAAACGTCCTGTCTCCATACAAGGCTATGTCCTCAGCGGAACCGCATCTTCAAACGATCGAAGCGTAAGCTAAGACAGCTTCTCTATGTTCACCAGAGGGAAAGCGGAGGCAAAAGTCTCCGGCTCGGCCAGCCCGGGTCCCTTGTTCATGATGGCGGATACGGAGCATGCAAGCCCGATGTGAAAAGTCCGTTCGATGGGCAGATCCTGGACCATGCCGATAAGGAGGCCTGCAACCATTGAATCTCCAGCTCCCACGGTGTCGTCGGACAGTGAAGGCACGTGCCCGCGTAGTACTGCGTCGTCGCTTACGAGCAAAGCGCCATCGGGACCCATGGACACGACTACCGTCTCGACGCCGCGCTCGTTCAGCGTCTTGCAGAACTCGATAATATCCTTGTCTGCGACCAGGCTCCGCCCGGCCAGTTCCTGGAGCTCCACGAGGTTGGGTTTGATCAGGTATGGACCGGCCTGAATCCCCTCGGAGAGCGGCGGTCCTTCACTGTCGATCACGACTTTCGACCCCCTGGACTTGCCCTCCACCGTTATCTCCCGGTAGATGCCTGGATCCACGCCGGGGGGCAGCGACCCTGACAGCACGAGAACCTCGGGTGCCACCGCGGTGCGGAATATCATGCCGGTGACGGTCTCGGTCTCACCATGGTCGACAGGTGGCCCCATGGCCCTGATGACGAGCTGCTGGTTGCCGTGCCTGCCTACTACAATGACGTTAGTGCGGGTCTCACTTTTGATCTTGGCTATCTGCAGGATGAGACCCTCTTCGCGCAGTAGGTCGAGGACCTCTTCGCCCACGTACCCCCCGACCATGCCCATCGCGACCGAATCCGTTCCCATCGCGCGCAAAGCACGGGAGACGTTGATCCCCTTGCCCCCGGGAGTCTTCACGACCTCCAGGGCGCGCACAGGTTCACCGAAGTCGATCTCATTAACGACGTAGGTGATGTCAAGCGTCGGGTTCATCGTGAGCGTGTAGATCATCCCTGTCGGTGCCTCCCCCTTGTACAGCAGTCCGAGCCATTGCCTGCATCATAACACCGTATACGGCGCAAATTCACAACGGGCAATCAAAAACCTCGGGCCGCATCCGTTGGTGAAAGACGAACCGATTACTCAGAAAATGCGTCTTGATTGCCGGATGAACGATTGCAGGCAAGAGCTTCAATGGCAGGACGGAAGGTGGACGCCGCGCTTCCCAAGAAATAAATACCGTCCATGCTGGAAAACGATAGAGGTCGTCAATGAGCACTTCCTTGCAGATCATTATACGAATACTGCTTGCAATGGCGTGTGGGGGCCTTGTAGGTCTCGAGCGTGAGCTCACTGACCATCCGGCGGGAATACGCACACATATCCTCGTCACGGTCGGTGCGTGTGTCTTCACTACGATGTCGCTGTACGGGTTCCCCGGGTTCTTGCAGGGTGACAGAGTCGCCGCAGCCGTGGTCACAGGCATCGGCTTCATAGGCGGTGGAGCAATCCTCCGGAGCCGAGACGGCTGGGTGACCGGGCTCACGACGGCATCCAGCCTTTGGAGCGTGGCGGGCATCGGTATGCTCTTTGGCACCGGCTACTACGTGGTTGGGTTCGTTGTCACGGGCATCGCGCTTGTCGTGCTCCGGATAGTGGACTGGGGGACCGACCTGGTCTCACCGCGTCTCAAGACACACACCATGCCAATGCACGTCGGCGCCGATTATTCCGAGAACATCTACTCGAGCATCGAGAAGGTGCTTCAGGAAAACGGGTGCAAACTCCAGCTCGTTCATTTTCATAGACACGAAGACGGTAACAGGGTCGAGCTCGGGATGATCGCGACACTTCACGCCGGCATCGATGTTGTGAAGGTAACGGAGAGCCTGTACGGCGTTGACGGTGTGAGCGAAGTCCTCTGGGGCTAATCTTCTCTGATCCCCGCGGTTCAACCCTCTTTTGGGTCCCGCGTTCCGGTTGCGATCGCGGCTTTCTGGTCAAGGTATTTGCCGCGTTGCCACGGCCAGTATCCGTCTATCTCCACCTGGAGTTCCATGCTCAGTAAAGATCGGATCATGACCAGTATCGCTAGCACTCCCACGTTCTTGAAAGATGGAGTCACTACCACGGTCCGGATGATATCGCCTGCTATCAGGAACTCGAGTCCCAGGAGTATGCTCCTGCCAACGGTCTCGCGGTATGTGCGAAACGGATCAAGCTTTCTTGAATCGCGTCGTACGAGGCTCCAGAGGAAAACACAGGTTGCATAGATCGCGCCGACAACGATTACGACCACACCAGCCGAGTCTATGATCTTGCTGACCCCATCCATGACCTGCTGAAAGCTCATGGCCCCTCTCCATCATGGAATCACCTGCGTACTTCACCCTAGCGTGGACTCCGTCAGACGCGCCACTAAAGGGTTGCGGCACCCGCACCGCTCTGTTAGTTTTTTTTCGCCGTCACTCCGGCGATGCCTTTATTTCGCGCATTACCGGGAACGTCCGGCCGGGTCTTGCCTGCGGGCGCGCAGGAAAGCAGCCTGGACGTCGTGAACAATAAGCGGAAGACCGACGACCGCGACGCCACCGCAGGAGGAGCCGTTTGAGCCACAGACGCAAAGCCGTTCTGGTATATGTGCTCGTGCTCGTGCTATTCGTGCTGCTCGCGCTGTTCTACACAAGGCCCCTCGTCACCGAGGCGAACAACCACACCATGCGCGAGAACTCGGGCGATACGATGTTTAACATCTACGTGCTCTCGTGGACAGCGCACTCTCTCAAGACCAACCCGTTGAACCTCTTCAACGCGACGCTGTTTTACCCGAACAGGTATACGTTCGCCTACTCTGACCACGAATTCATGAGCTCTCTCATCGCCCTGCCCGTGCTGGCCCTGACCGGAAACGGCGTGCTCGCGTTCAACTTCGTGATACTCATGAGCTTCGTCATAGCCTCATTCGGCGCCTACCTTCTGGTCTGGCATCTTACCTGGGACAGGTATGCCGCGTTCGCCGGTGGCATTGTCTTCGGGTTCTCGACGTACAGGCTCGCCCATATAACGCACATGCAGTTGCTCTCAATGGGTTTCCTGCCACTCGCGTTCCTGTGCCTGCACCTCTTCACCGAAAAGCGAAAACCCGTCTATGCTTTCCTTTTCAGCGTCTTCTCGATAGCTCTCTTCTGGAGCGTATGGAGTTACGGCTTCTACCTGGCGTTCGCCGTGTTGATATACCTGGTCATGCTCGCGCTCATGGAGAGAAAGCGCATAATGGCGATTCTGCTGCGCAAAGCAAGCCTCGATGAGCGCAAGGCTGCGTACCGATGGATCGCCTTCTTTGTGGCTTCCGTTGTGCTTATCGGCGTCGTGCTCGCTCCTTTCATCCTTCCGTATATGAAGGCGCAGAAGCTCAACCCTAATTTCTCGAGAGATATCAACGAGGTCGCCGGTTACTCCGGCGACGTCACCGATTTCCTGGTAGCTCCTCCGCAGAGCCTGGTCTGGGGCAAGGCGACGAGCCTGTTCCGGCCCGACCCATATACACGTGGAAACGGGTCCGAACGCTCCCTTTTCCCGGGCCTGCTGCCACTCCTCCTGTCCATCGGTGGGATCGTCTTCCTGTCCAGTCGCGGAAGGAGCCGGCGTGACAGGTTCGCCCTCGCGTTCTACGTGACGCTGTTGCTCCTGGCCGGCGTGATGTGCCTTGGAGTGACTTTGTACGCCTTCGGGCACCATGCAAACATACTCATGCCTTATAAATTCCTGTACAAATTCTTTCCCGGGTTCAAGGCCATCCGCACTCCGACCAGGATATTCGTCCTCTGCCTCATGTCGCTCGCCGTGCTGTCTGGATTCGGCGTCAAGTGGTTGCGCTCGAAGCTTGAGGGACACTTGGACCGTATCACGGTAGCCGGTTTGCTTGTAGTGCTCCTCACCCTGATGGTGGTCGAGATTCTTCCAACCGGGATAGAGATGAAACCGATGCTTACTAAAGCCCAGTTCCCCTCGGTGTTCAGATGGATGGCGAGCGTCGACGGCAACGCGCCCATGATCGTCCTGCCGGTTGCTCCTTACGACAGCAAGTCGGTCAGCCACATGGACGACCTCGCTTATGTAGGCATGGAGCCCGAGCGCGACTACTTCAACACCGCCAACTGGAAAGCTATGGTTAACGGGTACTCCGGCTATGTGCCGGTCTCGTACAAAGACGCCGTTAGGGCGGAGGGCGATTTCCCATCCCGGGCGGCTCTCCGGTATTTGAAGCGCCTCAAGGTCAAGTACGTGATCCTCGAGGGCAAGCGTTACGATCCGGCGCGGTTCGCGCGGATCCTCCAGCGCGTCAAGCGTAACCCGGGGCTGGTGCCCCGCTACCAGTCTGACGGTTATTTCGTCTACGAACTCCGGTAGAGAGCGCCGCCCGCCAAAAGCGACCTCATCGAGGAGCGACCCGGCTCAAGAAGTTGGAACGCCAAAGGATGTCTGACTCCGGTTTGCGTTGTTGTCTCAATGCGCGGAACGAGGTGAGAATCTAGATTCCGAATTCTGCGCGTTCGATGAGCTCGATCTGCATGTCACGGTTGAGGGTAACGAAGTAGGCGTTGTACCCCGAGATGCGTACGAGAAGGTTGCGGTAGCTCTCGGGATGTGCCATCGCATCTCGGAGCATGTCGCTTGTGACAACATTCATCTGCATCTGCATCCCGCCAAGGTCAAAGTAGGTCTTGGCGTACGAGAACATGTTGTCGACGACCTGTTCGTGAGTGTCGCGCGCGGATGGTACCACCTTGACGTTGAAGGCGATGTTATTGTTCATGTCGTGGGGGTCGAGCCTTGCGACGTCCCTGATGTTGTCGAGCAGGTTCTTTGATGCGTGCGCCTCCGGGGTCAGGCCCGGTGTGAACGCTTTGCCGGCAAGCCTCCCAGACGGCAAAGCCCCGGTGAGAGTACCAAACGCCACGTGGTTGGACATCGACCAGAACCCCGCGGTATACGGCCCGCCCCTGAAGTTCCTGTGCGCTCCGTAAGCGTCATGGGTGAACCTGGTGACCCGTCCTGCCATCTCTAGCGCCTCCTCGCTACCCGAGCCGAAAAGCGGGACCTTCCTCTTGACCATCGCGTGGAGCGCGGGGTCTTCCGCGAAGTTGGTATCAACGGCCTTCTTGAGGTCGGCGAAGCTTACCTTTTTCTCGTCGTACACCAGCTTCTTGATCGCCATCAGCGAATCCGTGATATCCGCGAGCCCGATACACGCCGAGCCCGAACTGTTGTACCTCGCGCCGCCCGCCGTTACGTCCTTGCCGTTTTTTGTCGAGTCGTTTATCAGCGAGGACAGCAGTGGCGTCGGCCGCAGGACGTTATGCCCCTCGCCAAGCATGTTGTTGTACTCCACTGAGCAATCTATCAGGAACTGGTACTGCGTCAGGAACGCCCCGAAGAAATCCTCGAACGTAGAAAAATCACCTCCTTCGATACTGCCGGTCTTCGGCCCCACATCCCAGTTCATCAGTGGGTGCCTGCCGTTGTTCATGGCCATCTCGAGGGCAGCAACCATGTTCATCATCATGCAGTTTGTATGCCCTATGTGCTTGCCCGAGAGCGTCGGCTCCACGCAGCCGGTCGCCGACCAGTCCCGGAGGTCCTCGGGAGCGTATTCGAATTCCTTGAGCGACTCCATTACGGCAAGGTCGTTGTGCATCGACGGTGTCGCGGCAGTGATGAGGTTGACCTCGCACAGGCGCTTGAGGTAAGTGTCAGAGTTCTTCTCCGGGTTGTACCTCGCGTTGACGTTAGGGTCCCGGATGTTGAGCAGTTCGGTAACCTTGAGGAAGATGTACGTCATGTCGTTGACAGCGTCCTCCCCCTCCGGCGTGATCCCTCCAAGGGTAATAGCCTGGTCTGAGGAACTGCCACCAAAAAGATAGTTGCCGATATCTATGATCATAGGGAGGTGATCGGTGCACCTCATATAGAAGCATGCGACCAGCTCTATCGCTTTTCTTACGTACTCCTCCCGTTCATCGGGGGTAGACAGCTTCGCGATATCGGCCTCGAAATAACGCTGAAGCCATTGATCCATTCGCCCGATGGAAAGACCCGCGTTTGTGCTCTCCATGTGCAGCGAAAGCCATACTATCCAGCAGGCGTTGATCGCCTCGTCGAACGTATCGCAGGGGTTCTCCGGCACCTTCGCGCATATCTCGGCCAGCCGCTCCAGCTCGGCCCGACGGGCCGGGTCGCCCTCCGTCTCCGCATCGCGGGCGGCCTGCCCCGCGAGGTTTCTCGCATAGGCGTTGACGCCCTCGAGACAGAGGACCATGCCATGCAGGGTATCCTTCTTCTCTTCGCTCGCGCTCTCGTCGCGAGCGAGCTCCTTGTCTATCTCCCGTATTACGCCGGAGGTGCCCTGGCTCATGAGCCTCGGGAAATCCGCAATGGTGTGCGAGAGCGCGACCGTCTTCCACATGAAATAGACCGCGAAGCGCTCGTCCATCTTCTGGCTCAACGGAGCGTTGTACTTATCGCGCACCCATTCCCGGAAGTTGCGGCGCGTCCAGTACGGAAAAACGTAGCGGTGAAGGGTCTTGATCGTCTCCTCGGAAACGTCGTACGAGTTGAGCAGACGGTCGGTAACGCTCTCGAGCTCGCTCCACATCGTAGTGCCGATCGCGTCTGGGTATATGACGACACCAATGTCCTTCGTCGTCGTCGTACCCGCGATGAGATCGTCTCTCCTGATTATCGGCTTGCGATTTTCCATCAGGTGCTTGAATGCATACCCCTGGCGAAGCGGTGGAAACCACGGCTTGCCTTCCGAATCATTCTCGAACCCGTTCTCCATGAACCAGTCGGTCAGGAGCTTCGGCCGCTCGGCACAAAGCTCAGGCCTGGTCCCGAAATGTATGTCTAAGAAGCGCCCCAAGCGCGGAAAATCTTCGATCTCATAATCGGAAAGGTACGGATCTTCGAGGAAATGCACGCCTGGGTCGATCTCCCGCGCTGTCATCCTCTCACTCCTGCGATGGGCCATCTCGGTCCTGAGCGCGGGGTCGATGCGAGGAGCCTCGCTGAGCCTCAGGGCGGCATCCTCTTCCTTTATTCTCGAGTTGCGCCTGGCGTTCGTCCCGGCCATCAACGTAGCGATGAAATAGTTGAAGAGGCTTATGTAACTGAGGTTCCCCTCTAGCCTGAGCTTGCTCTTGAGCAGCATGTTGAGAGTCTCGTTTGGAGTCGCGGAGAGAAGCTCCTTGACCACCGAGTCGTCGGCCATGATCATCGTGACGTCGACGTCCGCCGGGATGTGTCTGAGGACCCTGGCCTTTCCGTCCCTGAACCTTATCGCCTGTTCGACGGTGTTCTGCTCCGTCCTTAGACCGACCGTGAAATCGACCCATGACCCGTTGCAACGCATGTATTCCCTGATGGAAGGCCTGTAGTTGAAGTTCGCGGCCATCAGCCGCAGGACTGAGCCGCCGATGACGTTGGCAAAAGACCTCCCGTTCACATCGCTCCCCTCCAAGGTAGAGTTCCACACCTTTTTATACGACCTCGAGAGCACAGCGGTCAATGACCGTCACCCGGTGTCCTCCGGGAGCATATCCAGATGGCGGCGGCGGTTCCGTTGTTGATGGGAGACGCCATCTACGACTTTATCCTGGCTGCGGGAGATGACTCCACCGATGAAGACCTGTTCCTCGCGATACCTGACGGCTCATATTCGGTAAAGGTCGGCATCCGCGGCACCTGTGCCAGATTCGGTGTGCGTACCCGGTCAGAGGTTATCCACATAGACGAGAAACTCGCTTCGATATCCGAGAAGAGCTTCGCAACCTGACAACGCGCCTCAGTACAGGCCGAGGATGTAATCTGTAGGGTCGATGAGGTCGGCTGGTTTAGGACCGTACCAGTTGAACCAGGTCCCGATGCCCGGTTTGTACATCTCGAAGTGGAGCTGTAGCGTTCCGCTGACATATCCGATTACCTGGCCTCGCGATACCGTCACACCTGGCTGGAGCCAGGCGTCCAGCGGACGCAACTCCCCGTATGTAGCCACGTAGTCCCCATGGTCGATGAGCACGGCGAACGTCTGCTCGCCGTTTGCGCGAGTGTAGAAAAGGCCGGTCTTTACGACAGTTCCCGCCTTTATCGCCCTAACAGGGGTCCCTTCGCCACCGGGGGGATAGATGTCGACTCCCGCATGAAGGCGGGTTCCCTCTCTAGGCGCTCCGAAATACGGGTAGTCGGTCGACCCGGCCGGCCAATGGCCGCAAGCTATCGATGCGTCTTTCGTGATCGGATACAGTGGAGGACCCTGTACCGGGGCGCAAGGGCGCCTGCTGGTGCCCTCACCGTACATCGAACGCTCGCAGGCGACGGGCGCGCTGGCCTCAACTTTCTCCGATACGTTGAAGCTGTCGACGTAGTTGCCGAGGTAAAACGTCTTGCGCTGCCGGGGTTGGATCGTACCGGAAGGGCCCGCGACCTCACCCTTGTCGGTTTGCAACTTGACGTTGATATCGACGGCGTTCTTCCCGGGGTTCACCAGCGCGAG
>Ga0182021_10001129_pt1 | contig 30306 bp, 30 predicted proteins | sample 612E3MmetaG_FD_120493 | JGI IMG/M metagenome (GOLD analysis project Ga0182021, IMG submission 120493) | Permafrost microbial communities from Stordalen Mire, Sweden - 612E3M metaG (Illumina Assembly) | ecosystem: Environmental > Terrestrial > Soil > Wetlands > Permafrost | place: Sweden... | reverse complement strand
CATATACTTCAGCATCTAGTACTGCTAGACACTGAGGACACAGACTCTTAGTATTTTTTATAATCATTATCTCACCCATAACGTTATTTAGTAGCTAACATAATTATTATCTTGTTTTAAATTGGAGGTAAACTATGGACTCAAGTGTAGTCAGTGTAATAAATTTATCAACATATGCTATATACTTTATGTTACCAGCGTACCTCGCCAACGTGACAGCTTTAGCATTTGGTGGTGGAAAACCACTAGATTTTAAACATAACTTCCGTGACGGTCGTAGAATACTTGGAAACGGAGTTACTTGGAGAGGTACAATTATTGGAACGATTGTTGGAACTACGGTAGGACTTATTCAAGGAATAATTACAGGAAACATATTACAGGGATTTTTATTGGGAATCACCCTTGGTGGAGGGGCATTAATAGGTGATGCATGTGGAAGCTTTATTAAAAGGCGATTAAAACTTGAAAGCGGAAGACCAGCCCCAATTTTAGACCAATTAGACTTTGTTGTAGGTGCACTTGTATTTGCATCCTTAATTGTTGTTATACCCTTAGAAATGATCATTATTATATTGATTATAAGTATATTCTTCCATCTTGGTGCTAACGTTATTGCGTATCTTTTCGGCATAAAAAAGGTATGGTACTAATTGAAAAGGTTTCTTTAATAAAATTAAAAATTCTAATTTTTAATAATTAATATGATTTTAATGTTAAATTTCTTAAATTTTTTTTTATAATATTTTTTTATTTCATAAATAATCAATTGAGTTTGTTTCTCAGAAACTTCTCCATTAAGATTGCTGTTCCAATTGCAGGGGCTACTATACAGTCCTCTTTTTTGAGTATGTTATCCATTCCAGTGTAGTTGAGACCTGCTGTTTCACAGGCCCTTGCACCTATTACTTCCATCCCAAGGCCGGTTGTTACTACATTTGAAATATTATTCCGTTTTGAAACTTCTAGAAGGGCTTCTGCTATTTTATTAACTTGAACAGAATATATGTAATCAGCAATTTCTATGATTTCATCTGGTTTTAAAATGTCCATATCCCCACAAACAACCCTTGAGATTCTTCTCATAGATTCTTCAATCGATTTCCCTGCACCGTCCATTGTATCACAGGCATAATCATCAATATCTATATTTCCAAGGACTAATTGAACATCTGCTGCTACAGCAAATAGTTCTGAAGCCACCCTCGTCATTTTACCCGAGATGGGTACTTTTTCTACCAGTGCTGCCACATTGGTTCTTAAAGTTCCGCTGTAAACCAGTTCTCCAGTTTTCAGCCTTTCAAGATCCGATCTTCCAAGAGCACATTCACTGCCTTTTTTTATTGGTATTATATCTGTTGTTGTGCTTCCAGTATCTATTAATATACAATTAGGATTTATTTTAGCAGCAAGAGGTGCTGTTGCTATCCAATTAGCTGCAGCAACTTTCATCGGGTCTTCAAGTACCTGGGATATGTCCATTATTCCATCTAATCCAACAAAGCCTACTGGAACATGAAACGTGTCTATTGATTTCTGTGCAATATCAATTACACCCTCTTTTTTTGTTTTATAAGCATCAACAAGTTCTGCTGTCATTGAAATTCCTACAGCATCAATTTCATCCTCTACAAGGGATACAATTAGATCCTTTAAATCATCCTTCAACTCTTCCTTCTTCATCCACATAGGCAGGTAAACAAAATCTGTTTTTATATCAATTATATTGCCTGATTCATCAAAATCAACAACAGCAACATCTGTGTTTGCACCGCCTATATCAAAACCTGCAATTTTCATTGTAAAACACTGATCCTGAGGGTTTTGCCATCCTTATAAAAATTTACTGTTCCATTTAAAATAACTTCATCTGGGAGTTCCCCATGAATCGATTTAATTATAGCCTCGCCTAAATTGAAGTTGATAATATTTCTAAGCGCTACATAGGGGGTTGTTAATCTTGAATTGATCTCTACAAGGTGCACTTCATTCCTTCCTTCATCCAGTATCATGTCCACACCAACGTAACCTTTAAGTCCATGGATAGTTTCAACTGCATTTTTAGCAGCCTCCACGGCAAGTTTTGACAGTTTGTTTTTGAGTGGAACCTTGCCGCCATTGTAATTAATTTCATGAGAATCCAATTGAACATCCTGAAAATTCAGACTCAAAGGAACAGCTTTTTTGCCATTACACAGCAGACTGACACTCACATTCACTCCAGATATATAATCCTGAACAAGGAAGTAGGGAAGATGAGTTTTCTCTTTTATATGATCATGGGCATTCATAAATTCGTTTAAAGAATTCACAACCATAACACCCATACATGAAACACCATCAGCAGGTTTTAAAACTTTAGATACGCCATTATTGAAAAAGTAACTATGATCATCTTCATAATTTTTTGTTCTTTGATATGAACTCCTGAAATATACTTGTTCAGTATTTATAACCGTAATTTTATCTTTTAATGCATTGTAAGTATCAAATTTATTAGTTGTAAGTTTCACAGCTTTTGAATTGGAACCTAAAACTTCAACATCGTGTTTTTCAATGATAATTGTCAGATCATGGAGCAGGTCATTTTCTTCGGGTGCTATTGGAAGACATGCATCGTAATCCGCTATGTTACTCTCGAGCCATTCATGCAAATCTCCTTGGATAACCACAGGCATGGATTGGCAGCTAGTTGGAGTTTCAAATCCGGATGATATCAGATGGTGCGTTTCAAAGTCTTTGAGATCTTCTAAAATACTGTAAAGCATGGCTTGCCCCTCCGCGTTTATTGATGGATCATCCAATCCTGTGGCTGTTGCAAACTCAAAAACAAGTATTTTCATTTAACTTCTCCAAAAATATTAAAAATTTTAAATTCTTTTGTTTTATTAAGAATATAAACCTATAAACTTTTGCAGTTTTACAAAAATAATTTTGAAACATTTTTTTTATAAAAAAATTTATTTTCATCAATCTTTAATTTGAACCATGATCATTTTATTTTTGATGTTGAGATCAGGACGTGGAAATCTAATCTTATCCTGGAACACCATGTGGACTGTGTAGCTAGGATTCATTTCCTCAAACTTTGAAACTTCTATATCTTCACTCACTGTCAGTATTTCCCTTCTTAAATGGCTCCCCATCTCTTCTGGAGATTTAATATCAAATTTACCCGCATTATAGGAATTTAATATTGCTTCTAAAATATTCTCTGAAGATCTACCATCCCCATATGGATTTTCAGCGTTCTTCATTTTTTTGTAGAGGCGTGGATCACATGATATTTTATTGTATACCTCGAGTATTTTATCTTTTTCCGCCCCAACCAGTATGTTTCCTCCAGCTGTTACGGTTTCAGGCCTCTCTGTATTGTACCTTAATGTCATGCACGGTACGTTGAGTGTTATGGCCTCCTCCTGTAATCCTCCTGAGTCTGTCATTACAAATTTTGATTTTGATAAGAGTAGAAGAAAGTCCAGGTAACCTATGGGTTTGGTGAGTCTGATGTTAGGTGAATCTTTGAGTTTATTATAAAATCCAAATTTTTTAAGGGTCTTTAAGGTTCTGGGATGTACAGGAAATACAATTGTGATATCATCCAGCTCTAAAAGTGCTTCTATAATGTTTCTGAGTCTTTCAGGATTATCCACATTTTCAGCCCTATGCATTGTAATTGTTAATATGTCCCCTGTAACATTTAGTTCATTTAAAATATTAGACTCCCTTTCAGCAATTTTAAGATGCCTTCTGCATGCATCTACAATTGTGTTTCCTGTGATAAAAATTTCATGAGGATCTATATTTTCTATGATGAGGTTTACTGCTGATTCTTCTGTTGGTACGAAAAACATGGTTGAGCATATATCTGCTATCTGCCTGTTTATTTCTTCGGGCATGGTTTTATCGTAGGATCTTAAACCCGCTTCCACATGACCCACAGCCATATGAAGTTTGGATGCAGTCAGGGCACCGGCTAGTACCGCATTAGTATCGCCTTGAACCATTATAAAGTCGGGTTTCTCTGTTATTAGCACTTCTTCAATGCTTTTAATCATGTCAGCAGTTTGTTTTCCATGAGAATTTGAACCAACACCTATATTGTAATCGGGTTTTTTTATTTCTAGATCCAAAAAGAACTGTTGTGACATTTCATGGTCGTAGTGCTGTCCTGTATGAATTAAAATGTTATTTATTCCTTTTTTTTCTAGTTGATCTAACACAGGTGCCATCTTAATAATTTCTGGTCTTGTTCCGATTACTGTAGCTATTTTCATCAGATTTTCCTCTTGAATATATTAATAGATATGTTGGATCTTTAGTTCTTAGATATTTCTAAAAGTTTATTTCTAGATTAATCTTGAATGGATCTTATTAATTCATTGATTATGATCTCTTTCTCTGTGCCCTGTACTCATCAACAAGATTTAGAAGCTTCTTTTTGTCCTCATTTTTCTTCTGTTTATTAACCTTTACATTCCATCTTTCAATTTCCCTATTTAAAGTTTCTGCGTCAACAAATGAATAACCATTCATCAAATTAATTTCCACACTGGTGGCAGGGATCACTGGAATCATGTTTTCTTCAAAGATATTTTCTGCTGGATCAGAAATTTTATCCATATTGATTACAGCTTTCACACCCAGTTGTACTATCATCAATGCGGTTTGGGATCCTCCACCCTCAGAAGTTTTAAGCAACACAACATCTTCACTCTTAATTTTCCATCTATCACAAGCCTCTCTTATACCTTCCTTAGTGAAGAATTCTATGATCTTGACAGAAAAAGTATTTTCAGGCAGCTCTACAGTTTTAATACCATCTCTAGACCTTAATTTTTGTTCCAACTCGTATCTTAAGGCTTTTTCATTGGAGTACTTTTCCTGAAGGTTTTTTATGATGACAACTTTAGAAGCAATCTCCCTCTTCTGAAGAATTTTCTTGGTGTATTCGTAATAGAGTTTGTCTACTTTGGATTGGAGTTTTGAGATTTCTGTCTTATTGCGATGAATTTCTTCTTCTAGTCCAGAGTTTTTCTGTTTTAATTTGTCAACATACTTTTGTTGATTTTTTAACTTTTGTTTCAACTTGGATACCAATACTTCATCTGAATCTAATCTTGAATTGTCTCCTTTTATTTCATTTGAAGTTTTTGAAAGGTTATCAGCCGAATATTCAATAGTTCGTGTTTTTGTTTCAAGTCCGGTTGTAGCATTCTTTTCTGCGATATCATTACCTTGGTCAGCTCTTTTTGTTTTCTTGGATATTTGTTCTATGGCATTACTAATTGAAGTGCCGTTTATTACTTCGATTTTTATACTGTCAACTGCATCATTAGATAATTCAACCTGTTCAGCACGCTTCTCTATCTGCCTAAATTTGTTTACATGATCCCTGTATGTTTTAACAGCTGCAGCCAATGCATCACGCTCATGAGCATTTTGAGGAAACCCGTATGTATTTTTTTCCTTTTCAATATCTTGTAAATAAGAATCAACTATATCTATCTTGGATTCAACGGACATGCTTTTATAAGGTGACCATATTTTAGAATTTAAAGTTGTAGCAAGTTTTCTAACAGTTTTTGGTGGAGGATAAACATCTGTAGCAACTAAAACAGTTTTACCATAATTTATAATATGGCTAATTATCTCAGACCGTCTAATTTCCTTAAAACTTGCAAGTGAAATTAGATTCCCCTTAAGGTCTAATATGGCTATTCCAACTGTGAGTCCCGGATCAAACCCCACAATAATCCCTTTATGGGATTTATGGGGTCTTTCTATTTTTAAAAATAGATCTGAATCTTTCATACCATCTGAGCTAATATTTTTATAAACCAGTTGATTTCCTCCATTGGTTAATTACATGCTTATTTATGGCCCACATATTATTTATGGTTTACTAGGATATTTAAGAGGTTGTTAAAACCTTGATCATCTCTTCTTCTGCAGATGCAATTGTTCTCCTTCGGATATATTCATCTTTAATTGTTTTGAAGAAGTTGTTCATTGCATATTTATCCATATTGAATTCAATATCCTTGTACTTCACATCCATCAGTATAAGGCCATCTGGTGGTACAGGAGTTATTGAAGAATAAATATCCGGGTTGAGAAGTAGATACACTTCTTCTTCATCTAATTTTCCCATTCCTACTTTGGTTATAACTTGAACCATCTTCCGAACCATGTTCCATAAGAAACTCTCGCCAATCACATCGATAACAGTGAGCATCTTATATTGTGAAACCTTCAAATCCTTAACATTTCTTGTTGCGGCTCTCTCACATCTTTTTGAGAAATTCCGAAAGTTGTGAGTTCCAATCAGTATCTTAGATGCATTTTGCATCTTCTTTAAATTTAAAATCTTTTTATTATATGGATCTTTAAAAAATACATATTTGTAATGCCTGTATTCTGCGTATCTCGGTTTGAAACCATTGGGTACTTCTGCCTTGCCAATGATCTGTATACTGGAGGGCAAATGATAATTAATTTGGTTTATAGTTGCTTTAGAATCTGTTTTTAATGAAACAACATTTCCTAATGCATGTACTCCCCTGTCGGTCCTTCCTGCTATTGAGTAGTGAAGCTTCTCTGGATCATCCATTATTCCCACTTTATTAAACGCCTTGAAAAGCTCACCCTCTACTGTGGGAAAATTAGGCTGCCTCTGGAATCCATGAAAGTCAGTCCCTATGTAAGCCAATTTAAATGCTGTTTTAACCATATAAACCTCAAATTTGTATCAATAATCCAGTTGGTCATTAAAAGATCAAATGTTGAGACAATATTTTCATATTAATCAATATAAATTTATATTATTTTAATCCATTTATTCAAGTGGATTATAAAGAATAATTATTTTATTTTCCACTGGAAATCAAGACATTTTAAGGGGAATAAGTTTAATGATGGATAGTATTTCTGATAAAAAATGGGGATATTTAAGTGTACTTTCAGCTACAGTCCTATTTGGTATATGGAACACCTTCAGCAAAATTTTACTGCAGGATCTAGATCCACTAGCACTTTCTGCACTGGTTTACTGTATAGCTGGTATTTTCCTTGCTGCTGTTAGATTTTCAGGTTTTAATAACCGGTTAATGGGAATGCTCGACTCCAAATCAGAAGCAGAAACCTTCATGTCACGGAGAGATTACCTCATACTCGTAATAACTGCACTTGCAGGTTCAGTTATTGCTCCTGTTGTATATCTAAATGGATTAAATCAGATTACAGCTGTAAACGCATCTTTGTTAATGAATGCTGAAGTCTTGTTCATAATAATTATTGGGATCTTTATTTTAAAGGAGAACTTCCAGAAAAAGGAGGGTATTGGGTTAATTCTCCTACTTCTTGGAACGATTTTTTTAGCCACCAATGGAAATATCAGTAACTTTTCTTTAACAGGAAACTTTGGTACGCTCCTTGTGATAGCTGCTGCATTTTTCTGGAGCATAGACACAACCATGAGCAAATTTTTGAGCAACAAAAGGGATCTACTTGGGGTAAGCGCTCTCAAGTGTTCGATAGGGGGTATTATACTCCTTATATTATCATTGATTCTTGGTTTAAATCTTAAGGTTCCCCTGAATCATCTGCCGTACCTGTTGTTTATAGGACTTGTGAGCATAGGGTTTTCATTTGTGATGATCTACTACTCCATTAGAAAGATAGGTTCCACAAGAACTGGTTCAATATTCCCCTTCTCATCACTATTTGGGGCAATATTTGCTTTCATAATTCTTAATGAACCCTTTACAATTACACAACTGTCATTTGGTCTTTTAATGCTGCTTGGTGTGTTTATTATATACAGATATCAAGAATGAATATATTTCTATAAAGTATTAGTTGATGAAGTTCCAAATCAATATAAGAAATAGTTAAATGGATTAGAGGGGGATTATCAATGTTCATAATACCTGCAGTTGATATTAAAAATGGTAAGTGTGTACAGTTAGTTCAAGGAAAACCTGGCACAGAACAAGTGGTCATTGAAAAACCAGAATTAGTGGCTAATGAATGGGAAAATAAAGGTGCAGAAATTTTACACGTTATTAATCTTGATGGTGCTTTTGGTAACAGTTCAAAAAACTTAGAAGTGGTAAAAAAGATTTTGAATACAGTTTCAATTCCTGTACAACTGGGCGGGGGAATAAGAACACTAAAGGATGCAGCAGATCTTCTGGATTTAGGTGTTGAAAAGGTTATTTTAGGCACTATGGCGGTTGAAAAACCTCAAAATATTGAAAATTTATCAGATCAATTTGGAAGTAACAGAATCCTGGTTGCCCTTGATAGCAAAGATGGTGGTGTAGTTGTTAAGGGTTGGACTGAAAATACTGAAAGAAGTGCTCCTGAGCTCGGTGTTTCGCTTGAAAAAATGGGTGCTGGTGGTATATTATTTACAAACGTAGATTATGAAGGTCTTATGAAAGGATTTAATATGGATCCTCTTTTGGAACTCTTGAAAGCAGTGGATATTCCAGTTATATATTCTGGTGGAGTTACATCGCTAAATGATGTAGAAAAACTGAGTGAAACAAAAACCTACGGAGTTGTAATTGGTTCAGCACTTTATAAGGGGAGTATAAACTTTGTAAAAGCCCTTAAATTCCAAAAACAGACTATATATTAGGATTGAATCTCAAATAAATGGGATAATAACATTTATTTAAAGATTCCATCATTTTAAAGTATCAAAAAGTTTTGATCCTATTCAAATTTTCTTTGCTTTTGATATCTTAATTAATCTAGTTTTCCCTAAAATTTCTCAGTATTATTTCTTTTTCAGTTCTGCAAACGAACTTTCTCATTTTAAGTATCTGGTCTGGGTTGGTTGAAATGGAGCTTATTCCATGTTTAACCAGGTAATCTACTATCTTAGGGTCAGATGCTGCATGTCCACAGATACAACTTTCAATACCCCTTTCATTGCATTTATTTATGATCATCTGCACGAGCTTTGTAACGGCTGGATGCATGATATTGAAATGTTTAGCAACCTTTACGCCCCTCCTATCTACTGCTAAGGAGCACATGGTAAGGTCACTCATTCCTATGCTTACAAAATCAATTCCTTCTTCGATGAATTCATCCAATGTTAGAACTGCCGAAGGTGTTTCAATTGAAGCACCAACTTCGAGATCCTTGTGTGGAGTGATACCAACCTGTTTCATTATTTCTTTGGCAGAAATATATTCTGATATATCTCTAATAAAAGGGATTTTAACTGCTAAATTGTTATATCCCTCATCTAAAAGGTTTCGAACGGTTTTGAACTCCGACTTCAAAACTTCAATGTTATTTAAGTCCTTTGAAATACCCCTTAATCCCAGTAATGGGTTAGCTTCTTCAGATTCGATACTTCCACCTTCTAAATGTTTCAGTTCGTCTGTTGCAATATCAAAAGTTCTGAACCATACGGGTTTTGGATAGAATGGTTCCACTATTTTTCTAACCTCCTGTGTAATAATATCAGTTAGTTTACCCTCATGTTGTAGTCTTTGAAGGTGTTTACCCCTATCTATCACCATATTTTCAATTCTAATTGAACCAACACCATCTGCAAAGGCTGATGTACTTTCTGCAAGTTCTGGAAGATTCAAGTTGACCTTTATTGAAGTTGAGGGGCTGTAAACTTCAAATAAATCACTTTTATCCTCAATTTCAATAAATCCAGCGTATATGTTACCAGTATTCCATCAACAGTTACCAGCATTCCTTCTTCTAGGATTTTTGTTCCAAGCTCGGTCCCTACAATGCATGGTACACGCATTTCCTTAAAACTATGGCTACATGGCTAGTAACTCCACCGTAATCTGTTACAACTCCTCGAGCCTTTTGGAGATGTTTAAGCATGTCCCTGGATGCATGTGATACAACAACTATTTTTCCATTAAAGTCACTGGGATCATAGCTTTCTTCAAGCTTTTTAACTTCGCCTACACCAATATAGGGGCTTGTACCAATTCCCTTAAGAATTATCATACATCTAATTCTATATTTTCGGTATTAGAAATACTTTAGGATTTTTTACTTGTCTTTAGAAGAATATAAATATCGTTAATCATATGATTAAGATCATGAGGTTATCTGGAAAAATTAGGTGTAAATCTGCCAGAATATCGGGAAAATTGGCAAAACACTTAGTTAAAGTTGGTAAAGGAATGGGCAAAAGCTTTCCTGGTTATCTGTTTTTGAAAATAGGATCAGGATCCTCTTTAAAAGAACTTGCCAAAGCACCAAGTATAGGAAGCATTGTTGTAACAGGTACCAATGGAAAAACTACAACAACCAAACTAATCAGCATGCTTCTGGAAAAAAATGCCCCAATATCCTATAATTATGATAGCAATACATTGAACGCAATTGCAACGGGATTACTTAGTGATAATATTGATCTGGGTGTTTTTGAGTATGGTATACGTGATCTTACCCACGCAATCCCGGATGAAGTATTTAATCTAGTTCAGCCAGTTGGAGTTGTATACACCAATATTTCTAGGGAACATTCCATTGTAGATGGAATTTTAAACCCATTTGATAATTATTTGAAGGCCAAAGAACTTTTAAGTGCACCCATGAATAATGGAATTATTTTTTGTAATGCAGACGACCCAAGAACAGCTCACATTGGTAAGAAAAAGGAAAATGATACACATGTAACATATTACGGGTTTGATATTGACCTAAACGATAAAACATCTTCAGAAGATGTTTACTGTCCAATATGTGGTGATAAACTCAATTACACTAAGAGGTATTCTAACCACAGAGGATTATTCAGTTGCATCTGTGGTTTTAAAAGACCTGAACCAGATATGAAACTAACAAAACTTTCAAAAACCTTCAATGAATGGACTGTAAAGTTTGAGGGTAATGTGTTAAATTACCCTGAAGATGAAATGGTTCCAATATCATTAACAATTAAAACTCCTGCTTTTGGTATTTACAATCTTTATAATTTACTTTGTGCAGTTACAACCTACGCATCATTTACACCCACTCCTGAAGAGATCGAAAGCACGGTAAAAAGTGTTTCCGAAACTTTAGATATCTCCATATTACCTCCAGGGAGATTTGAAATAATAAAAATAGGCGATAAATTAATTGGAATGGGACAGGGAGATAATGGAGATGCTCTGAAAGCGAATATCCAATTCATGGAGGAGTTTATTGAAGGTGATATGGGATTTGTTTACACAACCCCTGATCAAGGTGAAGAGGAGATATTTGAAGATCACCTAAACGGACTCATTTCATCAAACCCTAAGAAAGTCTACGTGGTTCCTGGAAGAATTTCTGTCAAGGCTGCAAGGGATTACTACGAAAAAATCAGCAAATTTTTTGATGCAGAATTCTATCCGCTGTCCTACAAAGAGATGTCAAAGAGAAGGGAGAAGATAATCGAACTTATCCATAACACCCCATGTAAATACATGATTGTTTCAGGATGTGGGCCTGAACATTACATGTGGGCCGAACTTAAATCTGAACTCAAATCATCGAGCAAATCTTTCTAACAAACCCACCAAACTGTTGAATATACCAGATAATGGTCCAAGTTTGTTACCTACTTTGTAAAGTATCCTTACATCTTCTAATTTTATTCCTCCAATAACTGTTAAAATTCCCAGATATATGAAAGGGGATAAAATCAGTGCCAGAAGGAAATAACTTTTAGTCTGTGGAAACGGAATAAATACTATTCCCATTGCTATTGAAGCTATTACTATTTTCCCAAAGTCCCCTAATGGTAAGCTTACATTTGCCATTCTTAAAGTTTTCCACATTAAAACAGACATTATAAAGAACGCTGCAATGGTTGTTGCTATTGCAGCCCCATTGATACCCATGGGCGGTACTAAAAGCACGCTTAATACTAGATCGATTGTTGTTCCTGCAATCAGAACATACATTGGCAATCTGGGTTTTCCAAGTCCTTGTGCTATACTGGACGAAATTGTGTATAATGTAAAAAAGAGCATTCCTGCAGCAAGTATCTGAAGTGCAACAGATCCTGGTATGTAGGCTTTTCCAAAGAGTAAACTTATGATTGGTACTGCAAATACAACTGTTCCAATGCAAAGTGGAATTACTACAAATGAGACATACCTGTAAGATTGTAAAACATAGGTTTTAAGAAGACCATGGTCTTTAAGGCTCATGGCTTCTGCTGTAGCTGGAAGCACCGAAGTTGCAACTGCCATGGAGATTATCAATGGAAATCTCGCTACTGTGCTTGATACATTGAAGTATCCAACATAGTCGCTGGCCATATACACACCAATAACCAAGGTTCCCATATCATAGAGTGCCAGCTCAGCCAACCCTGTGATAACAACAGGCACAGAAAAGAGTATTAACATCTTTGCTATGTTAATATTGTCGTTAAAAGTTAACTGGGTGCGGGCTCTTGAAAGCAGACTTCTAGGACGGGAAAGTTTACCACGTACATCTCTAAGGAAGAGATAAACAGCCACTCCTAGTGCGGCCATAAATCCTACAGCAGTACCTATAACTGCACCTGCAACGTAGAATCCTCCCAACACCAGAATAATCGCTACTGAAACCATAAAAAACAGTTCAAATGCCCGGGTTATCAGTATATTTGTCATCTGATAAAATCCCTGGAAAGTTCCTCGCATTGCACCTACAATTACGCTAAATGGTGTTATAAGTGCTATTAATTGGAAAGGAAGTATTGCCTCCGGCTTGTGGAATAGTCCCACTGCAATTGGTTGTGCTGAAAAGAAGATAATTACACTGAATACAAGTCCCAACGCGATCATCATCTTGGTAGAGATCTCTATTACCGCTTTAACCATCTCAATGTCATCCTTGGCGTAGTACTCAGAAACATGTTTTGCAATGGCAGGTGGAAGGCCTGCTCCTGCTATTATAATTAAAAATCCTTGAAGCGGCCATGTCAGACTAAGTATACCGTATCCTGAAGGGCTTAATAAATTTGCCATAGTGACTTTGTATATATAACCCCCAATACGGAATAAAAAAGCCCCAATGAGTATTACAACACTTCCCTTTGCTATTTTCGAAGTCATAATTTTACCAATGATTGGTTGATGGAGTAATTAAAATGTAAATATCTATTCTTATTTAGATGTAATTTGTTATTAATTTATATCGTTTTATATTCCTCTTTTTAAGATATTATGGATATTTTTATGAAATAATATAATTTAAAGATAATAATTCAGTATATTAAATAATGTATGAATAGATACTTAAATTTCTATATACAAGATAGTTTTTATTGTTTTGACAAGTATAAATAAATGGAACAAAATAAAAAATGAACTTTAATAGTTTAAACATTGAAATCATTATTATATGCTAAAAAGAATCTAATAGGGGTGGTAAACATTAAAATTGTTATGGCAACAGGTACATTTGATATAATACATCCAGGACATGGATATTATCTTGAAGAATCAAAAAAAGTTGGGGGGAAAGATGCACGCCTAGTGGTTGTAGTTGCAACAGATGCAACAGTCAGATCAAAGAAAAGAATACCGGTGGTTGATGAAAAACAGAGGCTTGAAGTTGTTAAAATGATGAAACCCGTTGATGAAGCCTATCTTGGAAGTGAAACCGATATGTTCAAGATTGTAGAAGAAATAAAACCTGACATAATAACCATAGGCTCAGATCAGAAATATAATATATCCGATCTCAAAAATCAACTTTTAAAACGTGGCATAAATACCAATGTTGTAAAAATTGAGGGATATAGAAAATCTCCACTGGATAGTACTTGTAAAATTCTAAAAAGGATTAAGAGTATGGAATTTGATGAGAAAATATTTAGAGAGTGTTGATATTTAGATTATTTTGGGATTGATTATTCTAAATAAATTTTTTTTGAATTATTTTAATAAAATTTATCTTAAAAATTTTATTTTTATTTCTTTAAAAAAAAAGAAAAAAGAAATTAAAAAGGCAATTCTGAGTAGACGCCTTTTAAAGTCCACGAGGTTGTATTCCAGTTATTTATTACTCCAAATGTGTTTCTCAAACTTATTGCATCTGCAGAGTACCATGTTCCACCCACATAGAGCTGAGCCCATACATGTCCGTACCATGTGCCACTGTTGAATTGACAATATCCAAATACATACCTAGCAGGAATTCCTGCTGCCCTTGAAAGAGCCACTAATAAATGGGATGTGTCAACACAGTTTGCTGTTTTCGAGCTCAGTGTTCCCAGCGCACCGTACTTAGTGTTGTAGTAGAAGGAATAACCAATATTATCCCTTACCCAGTTGAACAGTTTAGTTGCCTTTTGATAGGTTGAACTTGTTCCCTGAGTAATTGATGACGCAAGTGCAATTATAGTTGGGTTATCTGACTGACAGTCGGCTGTTGGCTGCAGATATATCTTTAATGCTGCAGGTATTTGTGTAGATGAACTTGCAGTTTGCCATGGTTTCATAGATACATAATTTGGTAGGACATTTTTGGTATAATAGAAATTCAATATTTTTGAATCCATATACACGATGGAATCATACTGAATTTTCCCTAGAGTACTTGAAGCATAGTTTGGAACTCTTCCATTTGAATTTACGAAAGATGTTACCTTTCCGGCTATTACAAGATACTCTGATTTGTTAATGTTTCCGATTTTAAGGCTTTGTGTTGGACTAATAGGACTTGATACACTTTTAAGTGTTATTGACCCACTTGATCCACTTTTCACCTTCAATAATCCTGCGGTTAATAGTTCCAAGAACTGTGGCATTGTAATCTGTTTTGCACCTATCTCACATAATTTGGTAGTTTGTTATATTTTTCAATGAATGCTTTTACCCTTGAAGCTGCATTTTCTATAGCAATCAAGGTATAAGTTACTGTCACACTTTGGACTGAAGTTTGAACCCCTAAGACTTTAGTTGTAGTTACATCTCCTGCTGCCTGTGATGCGTTCTGAATTTTAGCTGAATTATTCTTGCTGTTATAAGAGTTACTGTTATTACTGTTATGGTTGTTTGCAGGTTTTTAGTTGTATTGTTAACTGTTTGAACTTCATTAAGATTTCTTACAGTTGTATTTTGAATATTCATAGTTTTATTGACGTCTTGAATGACGCCTAGTGTACTTTCACCGACAAAACTGGTGTTCGCGGTTATATTTGAGGTTTGCTGGTTTGGTGTGGTGGCATATATATTATTCGTACTTAGCAATACAATACTAAATAGCACTAGTATTGCAAGCAACAAATGTCGCTTCACTATACTGCCTCCCTATGTTTTCAGCAATGTCATATGAACACCTTTAGGGTTCTGACAATTATTATGATCGTTGTTTGGAACATATAAATCTTTTGATATTAAAAAAAGCAAAAATAAGAGTTTTTAAGCCCTTTTTTTTGATTTAAAAGCCTTAATAACAGATTTTTATTTCAGGATAATTGATGTCTACTCCTTATTTCATTCTAGAAACACTTTTTGTGACCTGTGGAGAGTGGCTAATATTTTAATGATTAAAACATCTACCAAACGTAATAATTTACTTAAAGGATTTTATTATGGTAAATATGATTATTTTTTATGTTAGAAATATAGAAATGATTCGAAAATGTAAAAAAAGATAAGTCATTCTTAAATCAGATTATATATGTTCTAATCAATCCTTTATTTCAATATAATGATAAATGTTATAAATAAACCAATAACTTATATCTGATCATGAGAAGATATTGAGCATGGAAGATATCATGGAGATAGAGAAGGTTAAAAAAGCTGTTGAACTACTGGAAAATTCTTCAGAGTTTGCTGCACTCATACCTGAAGTTCGAAGCAACATAGTAATGGCAGTTGAAGGCGCTGAAAGAATTGAACAGGTTGTTGGAATTCCTGGAAGAATAACAACAGTAAATGGAAAGGCTAAATCCTGTATGGATCCTGATTTTATGAGTTCATCCCATATGGCCAGACTCGTTATTAGTATTATGAAACACGAGCCCTCCAAAAAAAGTGCAATTAACATAAAATACAATCCAGAGCTACTTGAAATATGTAAAAAACTTGGACTGATGGTTGCTTCCTACGACAGGGCCTATGAGCCTGAGGAAGTTAAGAGTTTTGAAGGCGGTACAATTCCATGGGGAGTTGAAACTGCAGTAGAACAAGTTGGAACAGTTCCAGATGTGATATACCATAAAGGTGCATGGGGCAAGGAACCAATGATATGTTTGATAGGATCAGATCCTGTAGAAGTAGCTGAAATTGCAGTTTGCATTGCAAAACTATTTGATATACGAAAAGAAACCCATATTAAACCAACTGAAATTCATTGAAAATCTTAATTTATTGAGGGATGATCATGAAGTATGATATGTACAATGAAGTTTTGGAGCAGCCTAGATCACTGCAAAAGACTTTGGAAGAAGAAAAATTTCATATGAAGGAAATTGCAGAGAAATTAAAGGGAATGGATAAAATATATTTGGTAGGATGTGGAAGTTCACTTTCAACATGTTACTCTGCAAGGGATGCTATTGGATTTTTATCAGATATAAATATTGAGGTTCAAACAGGCTACGAATTTGTATATCATAAAAACCTTCAAAAAGCAAATTCCGCATTAATAGTAACTTCACAGTCGGGAGAAACAGCAGATACCGTGGCTGCACTTAGAAAAGCACGTGAAAATGGCATTTACACAGTTTCAATTACCAACGAACCTGAAAGCAGGATGGTGAAAGAATCTGAGGAATCTGTGCTGACCCGTTGTGGTAGGGAAACAGCAATACTCGGCACTAAAACTTACATGACACAGCTATTATGTCTTTATGAGATACTATTTAGAATTATAGACTCTGACGAGGCAAAAAAGGTTTTAACCGATTTAGAAAGTATCCCTTCTATCACAGAGGAATTGGTCAAAAATACAGAGGAAAAAAACCGGGTTCTTGCAGAAAAGTTTAAAGATGAGGATATATTTTATTGCATGGGAAGTGGACCAAACTTTGGTTTGGCTTACAAGATTGCAATGACCATGTTGATGGAAGGGGCACTGAAGCATGCCTGTCCACTTTACTCGGGAGAGTTCAGACATGGTTTAATTGAGAGGGCTGAAAAAAATGTTCCAATATTGTTCCTTAATGCAGGTTTCCCCGGCGATGAACATACAGACAAATCATTTGAATTTTCAGAAAGTATAGGAGCAAAAACAATTAAATTTGTAATGGAAGATTATTCAAATATTCATCCTCTTCTATCGCCATTTATACTTATTGTACCTATTGAATGGTTCATTTACTACTTATCCCATTACAGTGGAGAAGATCCTGGTAGCACGCGACACATTGGGAAGGTTAGGTACTAAATTCTTTTTGTTTTTTTATCAAAAATAGCTTAAAAAATAGAAATTTTAAAAAAGTATTAATAAATTTTTATTTTATTTATTTAGGATCCTTATCAATCTACTTTGACTTGGAAAGTAGGTTTCTTCTCTACTTTAGGTAGGATTATAGTTAAAACTCCATTTTCAAATTTGGCAGAAGTTTCATTGATCTCTATTTTAGCTGGAAGTGTGATTACCCTATTAGCTTTTCCATAAGTTCTTTCCATTCTTATGAAGTCTTTTCCCTCAACTTCAAATTCTTGATTGAAATCAGCTGTAATTTCAACAGTATCCTCTGTTATATCTAATTTTATATCTTCCCTTTTTACTCCTGGAAGGTCTGTTATAACTGTTAATTGCTCTCCATCTTCAATAACGTCCATGGTTGGTCTTAAAGGCATATTGGATGTGTACTCGTTGACAGTACGCTCAAGATCTTTCTGTTTATCTTTTATTGTACCCATTATATCATTAAACATCTCTTCAGCTGCGCTTCTTTTTTTCATTGTCAAATTCCTCCATTTTAGCTATTATTTCTGAAACACCAGTACCCTCAGATGCTGATAGCATGAGGGGATTTTCTAACTGTTTAATATATTCATCAACATAGTCAATATTTTCTACAAGATCCATCTTATTAAAAATACACTGTATAGGGGTCTTGAAGACATGTTTTATTTCATTATATAAATTTAATTGGCTTTCTAAAGGATATCCTGATGTCTCCGAAGCATCAAATATAAATAAGACCAGATCTGCTAAGTGTTCCAGTGCTACCATTGCATTTAACTCTATCTCATTCATATCCTGGACTGGTCTATCGAGTAGTCCAGGGGTATCAATGAACTGAAAATGAGTCCATTTATGTTCTAGGTGACCGATCTGGATTCCTGTAGTTGTGAAAGGATAATCAGCAACTTTAGGCTCTGCAGTTGTTAATTGACGGAGAAGAGTTGATTTTCCTACGTTAGGGAATCCTGCAATTACAGCTGTTGTAGCCTTAAAATCTATTGTTGGCATGTTTCTGAGCTTTTGTTTTGCAAAATCCAGGAAGTTAAGTTCGTCCTCAATCCTGTAAACAACCGATGACAATCTTCCAAAAGCTTCTTTCCTTACTTTTGCAGCGTCTGTTGGACTGGATCTTCGTATTTTAAATACGTACTGGTTTTCGAATTTTGCAATCAGATCAACAGCCCATTTAAGGGCCCCTAGTGATTTTTTAAACCTGTCTACGCCTACAACCACGTCTATGTAGTCTTGGTAAAACATGTTCAATATTGAAATTTTAGGTACTTTTTCAAGTATGCTGTTGAAAGTTTCTTGAGTTACTTGGCAGGCTGTTTTGATCCTTGCCTCCTCAGTCTGTTTCGACTTTTGATAGCGGGGAATTTTTGAACTCCTTACTTTCATAGCGGCCTTCTTTGCCCTGCTGAAACTTTTATCCAGAACCTCTTCTGGTGTTGGAATGGTTGGTATGAACATTTAATCACTCTTTTTATAAATTAAATTTGTTATCCCTTGTTTTTTTGTTAATTAAATATAATAATGTGATATTTTAAATTATAACGAGTTTTAATGAATTAAAATTTCACTAAATAGTTGAGTGCATAATTAGAAACTCTGATAGTACATTAAGGTTAGTATCTCCTAAGATATTTAACCTTCCCTTTAATAATTTTTAATATTTAAAAAATTATTCTAAAAAAAATTTATAAAAAAATTAGGAATTTTGGTTATTGACTTTCTTCAAATATCTGCGATGCAAATCTGTAAATTTTTACATCTTCATTGAGCCAGCAATCTGATGAAAGTCCTGCCTTCATGCATGTATTTGAAAGAAATTCCTCTGTACTCCAATTCCATTCTGTTGCTACTTGTGGAAGTAACAATCCCCTATATGTTCCCAGTTCTACTATCAGACCGTCCTGTCCCACATTAACCGTTTCAAGATATTGTGATGGATTTTCAACTTCTATTAGGGTTGGTTTTGTGAGCACACTCACTTCTAAGTGTATTTTATCCAGTTCAACCGGGGTTAAAGGATTAAATCTGGGATCTCGGGTTGCAGCTGATATTGCTGCATCGATTACAGCATTTATAAGTGGCATTACAGGTTCAGGATAACCTATACACCCTCTTAGTTCGTTTCCCCTGTTTAAAGTTACAAAAACTCCCATATTTTCCTTTAATTTAGGATCAACATCTTCAGGAATTTTTATTACTTCCCTGTCAACTAAATAAGTGACAATTGCCTTTCTTGCAAGTTCAACTAGAAATTTTCCATCTTCCTCAATTAACATTACAACATCCCCCTTGTAAATAATTTAAAATGATATTATGTTGCCCCTCCAACTGTTGCCCTTGATACCCTTGTGTGGGGCCCACCATCTCCAACAGGAACTGTCTGTCCTCCTTTTCCACAGAATCCAACACCCATTTTAAAGTCTGATCCAAGACCATCAATTTTATTAAGAATTTCCATAATACTTCCTGAAAGTGAAACATCTCTGAGTGGGTCTTTAATTTCACCATTTTCAATTTTAAAAGATTCAGCTGCGTTAAATTGGAATATACCCTTTCCAGTATCAACCTGTCCTCCCCTTGAACCTTTAAGGTATATACCATCTTTCATACCTTCTATCAGTTCTTCAAACGATTGATCACCAGGTTTAAGATATGTGTTGCTCATCCTGACTATAGGTTGTTCCCCCACAGACGACCTTGCATTTCCAGACGATTCAATTGCAAGCTTTGATGCTGTTTCCCTGGAGCTTAGAAGTGATGATAATACACCATCCTTTACAAGAATATTTTTGGCTGTTTTAACTCCCTCTGCATCATACGGGTAGTATCCAAAGGCATCCATACTTGCATCATCAACAATTGTTACCAGTTCGGAACCAATTTTAGTTCCCATCTTATTCTTCAAGATGGAGTCATTCTGAAGTATCAGATCGGCCTCAGATGCATGTCCCAAAGCTTCGTGAATGAATACTCCTGTTAAGTCTGGATCAAGGACAACTGGAAAACTTCCAGAAGGCGGGGATTTAGCATCAAGGAGCCTTACTGCCTTTGTTGCTGCTATTCTACCAAATTCTTCTATATCATGTTTTTTTATGACTTCAAAACCACGTGAACCACCAATACTCTTGTGTCCAAACTGTATAGTTCCTTCAGAAGCAGCTACAGCATTTAAAAACATAGCAACCCTTGATTCTTCTACAGCTAGTGAAGAACCTTCAGAATTTAGATAGAAGGTTGTTCCCTCTCCATCAACATAGTTAACTGTGGTGCTTACAATTTTTTCGATGTTTGCAGCTGCCTCTGCATCCTGCATTACATCCTTTTTTTCATCGAGTGATACGGTGGATGGTAAGAGTTTTGCCTTGAATTTAACATTGTCAGTGGATATTTCTGCTTTAGAAAGTTCTACATCGCTTTTAAGTGATTTGGCAAGTTTCAATGCAGATTCTGCCATTTCATCAATGCGGGATAACTGGGTTGTAAAAGCAAATCCCCATGATCCATTTTTAAGTACCCGAACAGATCCACCAAAATCTGATCCTGAACTTATCTCCTGGATCTTACTGTCTTTCATAACAATTACGGTGTTGGTGCTTTCATTAACCCTTATGTCAACATAATCTGCCCTACTATCTACAGATTTAATAGTTTTATGGAATAAATCTAGATCTAATTTATTTTCAGTTGAAGACGGCATATTTAAAACTCCTTTTTGATAAATAATCTACTAATCACTGCAACATTTTATGAAAAGTTAATTTTATTATTAATAATTATATTTTGGTATACAAAAAGAAATATTTTATCCCTAAACAATAATAATCTGTATAGTAGTTTTAAAAAACTATTTATTTAAGAAAAATCAAAATTTTCAGACTCCTGGAATATGTTAGATTCACCATTTAATAAATTCTAAATATCAAATTTCACAAAATAATCTTTATATTATTTCAATGTTATTACATTTTCAAATATTATTATTAAATAGAAAAAGTAGTTATATAAAAAAGTTATAGTTATGATCGTCCGATTAAACACGGAGGTGAAAAAGTGCTAGCTAAATTCGACCTACAACACTTCTGTTGCGGCCCTAAAGGTTGTGAATTAGAAATTGTTTATGGTGAAATGATTGATGCAGAGGATTAATTAAATTCATTAAGTTTACAAATTTATTTTTTCTTTTATTATTTTTTTGTTGAATGAATTATTATTATGATGGTACGGATGTGACTGTAATGAAGACCATTGAAGGAATAAACCAAAGGATCAAAGATGGAGATGCAGTTGTTGTAACAGCTGCTGAAATGACACAAATCGTGAGGGAAAATGGAGCTGAAAAAGCAGCAGAAGATGTTGATGTGGTTACAACAGGTACTTTTGGTGCTATGTGTTCTTCAGGAGCCTTTTTAAACTTCGGTCATACAGATCCACCAATAAAAATGACTAAAACTTATTTAAACGGGGTTGAAGCATATTCTGGAATTGCAGCTGTAGATGCATACATCGGTGCAACCCAGGCCAATCGAAACCCTGAAGTTGGTATTGAATATGGTGGAGCGCATGTTATGGAGGATCTAATCCATGGAAGGGATATTGAACTAGTTGCAAGTTCATATGGAACTGACTGTTATCCCTTAACAGACCTTAAAACACATATTAATATTGAAAATTTGAATGAAGCTGTAATGGTAAACCCACGTAACTCATACCAAAATTATGCAGCTGCAGTTAACACCACAGATGAAACAATTTACACTTATATGGGCACATTACTACCGAATATGGGTAATGTTAGCTTTTCTAGTGCAGGTGGATTAAGCCCTCTTCTAAACGATCCCTACTTCCAAACAATAGGAATGGGAACCAGAATATTCCTCTGTGGTGCTCAGGGATATGTTATTGGTGAGGGTACACAACACAACACAGAAGTGCAGAGGAAAAACGGAGTTCCTGTGAATGGAGCAGGCACACTCATGTTAAAGGGAAATATGAAAGAAATGGACCATGAATATGTTCGAGGAGCCACAATGCCCAAGTACGGTTCAACTCTCTACATTGGAGCAGGAATTCCAATACCAATATTAAACAGTGATATAGCTCAAAGAACAGGTATTAGCGACGAAGATATTGTTTGTCAAGTAATGGACTATGGAGTACCTAAACGTAGCAAGCCATGTCTCTTAGAAACCAATTACAAAGAGCTTAGAAGTGGAAGCATTGAAATTAACGGTGTTGAAATAGAATCATCACCATTATCATCGTACAAAAGGGCTCTAAAAATTGCTGAAGAACTCAAGTCATGGATCGATCATGGAAATTTCATGCTCACTAATCCAGTTAATTTACTTCCATCTGAAGGATGCAGTCCAAGACCACTGGAAATAAGAAGACAAACAGTTCTTGTGAGTGAAATTAAAAGCAAACCCCTGATAATTGCCAGTCCAAACGATGATATAAGTGATGTTGCTAAAAGGATGGTGCAAAACAGTGTAAACCATTTACCAGTAGTTGATGCAGATAAGAAATTACTCGGAATCGTTACTTCATGGGATATTGCCAACGCAGTTGCAAAGGGAAAAACCATGTTAAAAGATGTTATGACTAAGAAGGTTGTAATTGCAAGGGAAGATGAACCAGTAGATATTATTGCAAGGCGTATTGATAAGCATGAAATATCAGGATTGCCCATAATTGATAAAAATAATCGTGTGAAGGGCATGATAACAGCAGAGGATATTTCAAGGCTTATGTGTGCAAGAAATCATAAGGAAGGTGTATAAGATGAAGGCCTGGCTGAAATTTTCCCCAAAAATGGTGAACCAAGCTGTTATCACAGACCTCATAAAGAATTTTGATGTAAGCTTCAACATATTAAGGGCAGATATCAACCCCAAGGGTGGAAAGATGCTCATAGAGATGAGTGGTTCCCAAGTGGAAGAAGGGATCGCCTACATACAGAAGGCAGGAATTGATGTAAGCCCTGTTAAAAGGGTTGTTAAAAAGGATAAAGATCTTTGCATAGACTGCGGAGCATGTGTATCACTATGTCCTGTCAAGGCAATATCAGTAGAAGAAGACTGGACTATTGATGTTAACGATAAAGAATGTATCGGATGCAAATTATGCACCTATTCATGCCCCACAAAAGCAATAAAAGTTGTAGAATAGAATTTCGATATTTAGAAGAAGTAATTGATAAATCTTTTCAAATATCTTTTTTATTTTTGCTTCTAATTTTTATAATTTTTTTATAATTTTATCTATCAGTTAAAATTTATTGATCTATGATGAAATCTTTGAAATCAATCGAGAAAAACGACTTTTTTGTTCAAAAACGGCCTTTTCCGGACACATTTCCATACAGCAAAGGCAATTTATGCATTCACCATATTCAAATTCGGGTATAGGTGTTTTCTCTATTAAAGCATCTACGGGACAGCTTTTAACACATGTTTTGCAGTTTGTACAGACTTCAGTATCTATTGCAGGTTTTGAAGAGAATAGTTTCAACAAACCTCTATCTATTGGTGCAGGTATCATGTCCAGAGTGCCTGAGATATTTGGGGGCCAATTAAAATCATCAATTAACGGGGCTTCTCCTATCACTTCAATCTTTGAAAGGTCACCCTCTCCAAGTCCCTGTTCTGCTGCAATTCTGTTTGTGGGTACCTTCATGGGGTTTTTACCAAGCATATCACATAATAATACATCAATTGCAACTCCATCGGTTGATGCAAGTATCATACCCAGTTCTTTAGGATTTCCTGTAGATGGGCCTGTTCCGTCCATTCCTATTATTCCATCAACAATATTCAACTGTGGTTTGGATAATGCATATATATCAACCACGCACTCTGAAAATTTGGTTGGGTTGGGGGCGTTTTTATGGTATTCTGTTTTTATTAGGCCTGGTACCACCCCGTACATATTTTTAACTGCACATGTAAATATGGTCAATCCGTGGGTTTTGATCTTAGGTAGGTTAATAACTAGATCAGCATCTAAAACCTTTTTTGATATCCTGTAGCCGAAACTGTTTCTGGTCCGTTCATAGGAACCAGTTTTCTCGAAATTCACAAGTTCGGCACCAGTTCTTTCAGAGACATCTGAAAATCCTGTTACATTCCAAAATCTTTCCATACCCCTGGCAGGACCACCAGGACTATCACCAATCATCGGAATTGCACCTGAATCTTTAATCATGTTCACAACAGCTTCCACAACTATGGGATGTGTTGTAATGGCCTCATCAGGTGATTTGCCCTGGAGCATGTTAGGCTTTACAAGTACTCTGTCACCGGGTTTTATCAATGATGATGCACCTATAGCATCTACACATTCCACAACTGCCTTTTGAACCTCTTGAAGGTTGTATGTTGAACATTTTGTTATAGAAACAGAAGTTTTTTCCATTTTTTGAACCTCTTCTAGTTATTATAATTAGTATAATTATTAATATAATTAAAATAATTTGATATGAAAAAAATATCAATTTTATTTATTATTCTTCAAATTCCTTTAAAATCCTTTTTCTTGCTCCGCCTATTGTGAGTGGGTAAGGTTTTTCAAATGGTAGCTTATCTTCCTTTTCAAGTATTTCCATTAGATGAGCTATTCTGGGAAGTCTTAAGTTGGCTCCTCTGATAGTTTTAACGTCTTCAAATACTTTTGATGCTGTTCCTTCCTTTATAATCTTGCCTTCGCTAATTATGTAGACTTTTGAGGCGTACAATGGAACAAGATCAACATCGTGCGTTGATATAACTATGGTCATTCCTTCCTGATTGAGTTTATAAAGGAGTCTTAGTATCTGTGAAGCACCTTTAGGGTCCAGACCACTGGTGGGTTCATCCAGCACCATTATTTTAGGTTTCATTGCAAGTATTCCTGCAATTGCAACACGTTTCTTCTGACCTCCACTTAGGTGGTGAGGTGGCTTTTTCTCAAATCCTTCCATTCCAACTCTGGATAGGGCTTCTTCAACTCTTTTTTCAACCTCTTCCTTAGCAAGTCCCATGTTCATTGGTCCGAAAGCTACATCTTCAAGTACTGTTGGTGCAAAGAGTTGATCATCAGGATTTTGGAAGACAATTCCAACCTTCTGCCTAATTCTCATAAGATCTTTTTTTTCGTAACTTACAATTTCACCATCAATAAAAACACTGCCTGAAGATGGCCTTAGTATCCCATTGAAGTGGAGGAATAGGGTTGATTTACCTGCTCCATTCGGTCCTAATAGCGCTACTATTTTACCATCATCTACATTGAAATTGACCTTTTCAAGAGCCTTGGTACCGTCGGGATATTCATATGTAATGTCCTTTGTTTCTACAACTTTCATTTGACCATCTCGTAGGCTATAATTGTAATTTTATTTATGCGTTTTATTTTAATTGAAAAATGATAAATTATTTTATACTAACAAATTAAATCTTCAACAAATTGATAAAACTCTGTTAAATGTGCATTAACCATTATTTTCTAACATTGTTATAGGAGTTTTTAAGGTAACAACCCCTCATAAAACTTGATTCCATGCATATATAATATTCTCCCACATTTGTAGATCAACATGAATTTTAATAATTTTCTTTAATTAGTTACAAGAACTAGCACTGTTGTAAAATAAAGATATCTACGAATTTTGAGATTATTTATTCATTCTATAAATTAGGTTGAGAAATCGAAGTTAATATATATTTCCATTTTGCTTGAGAAAAAATAAAATAAAATTGATTAAATTAGAATTTATGATTAAGTATGATTCTACTGTAGAAATATTTTTGTTCTGAATCTCTAATACTCAAACGGACATGGATATACTTAGTCAATTGAAATCATAATCTTATTTAAAAGTATTATCAATTTTTTTGAATATCAATTAAAAATCTAATGGAGCATAAATAGAAATTACTATTTTTACATAGATATTAACATGGAAAACAAAAATACGTTCACTCAGAAAGTCGATCTTTATCCAATAATTTTTAAAAGAAAATCAATTAGAAATTATGAGGACTCACATCTTGATGATGACACATTAATAGAGGTTTCAGATGCAATAAGTAATTTAATTCCGCTTTACACTGATATTAAAACTGAAATAAAGATCGTTTCATCGGATGATGTAAATCAAAGAATTATAATGAAAAAAGCACCACACTACCTTGCTGTGTTCTCAGAAACCAAAAAGGGCTACCTGACCAATGTGGGATTTATGTTGCAACAGATGGATCTTTTATTCTCTGCTAATGGAATAGGCTCGTGTTGGCAAGGAATTCCAGTACCTTATGGAGATGTGTTGAAGAGTTCAGAGCTTAAATTTGTTATTCTAATTGCATTTGGTAAATCAACTGAACCATTGTACAGGAAAAGTACCTCGGAATTTAAGAGGAAACCCTTAAAAGAAATCAGCGATATTGAAGGAGCAGATGAGTTGTTGGAACCTGCCAGGCTAGCACCATCTGCAACCAACAGTCAACCATGGTTTTTCAAATGTGACGAATCTACTATACGTGCTTATTCTGTTAAACCGAACTTTTTAAAGGCAAAGCTATTCAGTAAGTTTGTTCCTATAGACATGGGGATTGCACTTTACCATTTGAAGGTAGCTGCAGAACACTTAGGTAAAAACCCAGATATTTTCTTTGATGAAAAGGAAGAGAAAAATTCTCCTAGGGGATATGAGTACTTTGCAACCTTAAAGTTATGAATTGAATGATAATAAATGACTTTTAACCTTAAAATACAAAAGTGATTTATATGAAGGTTATTAAAAGAAAAGGTGAAAAAGAACAGTTTGACCGGATAAAATGAATTATACCTCCAAAAGGCAACCATTGATGCAGGGTATAGCTTAGAAGAATTAAAGGATATAATAGACGGAGTATACTCATACGTTAACAATAAGTTAAAAAACTAAACTGAAATCAGAACAACCATTATTATGTGCATTTTAACAGAATTAGATAAATGTGAACCTTATATAGCTAAATCAATGCAAAGATTTGAAAAAGAATAAAATCCAGATATATATTCTAAATTTGATTTAAAAAAAAAGGATTAATATTCCTTTTCATTCTTCTCATCATCAAGCCAAGATGATTTATCTTCACCCTGAAGATGAGTGTAAACATACGATGCAGCAACCACACCGAATAAAAATGCAATGACTGTTAAGAATTGATGTTGCCACATACTGGTTGTAGGAGGGTAATGCAGAAGATAGTACATTGCCTGTACAGCAATAATCCACACTACTAAAAGGGTAACAACTGCAGCGCCAAAACTCTTTAATTTTTTAGTGTTCATATAATCATTCCATAATTTGAATATAATTAATAATTCTAACTGATTTTTTTTATTTTTTTTATAGTTTAAATATTCTAATAATTGATCTTTTTATTTTAATTAATTTCTATATATAAATACTCGATATGTATTGATCTAAATTTTGTTGATTTCAAAAACCATTTAAACAATTTCAACGTAACTATATTCATGGAAGTAAAAAATAGGATAATACTTGCACTGGACCTTCAATCCATTGAAGCTGCCGTTGAGGTTGCTGGTAGTGTGCGCAAATATTTGGACACCATAAAAATTGGTTATCCATTAGTACTGGCAGAGGGTCTTGAATCAATATCTATTGTCAAAGAAGAATTTGATTGCAAAGTTATAGCAGATTTTAAAGTTGCAGATATACCTGAAACTAATAATAAAATAGCTGATCTTACATTTAAAGCTGGTGCAGATGCAATAATTGTTCATGGCTTCGTTGGAGAAGATAGTGTTCAGGCGTGTGTTGATTCTTCTAAAAAATATGGCAGAGATACTTTCCTCTTAACAGAAATGTCACATCCAGGGGCCACACAATTCCTTCAGAATTCAGCAGAAGACATTGCTAACATGGGGATGAAAATGGGTTTAAAAAACTATGTTGCACCGTCTACAAAATTAGATAGACTAAAAATGATCAGATTGGTTGTTGGTGAAGATTCATTCATAATTTCACCGGGTGTAGGAGTACAAGGAGGAAACCCTAGAAAAACCCTAGAGTTTGCAGACGCCATAATTGTTGGACGTTCAATCTATTTTTCTGAAGACCCTGAAAAGGCTGTTAAGTCTATCGTAGATAGCATTAAATTTTAAACCTGCTAATTCGTAAAAAAGGTCGAAAAGGATGAAATATACAAAGGTTTGAACGAGGAAATATTGAACACCAGGAATATTTAGACCTGGATGAGAGTATTGAAGCAGTCCCAAAACAGCAAATATTAAAATTGTAACCTTAAGTGTAAATCTGTACTCAAAGAACAGTTCTGTCTTTTTTCCCCTTCTTTTGATCCATGAATTATCGTTTCCTATCTCGTCTAAGAATGCTGCTATTGTACATATTAAAAGTGTTATAATTCCAATAGTTGGAATTCCAATGTAAACAACTATTAAAACAAAGAGCAAAAGTGCCACAACATGGTTTAAGCTATCCACCTTAAGTGAAATTATGGTACCTATTAGTATTGCAATGAAAATACATGCTGCATCTGCACTGGTAACTGCCAAGTATCCAACGAAAAGTCCGCACAATATTCCAGCAATAACTGCCAGAAATATATTTTTCTTTTTATCGTATGCATCGTCAGATAGTTTCATGAAGAATCCTGACAATGGATAAAGTATTGGTTGAATATTCATGTTTAATACCGTATTTTGGGAAATTATCCAAAAAATTAGCAATTGTTTAAATGATTAAGTTGTAATTTCAATTAAATCTTACTCTAAAATTTCATTTTTATTCATTTCCATTGCCCCTGCGAGCATCAATGGAAATATGATAGTGGCATCCCCTATAACTGTTACAAGGTTTGATCCTGCCTTTGCTTTAGCCCATGACTTGGCTTCTTCGAGTGGTGCACCACCTAAACTTCCTGTTTCACTCCTGTCCATGGTTACTTGAATAGCAGCATCAACACCCCCCTTTAAGAGATTTGATGCCAATGCGTAATGCTTTGGAAGCCCGCCACCCAATATTATTGTTGCTACTTTTTTTGATCCAAATACTATGTCAGATAGTTCACTCATATCACCTGAAGCATCTAAGTGGAGTTTATTATCCTGAGTAAACATCCATAACTGCAAACCTACTATACTGTCTATTATCCCAGGAGCATAAACTGGGACTCCCTTTTTAACCGCAGTTTGAAGGATTGATTCTTCATCATCTATTGAACTCCCAATTTCAGTTAAAAATTCCCTAATAGTAAAAAAATTATTCTTTTCAATAATTTTGGACATTATTTTAGTAATTTCATTCTCAAATACTTCAAAATCTTCAGATTTTGTGTAGAGATCTCCTATTCTGCCCATTCCCTGCTTGCAAAGTGTTTCATCATCATCTGTCATACCATAGTGGTGTCTTCCACCGAAGGCTTCAAGAAGATCATGGGTAATATTGGCGCCACTGGTTATCAAAACATCGACCATTCCTTGATCAATCATGTCCCTTATAACTTTTCTAAGTCCACCAGGAACAAGCGGCCCTGCAACACTCAGGAAAACAGCAGTATCATCATCTTCAAGAATTTCTGCAAGTAGTTTCGTGGCCCTGTATGTTCTTCCTGCACCTAAAACCCCTGATCTTCCCATCTCTTCGATGAGTTCCACTACACTCATCCTGCCATTAATTTCCATATGATCGATAATCAAATTTTTCACATCCATTAAAATTATATTGTAAGATTAAAAAGATTTTTACTTTGATAAATAATGTATTTCTATGTTATAATCCATTAAACTTTAAATTTAAAGGTAAAAATAATATTAATATCTAAGATTATCAATGTATATTTCTACTTAGAATGTTTGAGAATGAAAGTATTTAAAATTAATTTAAAAAAAATGAAT
>Ga0182021_10001128_pt1 | contig 30322 bp, 24 predicted proteins | sample 612E3MmetaG_FD_120493 | JGI IMG/M metagenome (GOLD analysis project Ga0182021, IMG submission 120493) | Permafrost microbial communities from Stordalen Mire, Sweden - 612E3M metaG (Illumina Assembly) | ecosystem: Environmental > Terrestrial > Soil > Wetlands > Permafrost | place: Sweden... | reverse complement strand
TACTAACTTTTCATTCACCATACAACTTTTTTCTCTTCTGATATGGACATGAAATATTACTATGGAAAAATAAATGATTTTAATTTAATATTAACGAGCTATTTGTCTGTTCCAGGTTATTTAGAAGGATTTATATTTTCAAGTCTTATGTAAATACTAATTTTTAATTCAATACAAAATTGATGCTGGACACAGGCCTTCAAAATCTATCTTGACTATTGCACGCTTCAATCCTAACTTATATTAGAAATTCTGATATTTTAGAATTATCTACTGTGGTTTTATAGAATTAATATTCTTCAGTTAATTAGTTTTTTATATATAGATATTCCCTTTTACTTTTTTAACAATCTCTTCAACTGAAGAAGGAGATGCTATGCAACCAATCTACAATAAATCCAAATTGTTGTTTTTATTCTTAATCATTCTTTTCACTTCACTTAATTATCAGGCGCAAAATTTACGAAAAGGTTACCCAGAGGCAGCCAAGACACTGGAAATATTTAAATCCTCACTTGGTTCAAATCAATTTATGTCACCTAAAGAAACAAACGGAACATTTGCCACTACTGTTTATACATTTGGTGATATTACTGTCTTCTCCTATTTCGATAATACACAAATTGCTATCTATGATACGTTGAATAATCTTATGTATTCACAGACTCTTAACATTGATAGTTATAATAACTGGACATCAATAGGAGCCGGTGTCTACCGAATTGTCGGTAATAAAACATATACAGTACTTGTAGGCGATGCAATCTCAAGTTATGTTATGGGTTACTTTGCTATCGATGAGGCGGGAAGAGGTGTATCTACTAAACTCAATACCTGGATGATGCGATCTTATGGAGCTGGAAGCGATTTTATTGTTTTTGCATATAGTGATAATACTGGATTTACAGTCAAGGACTTAAGCAATGGTAGTGTTCTTGCCGCTGGAACTCTAGATGCTGGTGAACATTATTCCTTTGCTACTTCCAATACCATCCCTGAAAATAAGGCCCTTCAAGTTATAGGTACAAAACCTATATCAGCACTTTCATATTCTGATCAAAATTATTATGTGCCTTCTTCAAACGGATCATTTGTTGGAACTTTGTTTTCTGGTTATTCAGCCTACGTTGGAGGTTGGGAAAATGACATTTTAGTTACTTCATACGCTGATAACAATACCGTCACAGTAAATAATTCTATAACAGGTGCACCCATCAGCACATACACTCTTCAAAGAGGTCAAGTTCATGCCGATGGAATAACCACCCCAACATTTTGGACTGTAACATCATCCGGCCCTGTTTCCGCAGCCAACTTACCTTTTACTTATACTACTTCCGGCTACCAATATATGACTAGAGCAATAGATGAAAACGGTAAAGGATTTGGAAAATTATTTTATGTACCTACAATTGGAAGCCGAATTGATATATTCTCATTTGATAATGCGAATAGCATAATAGTTACAGAACTTGGTGAGTACACTACGTTTCCATACACCAACCCTATTGTTAAATATCAAAGAACATTGGACGAGGGTAAATCTTTTCACTTTACTTCCACTACAGGACGCTACGTTTACAAGGTAGAAGCTACTGGGAATGTTTCTGTTGTGCAAAGCAATAGCGGTGCGGGTGCTGATTTTATGCCGCTCGCCTATTCACTAGATTATCCTGATTTAGCAGTATCTACTGCTGATATTCAGTACAGTAAAAATGATGCGGATATTAACGCGGGTGATAATATTACCGTTACTGTAACAGTTCATAATTATGGTAGTGTAGCAGCAACAAATGTTAACTGCGTTGCTTATGACGGCGACCCGGATGCAGGTGGAAACGCACCAATAATTGGCAATGGTACTATTTCAACAATCGCTGTTAACGGTACGGGTACATTTAGTTTTACTTACAGGGTTCCGGCAAGTCCGGAATATCATCAACTAGTTGTTAAAGTTGATCCTACTAATCAAATTACGGAATCAAACGAGTCAAACAACAAAGCTCAGAGAAGTATAAGACCAAGCGTTGATCTTCTACCGCCATTAGCTATTTCTGTTACTGCACCTTCAAATTTACTGTTGCAAAGTGGTGTTCTTACGCCAAATCCTTTTCCTGTTCACTTAGATATTTTTAATACCGGCTCTGTTGCAGCAACAAATGTTACCGTTACTTTAGAATTGTTCAACGGACTTTCTTTAGCTGCAAGTACTTTAGTTAGAAATGTTGGTACTATTAATGCAAGTACAACTGCAACTGTTGATTATTCTATCAATGCAAGTGTGGGAACTTCCGGATTCAATTTGTATAAAATAACTGTCACTGCCAGTGGTTTAGATACAAAAATTTTAAACAGGGCAGTTAATGTTCCCGATGCAACACCGCCTCCTGCACCAACAGGATTCAGCGGACAAGTTGCCGGATCAGGATCTGCTTCGTTCACTTGGAATAGTGTTGCGGCGGCGGATTTAGCGGGTTACTATTTATATTATAGTACCGACGGAACAAATTATAATGCAACCGGTGCAAATCAAGGTAGCTCCCCTGTTCTGATTATCAATGCTACAGCAATTACTTTAACCGGTTTATCTGCTGGAAATTATTGGTTCATGTTAAAAGCTTTTGACTCTTCCAATAATCTGAGTAGTGCAAGTCAAGTTGTTCCATTGACAATTTCAGGTCAAACATCAACTCAGGTTTTATTTTATGGAGATGGGCACCCAAAAAGATGGGTTGTATCTCCTTCGAGTCCACCTGTTCCGGGCGAGGTTCCAGGATATATTTTTGGACCTAATAAATATGGTGATATCGGAAAATATCAAAGATTTGATTTAACTGGTAGCGCTCAATTAACGGGAACCAGAATTTATTTTGCAGCAAAGAAAACTGTTGGATCTGTAGATAACTTTAATTTAGTTGTTAAAAGTGTTGGCCCAACTGGAGCCCCAAACACTACATTATATAGTGCTGCATATTCAGTTAGTGTTATCGATACTTCCAATTTTGCAGTTGCTTTCAATACTTTCACAATCAGTCCTGCATTATCTGTTACTGGTTCGTTCTTTATAGGTATTGAATGGGCATCTTCAATGGACGATCTATTTGGAATAGTTGCTGATACAGTAGGTAGAGGTGATAATGAACATAGAGCTTGGGAGAAGTGGGATAATCTAACATTTCATGATATGTATCTTGAATGGGGAACCGGAAATTTTGATCTTGATATGTGGATTGCAGCAGTGTTAAGTGTTGGTACAGACGTTGAAGAAAATAATAATGAAATACCTTCAAATTATGTTTTATATCAAAATTACCCCAATCCATTCAATCCATCTACAAAGATTCGTTATTCATTACCACAAACAACTCATGTTAAATTAACATTATATAATGTTCTTGGAGTGCAAATATTAACCTTGATAGATTCCGAACAGCCTGTTGGAAATCATGAGATAGTACTGAACGGTAATAATTTAGCAAGTGGTGTTTACTTTATTAAAATGGATGCTGGTAATAATTCTATTACGAAAAAGATAATACTCATGAAATAATCTAAGAGTAGTCTCAAAATAGGTTGACTGTTATTTGAAGAACCTCTCTATATATTAGAGAGGTTCTTTTTATCCCGAATTTTGACCCAAAGATAATTCTGCTCGTGCATTTCATCCGATGTCAGAATAAACGGACAAATAACAGATTACTACTTCTTCTGAACGCAGAAATAAAATAATTAACCAAGTTGAGAACTCAATATTTTTTAATATAACACGTTTATATATGCAATTTTTTCAAAATTAAAAATGGAGTATTATGCATGAAAAATCTATTACGAATTTTGGTTCTTATGGTTTTCTTCTTCAGTGGATTAAATCATTATAGCTTATTTGCGCAAAAAAATATTTCCGACGTAACTTATAAGAAAGATTTGATAAGTGACGTAGCCAACGGAAAAATAACGAGTGGACGATTAACTCCTGACCAGAGCCTTACCACCAATAGTACATCACTATTAACACAAATTTTATTCTATGGAAATACAGCAGGCCATTATACACTTAGCGGCACTAGTTCAGGCTATATAGGAGGAACCAACAGTTATAAAGACCAAGGTAAGTATGAAAGATTTGATTTCACAGGAGCCGGCATATTAAAGGAAGTGCGAATAAATTTTTCTGACAAAATGATTGTTAGTTCAGCAGATAATTTTAATTTAGTTGTGAAAAGTGTTGGGGCTTATGGTGTACCTAGCACTACTCTCTATACAAAAACATACAGTACTAGTATAATTGATATCTCAAATCCTGGAGTTAATTATAATACATTTGCAATTAGTCCTGGCGTTAATGTCTCCACAACATTCTTTGTAGGAATAGAATGGGATCCGAACATTGATGATATGTTTAGTATAACAATGGACGCTAATGGCGAAGGTAATAACCAAAATCGTGCTTGGGAAAAATTGAGTAATGGAACATATATTGATATGTATACATCTTGGAGTAATTTAGATGCCGATCTTTGGATTGCAGCTCTTATTGATGCGGTAATAATTCCTTCTCCCCCGATATTATTACAACCAGCAAACAGTACAACTGGCGTTTCAACAAATCCTACCTTAAGCTGGAATACTTCCAGTGGAGCGACATCTTATCATCTGCAAGTTTCTATTAATTCAAGTTTCTCTACTACGGTTTTTGATCAAAGCAACATAACCGGCATATCACAACAAGTTTCAGGTCTTTCTGGTAACACTGCTTATTACTGGCGTGTTAATGCAACCAACTCTAGCGGAACGAGTGGTTGGTCAACTCCTGTGTGGAGCTTCAACACTGTTAGTACACCACCATTACCACCGACACTTATTTCACCATCGAATGGTGCAACGGCTGTCTCTATTAATCCTACATTAAGCTGGAACGCTTCCAGTGGAGCAACATCTTACCATCTGCAAGTTTCTATTAATTCTAGTTTCTCTACTACGGTCTTTGATCAGAGCGGCATAACCGGCACATCACAACAAGTTTCAGGTCTTTCAAATAACACTGCTTATTACTGGCGTGTTACCGCAACCAGCACTATCGGAACGAGTGATTGGTCAACTCCAATATGGAATTTTACTACAATTGGCACTCAACCATTACCCCCTACTCTGGTTTTGCCATTGAATGGCGCAACGGCTGTCTCTATTAATCCTACATTAAGCTGGAACTCGTCCAGTGGAGCGACATCTTATCGGCTGCAAGTTTCTATTAGTTCTAGCTTCTCTACTACGGTTTTTGATCAAAGCAGCATCACCGGCACATCACAACAAGTTTCAGGTCTTTCTATTAACACAACTTATTTCTGGCGAGTCAATGCAACAAATACAAACGGAACAAGTAGTTGGTCATCACAGTTTAGCTTCACTACTAATCCTAACTCAACACAATCAACTACTTTATTTTATGGAGATGGTAACGGTACAAGGTGGTATTTAACCTCTCCGCATACCGGGTATGTTTTTGGTCCAAATTCCTATGGAGACATTGGTAAATATCAAAGATTTGATTTTACCGGAAGTGGACAATTAACAGAAATTAAAATTTATTTTTGTGCAAAAAAAATCGTTGGGTCTGCAGATAACTTTAATTTAGTTGTTAAAAGTGTTGGAACTGATGGCGCACCTAATACTTTATTATATAGCGCTTCGTATTCGGTTAGTATTATCGATACTTCTAATTGGGGAACAGTTTTCAATACATTCACAATTCCTCCATTATCAGTTACAGGTGCATTCTTCATTGGTCTCGAATGGGAATCAACTATTGATGATTTATTTGATGTGGTTGCTGATGCAAAAGGATTTGGTAATAATCAAAAAAGAGCTTGGGAAAAATTGAGTAATGGAACATTTGTTGACGTGTTTACATCTTGGACTGATCTGGATGTTGATATATGGATTAAAGCAGTATTAAGTGTTGATACAGACGTTGAAGAAAATAATAATGTAGTACCTTCAAATTATGTCTTATATCAAAATTACCCCAATCCATTCAATCCATCTACGAATATAAAATATGCGTTACTACAAAATTCTTTTGTGAGCATCAAAGTTTATGATATACTGGGTCGGGAAGTAAAAACTCTTGTAAGTTCAGAGCTTCCAGCAGGAAATCATTCCATAGTCTGGAAAGGCGATGATAACAATGGGCACTCGGTATCAAGCGGAACTTATATCTACAGAATTCATACAGACAATTTCGTTCAAACAAAGAAGATGATTTTAATGAAGTAGAATGTTTAAGAAAGTATTATATAAAAAAGCCGGAGTTACCTCCGGCTTTTTTATAATTATAATTCTTTTTAATTCTTGTTAATAAATTCCGAAATTGAATCAACTACATATTTAATTTGTTCGTTAGATAACTCAGGATAAATTGGCAATGCAAGAGAAGTTTCTGCAGCAAAATTAGAATTTGGGAATTCTTCATCTTTGCAATTCAAATAAGCAAAACATTCTTGCCTATGAAAAGGAACCGGATAATAAATTGCACAACCAACTTCTTCCTTTTTCATGAATTCCAAAAGTGCATCTCTATTTTGTACTCTTATTATGTATTGGTTATAAATGTGAAAATTTCTTGGGTGATTAGTTGTATTATAAATAGCTTTTGGTAACAATACTTTATTTTTAGAATCAAATTTCAATCTCCCATCTTCTTCAGCTAGACCAGCTTCCTTAAAATATTTTGAATATAAAGAAGCATTCTCTCTTCTCTTTGCTGACCACGAATCGAGTTGAGGTAGTTTAACTCTAAGCACAGCTGCTTGAAGCGCATCTAGTCTGAAATTTCCGCCGACAACTTTATGATAATAGCTCTGTTCCATTCCATGAACGCGCATAATCCTAAGTTTCTCTGCAAGTACTTCATCATTTGTTGTAACAATTCCCCCGTCCCCAAATCCGCCAAGATTTTTACTCGGAAAAAATGAGAAACATCCAATATCACCAATCGTTCCTACAAACTTTCCGTCTTTATATTGTGTTCCAATTGCTTGAGCCGCATCTTCTACAACTTTAATATTATGTTTTTTTGCGATTAGCATTATCTCATCCATCTCTGCGCTCTGTCCATAAAGATGTACAGGAATAATCACTTTTGTTTTTGAAGTTATTCTTTCTTCAATCTTCTTAGGATCAATATTAAAAGTGATTGGATCGCAATCAACAAAAATAGGAACGGCATTTAATCTTGCGACAACTCCTGCAGTTGCAAAGAAAGAATATGTTGGTACAATAATCTCATCACCAGGTTTAATATCAAGCGCCATAAGGGCTAAGAGCAACGCATCTGTACCAGATGAAACACCGATTGCTTTTTTACATTTTAGGTAATTACAGATTTCTTCTTCTAGTTTTTGAATATCGGGACCCATGATAAAATATTGCGATTCAATAACACGCTGAACAGCATCATCAATTTCTTTTTTTAACGATTGGTACTGAGGTTTAAGATCTAACAAAGGGACTTTCATGTCATTTCACCTATTAAATTGAGTTGTTAATATTAATTTATCTTTATTCAATAATTGCTTATAGTTTAAATGCATGGATGCTTGGTTGTTTAAATGCCTGTTTGTTTGATTGTTTGGTTGAGCTAATGATTTTATTCATAATCTGAATTCCACTCTTGTCCGGAATTAATTCTGGAAATTAAACTCTTATTCATTTTAATTAATCCGTTTCAAATTCATATAGTTTAGCATCATAATCATTAAAATCAACTTCTATAATTTGTTCAGCATTAAAGAGTGTAAATATCTGCGAATAATTTTCAGCTGATGATGCTAAAGCTATTTCATAGAATCTTAAAGTTTCTTTTATACTTCTTCTTGAATATCCTTCTGCAATATTGCTGGATATAGATAATGCTGAATCTTCGATCTGAGCTTTAACTTTAAATGGCATATCTCGATTCTTTTTTATCACATTATGAACCAGACGATAAATTTCTACCGCCTTTTTCCATATTTCGAGTTTTCGAAAACCACGATTTATATTTCTGTTTCTTTCTAAAAACTCAATTTTCATAATTCCCCCAAAAATTTATTTTATAAAATTCCAATCATTCAATCATTCAAGCATCCAAACAAACTAACATTCACTTACTATACCCTTTTCTAATTTGTATTTTTTGTTCGACTTACTGCAACTTGCGAAACCATCTTTATCAAAAATTAATTTTTGTCCTGCTTCACTTAACCAACCTACTTGTTTTGCCGGGTTTCCTACAACCAATGCATAATCTGGAACATCTTTAGTTACAACAGCACCGGCTCCAACGAATGCGAATCTTCCGATTGTATGCCCGCAAATAATTGTGGAGTTCGCCCCAAGTGACGCGCCTTCTTTAACTAATGTCTTGATATAATATTTTGAACCGGCTTGAGGATATTTACTTCTTGGATCAATAATATTTGTGAAGACTATTGAAGGACCACAAAAAACATAATCTTCAAGAGTTACACCTTCATAAACTGAAACATTGTTTTGTATCTTAACAAAATTTCCTATTACAACATTCGATCCTACATTTACATTTTGGCCTAAGATACAATTATTCCCTATCCTTGCACCGGACTGTACATGAGAAAAGTGCCAAATTTTTGTTCTGTCACCAATTTCAACGTTATCATCAATGTAAGCTGATTCATGTTTGAAGTAGTTCATAGTATTTTTGAATTTTTAGTTATGAATTATGAATTTTATCAATAACACCAATTACACTTTTACTTTATTGAATTTGAAAAACGAATATTATATACAGCTTCAATTGAAGGACGGGCATCAGAAATACCTAATCCTCTGCCTGCTAAAATTTCTGAATAAACTTTTGTATGAAGTTCTGTAAATCCATCGGAGAATTCTTTTTCATTACCATCAATTTTTATAGAACGGTACGTCATTTTTTTAAGTGATCTGACTTCAGCAGGTAAATCATTCTCATCAATAGAAAGAAACCATTTAACATTTGCATTTTTTAATTCGAGCGATCCTGACATTCTATTGTTATCAGAAAAATGGACATCACTTCTCAGAACATCTCCAAACAGCCATATTAATAGATCGAAAAGATGAATCCCGATATTCGTTGCAATGCCTCCGCTCTTTTCATCTTTACCTTTCCATGAATGATGATACCAATTCCCTCTCGAAGCAATGTAAGTCAGTTCAACTTCATGTTTTTTATTTGCAGAAGTTTTTAATTTTTCCTTAAGTTCTATCATCGAAGGATGATATCTCAACTGCATAACAGTATAAACTTTTTTCCCGCTCTTCGATTCAAGTTCTTCCAGCAAATCTAAATTCTGAGGATATAGAACGATTGGTTTTTCACAAATTACATTTGCGCCAATATTTAATCCCAATCTGATTTGAGAATCGTGCAGATAATTTGGAGAACAAACACTTAGATAATCAATCTTAGAAATATTATTATGGGAAAGTTTTACAAGATGTCTTTCAAATCTTTCAGATTCATTGAAGTAATCGGCGTGGGGAAAGAATTGATCCAGCACGCCAACAGAATCATGAGGATCGAAGGATGCAACAAGAAGATTCCCGGTTTCTTTTATTGCTTTTAAGTGACGCGGAGCTATATATCCTGCCGTTCCTGTTAATGCAAATTTTTTCATAACTAACTGCAATAATTTTATTGTCAAATTTAGCAAATAGTGTTTGAATAACTATGTGGAATTAGATTAAATTTGCCCAACTTCAAATCGTGAGGAGTAATTGTGAATCTTACCGCAGAACTTCAAAAAGTAAAATCCGGATTTCATCGTTCATTTTGGATTGCAAACGGAATGGAGTTGTTCGAACGATTAGCTTATTACGGACAGCAAATTGTTTTCATGGTTTACTTAAGAAACAATTTAGGTTTTTCTGAATCCGAAGCCGGACAACTTTCCGGTATGTTTGGAGGATTGATTTATTTATTACCAATTCTTGCCGGTACACTTGCAGACAAATGGGGATTCAGACGCGCATTCAGTATTGCATTTTCAATTCTTGCAATTGGATATTTTTTGATCGGCTCTATGGGAATGTCGGTATTCTCCGGTATATATGGAACTGCACCAAATTACTGGCTGCTAATGAGCTTTCTAGTATTCACTGCATTCGGAGGATCATTTATTAAACCCTCGGTTCTCGGAACAGTTGCAATCACATCAAAGGAAGAAGTTAAATCTCTCGGCTTTGCAATTTACTATTGGCTTGTAAATGTTGGCGCAATGGTTGGCCCGACTATAGCTTACCTTGTTCGGGATAGCTTTGGGAATCAATTTGTTTATTTGGTTTCATCGGCAAGCTGTTTGGCAATGCTTGTTGTTAATTTTGTGTTGTACAAAGATGTCAAAGGAAATGAACCGGCAGTAATAGAATCTCTCGGGAAAAAATTTGCAAACTTGTTTTTGGTGTTAACAAATTTCCGCTTCATGATCTTTCTTTTAATCTATTCTCTTTATTGGATAATTTTTTGGCAAGAGTTTATAATTGTTCCTTACTATGTAACCGATTACATACCTAAATTTTTCTCGTATGAAATTCTTCAATCATGGTCAGGAGCCGGTGCAATTATTCTTCTTCAAATTCCAATTAACCGCCTTACAAAAAATTTGCCTTCCCATAAAGCAATTCTCCTCGGATTTTGCGTCTCAAGTTTGATCTGGATTATCATCGGCATAGCACCAAGCATACCGACAATAATTGCTGGTATTGTTGCCTTCGCAATTGGTGAAATGATACAAGCGCCGCGCTATTACGAATACATTTCAGGGATAGCGCCGGCAGGACAACAAGGATTGTTTCAAGGATATGCTTTTCTTCCGATAGCAATTGCACGGTTTGCCGGCGATCCATTCGGTGGATGGCTTTATCAAACTTCAAAAGCGTCCGGTCATCCGGAACATATATGGTACTCCATGGTCGCTATCGGTTTGCTTGCAGCTTTCTTTATGTACTTATATAATAGAATTGTTATGAAAGGAAAATGATTGTGCACTTAGTCCTATTGGTGAATAGTATACTAATTAAGTTCGCTTATTTTGAAATATGGAGAACAATTTGAATAGTGTAAAAGAATATTATGATAAGATCGGTTGGAAAAAAGAAAAAGGAAAGTATGTTGATACTCTTACCTTCTCATCTGATAAAGGTGCAGCATACAAGAAAGCCGGTAACGACAGATTGAAGGAAATGATCGGAGAGTCGGAGATGCTGCTGGATGTAGCATGTGGGGCAATGCCGTTCGATTCAATTGCAAAAAAACAAATTTGTATGGATTTCAGCATCACTGCCGTTAAAGAAGCTAAGTTGAATAAACCCAACGGACTTTTTGTTTTGGGCGACATTACAAACCTGCCGCTAAAAGATAATTCGGTTACAGACACAATTTCCTTACATACTATTTATCACGTAAATAAAGACAAACAGGAGCGGGCAATTGAGGAAATTAGAAGAGTATCTAAAAAGAAATGTTATATCATTTACAATGCAGGCAAACATGCAACCTTAGTGAATATTCTAACGCTTCCTTTACAGTTATGGAATTGGTCGGAAAAAAGAATCAATCCTAACAGCAAAAGAAAACTCTATTTCTATGCACATGATTATCAATGGTTAGAAAGATTCGGCAAGCTTGAAACATACCGGCTTCTCAATGAGAATGGAATAAAATTATATAGCATATTTTTAGGAATGATAGAAAAGATCGAGAAGTATTTCCCTAAACATGCTTACCACCCATTGCTCATAATTGATAAAAATAAAATAAATATATAGTCGTTTACTTTTTTCAAGGTTGGTATTCAAAACTTAGTTGAATTTTATTGATCATTGGCATTTGTTTTCAAAGTTACATTACTGCGTTAGGTGGCTGCTTAAGCACAACACCACTATATTTAGAAATATTTTTTACACTAATATTTATACATTAATCGGAGGTTATAGATGAGAAATGAAAGAAAGATTTATTTAGCGTTGGTATTTTTATTTACATTATATGCATGCACTTCTCCTGAAAAAGAATTTAAAAAAGCAGCTCAAGTAAACACAATTGAAGCATTTGAAAGTTTTATGGAAAAAAATAAAGGTAGTAAATTTGAGGAAGAAGCTAAAAATAAGATCAAATCTTTGATGGGGAAAATAAATTTTACCTTCATTGATAAACAGACTAAAAAAAATATTGGTTTAACACCTGCTTTATTCTTCATATATGATGAGCAGCATCAGAATGGAGGGAAAAAGACAAAACAAGACTCTTTACATTCAAAATATAATATAGAAGTAAAATCTGAGGGTAATGGTAATTATTTAATCACGAATATATTCCCGGGCCGTTATGTACTCGCTGCTATTTCAAGAAAATATGGATCTTATCCGGTAAGTACTAACAGTTTTACTATTTCAGAAGGTAAGTCAATTGACTTAGGCAATGTTGAAGTTAATATGAAAGATTTTTAGATGAGAACAATTAAATACTTTGTTAATTAATTTAAGATGTTTCAACAATAGATATAATTTTAGTAAAATATAACATTCTACCTTTCTCGCTTTGAGTTACGGCAAGGCAAGTCGAGGCTGGTTGATAATGTTCGCATTGTTGTTTTGGGCGGAGGGCTCAACGCAACTCCGTTATACCGTTTGAAAAAGATGAAGAAACCAGAAAAAATAGAAGTTAGACATCTGTTCCCTGAATTGTATTCAGAACTAATAGAATTGTTGCAAAAATTATCTGCTGATGAATGGAATTATCCAACATCAAGTTCTAAATGGTCGGTGAAAGATATTGTTGCTCATCTAATAGATACTGATTTAAGACGGTTATCTTTTCAACGAGATCATTTAATTCCACCAACATATAATAAGCAAAATGACGATTTTAAAAATATTGTAGAATATCTTAATTACTTAAACAAAATTTGGGTAGATGCATCAAAGAGGTTAAGTCCGGGTGTATTAATTGATTTACTAAACTATATAAAAATAGAAATTCCAAAACTGTTGAGTTCTTTAGATATGGATAGTAAAGCATTGTTTGCAGTTTGGTGGGCTGGTGAAGATGAATCAAAATGTTGGTTTGACATTGCACGTGAATACACCGAGAAATGGTATCACCAACAACAAATAAGAGAAGCCATTGGTAAACCGCTTTTAGTTGAAGAGAAGTGGATTCACCCATTAATAGATACGTTTGTCAGAGGTTTGGCCCTAACTATTTATCAGAAAGTTTATCCGGACAAAAATAATATATCAGTACTTCTGGAAGTTGAAGATATTTTAGAGGGTAAATGGATTTTGGAAAAGAATAATTCTTGGGAACTGTTTGTCGGAGAAGAATTAGACTATACTTCAAAAGTTGTAATGAATGCTGATACAACCTGGAGAATGTTCACAAAGAATATATCTAAAGAAGTGGCTAAAAAAAGAATTACTATTTATGGTGATATTGATCTAGGCCAAGTAATATTAGAATTGACAACAGTTATGAAATAACGGTATAACCCGCACCTTAACAACGACCGCGTCTCTACCAAAGGCTGACAAGTTCGATGCGGGCAGTTGGATAAAGTTTGGGGTTAGTTTTTCAGAACTAAATAGCTTCTTAAAGTGTTAGTGTTATTAGTTTACAAACAGGAGAAATTATATGAAAAAAGCAATTCTTTTCTTGCTAATAACACTAGCAACCACAAGTATTAGTTTTTCGACGACACATACCATAACCAATTCCGGTTTCTCATTCTTGCCGAGCAGTATTACTATCAACATTGGCGATACGGTAAAATTCGTTCTTGAATCGATTCATACTGCACGTGAGGTTAGCCAAGCAACATGGAATGCGAATGGAACAACTTCTAATGGAGGATTTGACCTTCCCAATGGCGGCGGAACAGTTGTGCTTAATCAAGCTGGCATATATTATTACGTTTGTGTCCCTCATGCATCATTTGGGATGAAAGGCACCATCACAGTCAATTCTGTTACTGATGTAAAAACTATAAATGAGACAATCCCAGATAATTTTATCTTGATGCAGAACTATCCAAATCCGTTTAATCCAGCAACCACAATTTCCTTTAGTCTTCCGTCTAAATCGTTTGTATCATTGAAAGTATTTGATGCTTTGGGAAGAGAAGTGGCAACATTGGTCAATGAAGAATTATCGGCTGGGAATCATTCACGGCAATGGAATGGGGAAAATATGTCAAGTGGTATTTATTTTTATCGTTTACAAGCTGGTTCGTTTACAGAAACGAAGAAACTTATTTTGTTGAAGTAACAGGTGAGGTCGGAAAAATTAAATTATCTTAATTCCGAAAGTTGAATACATATATATTTGTTATAGTAATTTAGAGTCATTAACAAAATAAGTATCAACTAATTACGGAAATCATAAAATGTCAGTTGAACTTCTATCAAGAATACAATTCGCATTTACAATTGCATTCCATTATATCTACCCCCCGCTTAGTATTGGTCTTGGTATTGCTTTAGTAATTATGGAAGGTCTTTTCATCAAGACGAAGAATCCAATCTATCAGCAGATTACAAAATTTTGGGTAAGAATATTTGCTCTAACTTTTGCTTTAGGCGTTGCAACGGGGATAGTAATGGAGTTTGAATTCGGTACCAACTGGGCAACTTACTCCAGATATGTAGGAGATGTATTTGGAAGTGCACTTGCCGCCGAAGGCATCTTTGCATTTTTCCTTGAGTCCGGTTTCCTTGCTGTTCTTGTATTTGGATGGGATAAAGTTTCTTCAAAGATGCATTTCTTTTCAACTATAATGGTATCACTTGGTTCAATCATGAGCGCAGTTTGGATTGTAGTTGCTAATTCATGGCAGCAGACTCCCGCCGGATATCATATTGTTGGAGAAGGAATAAATGCACGCGCTGAAATCACCGACTTCTGGCAAATGGTTTTTAATCCGTCTTCTGTTGAAAGACTTGCCCATACACTTTCGGGAGCTTGGCTCTCTGGCGCTTTTTTGATATTAAGCGTTTCAGCTTTTTATCTATTAAGAAAAAAACATCTTGAGTTTTCTAAAAGATCTTTTAAGGTTGGATTAACTATTGCAGTTTTCGCATCACTCTTTCAATTATTTACCGGAGACAGGAGTGCGGTTGGAATTAGTAAAAATCAACCGGCTAAGTTAGCGGCATTTGAAGCTCATTATGATTCCAATAGTACTGCCGATCTCTATTTGTTCGGCTGGGTGAATGAGAAAGATCAAAAGGTAAATTTTGGTGTAGCAATTCCAAAATTTCTAAGTTTTCTTGTTCATGGCGATTTCAATACGCCGGTCAGAGGATTAAATTCTTTCAGTAGAGATGAGATACCACCGGTAAATTTTGTTTTTCAAACTTATCATTTGATGGTTGCAATCGGATTTACACTAATCGCATTAAGTATTATCGGATTATACTATTTATGGAGAGGAACATTATTCGATAAGAAATGGCTGTTAAGAATTTTTGTGTTTTCAGTACTGCTTCCTCAAGCTGCAAATCAATTAGGCTGGTTCTCTGCAGAAGTTGGCAGGCAACCGTGGATAGTCTATAACCTTTTAAAAACTTCCGATGCTCTTTCTAAAGCTGTAACTGCTAACCAGGTAATTTTTTCATTGATTCTTTTTACACTGATCTATTGTTTGTTGTTCATTCTTTTTATCTATCTCTTAAATGAAAAGATACAACACGGTCCAAGCGAAACCGATCTGCAGCCAACTGAATACGAAAAACAAAAAATGATTTTCCACAAATAATTACGGGAAGAAAATGAGTTTCAATTTTGATCTTAACAGCATTTGGTTTGTATTAATCGGAGTACTATTAACCGGATATGCAATTCTTGACGGATTCGATCTTGGTGTGGGCGCTCTTCACCTATTTATGAAAGGCGATACTAACAGAAGAATTTTAATTAATTCAATTGGACCTGTTTGGGACGGAAATGAAGTTTGGTTGGTTACCGGAGGAGGTGCTTTGTTTGCCGCTTTCCCTCATGTTTATGCTACTGTCTTTTCCGGATTTTATACAGCATTTATGATTTTGTTATTTGTACTGATCTTTAGAGCAGTTGCGATAGAATTTAGAAGCAAGCAGCCAGCGCAGTGGTGGAGAACGGCATGGGATACGGCATTTTCTTTTTCCAGCATTCTAATTGCATTTCTGATGGGAGTTGCTATTGGAAATATTATTACCGGAATTCCGGTCGGCAGTGATAAAGAATTTACCGGATCGTTCTTAGGAATGATCAATCTATTTACAATCATGGTCGGCATTACAACTGTTTCTCTTTTTATGATGCATGGAGCGATCTACTTGATGATGAAGACCGAAGGAGAAGTTCAGACAATCGTAAGGAAATGGACAAACAACACAATAATTTTTTTCGTTATCTGTTATTTATCAACAACGATGGCAACATTAATTTATTTTCCCCAGATGGTTCAACCGTTTAAGACACATCCGTGGTTATTCACTTTAGCTTTACTAAACATGCTTGCAATTGCAAACATTCCCCGCGAAATACATTTAGGAAAAGACTTCAAAGCATTTCTATCATCATATGCAAGTATCGCTGCATTGTTGTCTTTATTTGCAATTGGTTTGTATCCGAATATTATTCAATCCACAACTGATCCGGCTTATAATCTTACGGTCTATAATGCTTCATCATCTCAGCAAACTCTAAAAATAATGCTAATCATTGCTTTGATCGGTGTGCCGTTTGTTCTTGCTTACACAGTAAGTATTTATTGGATCTTCAGAGGTAAGGTTAAAATTGATTCAATGAGTTATTAATCAATACTAGTTGTGAGATTTTTTGCCTAACTCAATTCTATTAAATCCGTTTAATGCTGCAACGCGGTAAGCTTCTGCCATTGTCGGATAATTAAACGTGCTGTTGATAAAATACATCAAACTATTTCCATCACCTTCTTGAGACATTATAGCTTGCCCGATATGAATAATTTCTGAGGCTTCATATCCGAAACAATGGATACCAAGAATTTTTAAACTCTCTCTGTGAAAAAGAATTTTTAACATGCCTACCGTTCTTCCGGTTATCTGCGCACGCGCTAAATGACGGAAGAATGAGTGCCCAACTTCATAAGGAATTTTCTTCTCGGTTAATTCTCTTTCGTTCAAACCGACAGAACTGATTTCCGGTATAGTATAAATTCCTGTTGGTATGTCTTCGATTTTTAGTGTCGTGCGTTCGCCAAGAATTAAATGTCTCGCAGCAAATCTTCCTTGATCGTAAGCAGCACTGGCAAGACTTGGATAACCGATCATATCACCAACAGCATAAATATTTGGAACTGACGATTGATAAAATTCATTAACCGGTATTGATCCTCTTTCATTAGTTTTAATTCCAAGTTCTTCAAGACCAATGTTTTGAGTATTGCCGGTTCTACCCTGCGCCCACAATAAATAATCACTTCTGATTTCTTTATTAGACTTTAAAAAAATTGTTACGCCATTTTCATCTGCAACAACTTTTTCATATTCTTCACCGTGTCTTACCAATACTCCGTTTTCTCTGAGATGATATGCTAGTGCATCAATTATTTCATCATCAAGAAAAGACAAAAGCTGGTTGCGTGTGTTTATCAAATTAACTTTTACACTTAATCCTCTGAAGATGGAAGCGTACTCGCAGCCGATTACTCCAGCGCCATAAATTGTTAATGTTTTAGGATTATCTTTTATCTTTAAGAGTTTATCACTATCAATTATTCGAGGATGTGAAAAATCAACATCCGGCGGGTGATATGGACGCGAACCGGTTGCAATTATAAATGCATCTGCTTGATATTCCTTTTTTAGTCCAGTGGATTCAGTTACTTCTACAGTATATTTATCAAGAAATCTTGCTCTACCGATAATCAAATCAACATTGTTCCGTGTATAAAAACCATGTCTTAACTCAACTTGGCTTTTAATAACTGTATTTGTTTGAATTAATAATTCTTGATAAGTAGCCCCTTCAAATTTATTGCTGTCATATAAAATTTGGCTTGCATGTCTTAGTGCTTTACTAGGAATAGTACCTTTATGAGTGTTGTTTCCGCCAACGAGCGAGAACTCCTCGCAGACAGCTACCTTTTTACCTTCTTTAGCACATGTCATTGCGGCACCCTCACCGCCGGGTCCGCTGCCAATAATAATTACATCATATTTATTTTCCATTATTCGGATTCCAATAACTTGAGTAACTCAATTATACTTTAAGATTTTTCTGTTTGATTAATCGAACTTAAGAATTATAGAATCTCTTTCACGTGTAGAAAGTTCATCGGATTTATTAGTCGTCTTGAACAGATCAAAAACATTTTTTACTTCGGTGTTCACTTCCTTCGTTTCAAACTTTTGTTTTTCGCTTGAGCTTAAAGTTTTTGTCGTCTTGAACAAATCAAAAGCATTATCAACCTCAGTATTAATGTTTTCTGATTCATTTTTTTGTTTTTGATTTGAGTATTCATTAACAACATTAACGTTCTGTGATACTTGTAAAGGGGCAATTGTACCGCCTTCCGGAATGCCAAGTGCTTGCTTGAGTAATACAATTATTTCTTCCCGTAAATCGTGTACTCTGTTAATATCAGGTGGTGTTGGTTTTTGGAATGAGATTTTAGTTTCAGTTTTATCCTCAGATATCTCCTTTACCTTTGAGATCAATGCAGTTTCAGAATCAGATGTTATCATTGTGCTGGGAGAAGCATTTCTTTTTTCCGGTTCAATAATCTCGGGCAGTTCGCTGTCTGTAAAGTTCTCGTCAAAAGCAAAGATAGCATCAGAAAATATTTTATCATTTTGACTTTGTGCTTCAATAGCTTTTAAATCAAAACTATAAACTTCTGCAAAGTTAGGTTCAGCTTCTTTCTTAGTTAATGAAGTTAATCCTACTTGCTCTATCTTAAACCTAAATCTTGATGGATCAAGATCAAATCTTAGATGGCGTAAATCTTTAATTGCAAAGATCGGGTCAAAATAAATTAACTCAACTTTGTTATTGATCTTAATAAAATATCCGTACTTAGTTGAATAAGCGTCTAATTTATTCACATTAGTAAGAAGCCTGTATATTATCAAATTCTTTGGCGAAGGATCTTTCACAAAAGAGCATACATCAAAGTAACTGATACGATGCGGTCTTCTCTGTTTTTCATTCTTATAAATAATCTTAAAACTATCATTGAAATTGAATAGATTCTGAGAGTAAATCAGCACATCATTATTTCGTAGATCTAGAGTTTCAAGTAACATTTGTTTTTTCTGAATATTTAGTTTGAAATATATGTTTTATTAATTTCCCGCCCAGCGAATTAAACCTAATTCAAAAGGATTAATTAATTGAGCGTGTTTCGGAAGTATTCTTAAGGTAAATCCAAATTGCCCGGTATCGTTGCATTCAATTTGTCCGCGGTAAGTATACTTAGCTGATTTCGTTTTCTTTCCTACATGAGTCATTGTAATTGAATATTTAGAACCATCTACACCTTCATCAACTTTACCGTAATAAATCTGTATTTCTACATCGTCGGGAGTAAGTTCACCGAGTTCCACTTCGGCAAGAATTGGATATTTAAACCCAAATTTCAGATCGCCGTTTTTCCCTTCTTCAGTAACACTCAAAAATTTCACTTTGTTCCAATTTTCATTTAAAATACTTTTCCATTTAGAAAACTCTTTTCCTTTTTCCCAATTATTTCTCATAAGGTTCATTCGTTTTTCATAAGATTCGAAATAAAATTTCTTTGCATACTCTTCAACCATCCGGTGCGAATTATATTCTGGGCCCAAAGTTTTCATTGAATTTTTCATTATTGAGATCCAGTTACGCGGAAGTTTATCTTCACCTCGATTATAAAATATTGGTACAAGTTCTTTTTCAATTGTTTCATATATCAGACGAGATTCTACTTCATCCTGATAATCCCAATGATGATCATCATATTCTTCCCTATTTCCTATTCCCCAACCAACATTAGGTGTAAATGCTTCGTCCCACCAACCATCCATAACACTAAAATTCAATCCACCGTTTGCAATTACTTTCATTCCAGAAGTCCCGCTTGCTTCATATGGACGGCGGGGATTATTCAGCCATAGATCGCAACCGGCAACCATGTAACGGGCAATATTCATATCATAATTTTCAATAAACACAATCTTCTTTTTAAAACGCGGATCTTTGGATATTGCAACAACCTCCTGGATAAGTTTTTTCCCCTCGTCGTCTTTGGGATGAGCTTTACCTGCAATAATTAGTTGAACAGGAAAATCAGGATTGCTAAGTATCTTGCTAAGACGTTCAATATCCTTAAATATAAGTGTAGCTCGTTTATATGTCGCAAACCTTCTTGCAAAACCAATGGTAAGTGCTTGTATATCTAATACTTCTTTTGCCAATGCAAGTTCCGAGGCTGACCCGCCTCTCTCTGCAATTTGTTTTGATAATCTGTTCCTTGCGAAAGCGACTAATCTTTCTCTTCTTCTTTCATGAGTGCGCCACAGTTCTTCATCAGGTATTTCATCAATTCGTTTCCATGTATCTTTATCGGAAGGATTCTGCATAAATTTTTCACCGAGGTAACGGTATAATAATTCCTGCATATCGTTCGATAAGTGTGAGTGTGTATGCACACCGTTTGTAATATAGTCAATTGGAATTTCATTAAATGGAATATCAACAAATCCGTCCATCCACATTTTCTTAGATACTTTTCCATGAAGTTTGCTTACACCATTAACAAATCCCGCCATATTCATGGCAAGATGTGCCATGTTAAAGTTAATTGCAGGTTTTTCTTTAATGATTGTACCCAGACTGTAAAATATTTTGTCGCTGATTTTTAATTCATCTCTATAATATTGCCCGAAATATTTTTCTACAAGATCATTGGAGAAAATATCTATTCCTGCCGGAACAGGAGTGTGTGTTGTAAAAACATTTGAATAAAAGCCAATGTCTTTTGCTTCATCAAAAGTAAGATTGTTATTTTTTATTAAATAACGGATTCGTTCTAAAGAAAGAAAAGCTGAATGGCCTTCGTTCATGTGGCATACAATGGGTTTAATATTCATAGCAAGTAATGCACGAAAACCACCTATGCCAAGTACAATCTCTTGTTGAATTCTTGTTTCTATATTACCGCCATATAATGTGCGTGTAATTTTTCTATCTTCTTCTGAATTTTCAGTAACATTTGTATCAAGAAGAAATAGAGGAACCCGACCTACTTGAATTTTCCAAACTTGCAATACAACTTTTCGTCCGGGAAATTCCATTTCAATCTTTAATGGTGAATTGTCTTTATTTGTAACCAACGAGATGGGTTGATTGAAAAAATCTGTTATCTCAGAATGCTCTTGCTGCCAGCCATCGTTTGTTAGATATTGTTGAAAGTATCCTTCTTTGTAACATAAGCCAATCCCCACTAATGGCAGTCCAAGATCACTCGCAGATTTTAAATGATCTCCGGAGAGAACACCAAGACCACCTGCATATACTTGTAAGCATTCCGTCAAACCAAATTCGGCAGAAAAATATGCAATAAATTTATCGCCGTTATATTTATAATTTTTTTGATACCAGCTTTTCTCTTCAAGATAAACATTAAGATGTACCGAAACACGGTTCATATGAGATATAAAACTATCATCATTGGCGATTTCATTTAGTCTGTTTTGACTTATCTTACCTAGCAATAATACCGGATTATGATGAGTATCTTCCCATAATTTCCTATCTAATCTTCTGAATAGTTCAATGGCATCATGATTCCAAGTCCAAAATAGATTATAGACTATTTCACGTAATGGTTCTAATTTTACTGGTAAAGAAGGAATTACATTAAATCTGCCGATATAATTTACCATCTATTTCTCCGTTTGTAAGCGAATAACATTTGCAAAGTAAATTTAATATATTTTTTGAATAATTAACTATCTCTTAATTATTGAAATTATTCCGTACATCATTAATGTAGGATAATTTTGTGGATATGATCGGATAATTTTAGTTAACTGAAATTTCTTGTAACATTATTTTACTTTCGGGAACAATTCATTATCTACGAATATAAAAGCAATAAATTATATCAATATAATAGTGTTTTACAACCTAATGATTTTTAGTAAATTTGTTTTGTAACTAAGCTTCCGTGATAATGAATTACTTAATAAGTTTAACAATCGGGTACTTAATTGGTTCTTTTCCAACTGCATTTTTTATTTTAAAAAAATCCCATGGTATAGATATTACTCAAACTGGATCTGGAAATGTAGGAGCATTAAATTCATTTCGTATAACAAAATCAAAACGTATAGGTTTATTAGTTTTAATAATAGATTTCTTAAAAGGTTTTCTAAGTGTAATGCTCACAATCTTATTATTTGGACCGGAATTTATTTTTTCTATTCTAACAATTACTGCAGCGGTGTTTGCGCATTGTTATTCTCCATGGTTAAAATTCAAAGGCGGTAAAGGATTAGCAACTGCTGCCGGCGGTGGATTTGCTATTTCAATTCCCATATTAGTAATTTGGAGTATTGCTTGGAGTATATTCTTTTTTTCTCGGAGAGACATAGATCTAGCTAACATAAATGCTTCTTTATCAACAGCAGTTTTTTCGTTTTTAGGCTTTTCAGCTATAGATAAATTTTCTTTTATGCATTCTTCCAGTAATTTTAATTTTGGTTTTTTAATATCTATAGTTATGGCAATTATAATTTCAAAACATATTACTTTTTTACAAAAGAGATTAATAAAAAATAAAATAAATTAGGAATAAACAATGAACAGATTGAAGTATATTTTATTCTCATCTGCCGTTACATTAATTATTGCATCTTTAGTATTTGCTATAATTATCAAGAATGATTCAACAGGGCGTGATTATCTTAGTTCAATCTTAAATCAACCTTCATCGAATTATTCACAACGTCAGCAAATAAATTCCTCAATAGCAAATGAAAGACAAAACATTATTACAAAAACTGTAGCAGAAGTTAGCCCGGCTGTTGTTGGAATAAACGTAACTGAGATACGTGAGTATCGTGATGCATTTAGTATGGACCCTTTCTGGCGGCAATTCTTTGGAGATAGAGTATATAAGCAACAGATAAAAAGTTTAGGAAGCGGCGCTATCATTTCTCCTGATGGATATATTTTAACAAACGATCATGTAGCTGGCAATGCACTTGAAGCAATTGTAACCATGACAGATGGCAGCCAATATAATGCAAAATTTATCGGCACTGATCCAACATCTGATATTTGTTTATTGAAAATCGAAGCTAAAAATCTTCCATATATTATACTTGGAAATTCTGAAGACATTATGCCAGGTGAATGGGTTATAGCTCTTGGCAATCCGTTTGGATTATTCGATATAAATGATAAACCTACTGTAACTGTTGGGGTAATAAGTGCAACCGGTATGAATTTAGGAACTGATAACAATCGCTACTATGTAAATATGCTTCAGACAGATGCAGCAATTAACAGCGGAAACAGCGGCGGACCATTAGTTAATGCGGTTGGCGATTTGATTGGTATGAATACTTTAATATTACAATCACAGGATGCTCAAAGATATGGATTGAATTTAGGAAGTATTGGAGTCGGTTTCGCTATTCCGGTAAACAAAATCAAAAAAGTTGTAACCGAACTTAAAGAAAAAGGAAAAGTTGATCGTGATTTTTGGACAGGATTAAGTATCCTTACAATAAATGAATCAATAGCAAAAACTTATAATTTAAAATCCTCAAGAGGGGTAGTGGTTACACAGGTAGCAAAAAATTCACCTGCATCTAAAGCAGGACTTTTAATTGAAGATATTATTACTGCCGTAAACGATTTCAGAATTAATGATGAGATTACTTTGATTGGGATACTTCAGGAATACAGAGCAGGTGATGAAGTAAAAATAAAAATACTTAGAGATGGTCATGATCAATTCTTAAAAATGAAATTGGAGAAGAAATAAATGATAGAAAGATATACTCGTCCTGAGATGGGAAAAATTTGGAATGATCAATTCAAATTAGAGACTTGGTTGAAGATTGAAATTCTTGCTTGTGAAGCTAGAGCAGAATTGGGAGAAGTTTCAAAATCTGATTTAGAGCAAATAAAAAGTAAATCCAATTTCAATCTTAAACGGGTATTAGAAATTGAAGAAACTACAAAGCACGATGTAATAGCATTCTTAACAAATGTAGCTGAATATGTCGGTCCCGCTTCAAGGCATATTCATTATGGAATGACATCTTCCGATGTTTTGGATACTGCTCTTGCTTATCAAATGAAAACCGCCGGTGAATTACTTTTAAGAAATCTATACGATCTAAAACAAGTTTTAAAAAAGCGCGCTCTTGAACATAAAAAAACAATTTGCGTTGGAAGAAGTCATGGAATTCATGCAGAAGCTTATTCGATGGGTTTGAAATTTGCACTTTGGTTTGAAGAAGCAAAGAGAAATATCGAACGACTTCAACACGCAATTGATTCTATTAGCACAGGAAAGATTTCCGGTGCCGTTGGTACATTTGAACATCTTTCACCAAAGGTTGAAGAATATGTTTGTAAAAAACTCTGCTTAAAACCAGAACCTGTCGCAACCCAAGTGGTGCAAAGAGACCGTCATGCAGAATTTCTTTCTGTTCTTGCAATAATTGGTTCATCATTAGAAAAAATTGCAATTGAAATACGGCATCTTCAAAGGACAGAAGTTTTAGAAGCAGAAGAATTTTTTTCGAAAGGTCAAAAAGGCTCTTCGGCTATGCCACATAAAAGAAATCCAATAGTTAGTGAAAGAATCACCGGTATAGCCAGGATCCTTCGCGGAAATTCTATTGCTGCATTAGAGAATGTTGCATTATGGCATGAACGTGATATTTCACACTCATCTGTTGAACGAGTTATTGTTCCGGATTCTTGTATTGCACTTGATTATGCTTTGGGACTTACAATCAAACTAATAGATAATTTAATTATTTATCCGGAAAACATGTTGAAAAATCTTAATCTAACACGCGGATTAATTTTCTCTCAAGCTGTACTTCTTAAACTAATAGAGAAAGGAATGTCTCGTGAAGATGCTTATGCGATCGTTCAGACTTCATCTATGAAAGTCTGGGAAGATTCATCGAAGAACCTCAAGAATGAATTATTAAATTCATCTGAAGTAAAAAAAATCCTATCACAGAAAGATATTGGGGAATTGTTCGATCCTGATAAACTTTTGAAAAATGTGGATTACATCTTTTCAAGATCAATTGAAATGAATTAAATTCAATACTATAGTATTAATGGAATTGAATTATCCCTCAATCATCAATTATTTTCTTCGTTTTTTGCTTATTTACTAACCATTCTTGACATATTAGTTAGTCTTCTATATATTGGCACTCGTTAATTAAGAGTGCTAATCAAATAAATCATTATAGGAGGTCTAACTATGGCAGATTTTAAAATCAAACCATTAGGCGACAGAGTAATTGTTAAAGCAAAAGAAGCAGAAGAAACAACTAAAGGTGGTATCATACTTCCGGATACTGCAAAAGAAAAACCAATTGAAGGGACAGTAGTTGCGGTTGGTGCGGGAAAAGTTACGGAAGAAGGTAAGCTTGTAGCAATGAATGTTAAAGTTGGAGATGTAGTTCTTTATGGAAAATATTCAGGGACAGAAGTAAAAATTGACGGCGATGAATATCTCATCATGCGTGAAAGTGATATTTACGGAATAGTTAAATAAAAAGTTTGAAAAATAAATCGGAGAAATATTATGGCAGCAAAAATCGTAGAATATAGCACTGATGCTAGAAGTTCACTTAAAGCAGGTGTAGATAAACTAGCCAATGCAGTTAAAGTTACACTTGGTCCTAAAGGAAGAAATGTAATTATAGACAAAAAATTCGGTGCACCAACAGTAACAAAAGATGGCGTTACAGTTGCAAAAGAAATCGAACTTGAAAACCCAGTTGAGAACATGGGCGCTCAAATGGTTCGTGAGGTTGCTTCAAAAACCAGCGATGTTGCCGGTGACGGAACAACCACAGCAACAGTTCTTGCACAAGCAATTTACCGTGAAGGTCTAAAGAACGTAACAGCCGGCGCGAATCCAATGGATTTAAAACGCGGTATCGATCTCGCAGTTGTAAAAGTAATCGAGTTTTTGAAGTCAAGCAGTAAAGAAGTCGGCGGACGCGAAGAGATTGCTCAGGTCGGTTCTATCTCGGCTAACAACGATAAAACAATCGGTAATTTGATTGCTGATGCAATGGAAAAAGTTGGTAAAGATGGTGTTATTACCGTAGAAGAAAGCAAATCTGCAGAAACTTCTCTTGATGTTGTTGAAGGTATGCAGTTCGATCGTGGTTACCTATCACCATACTTTGTTACAAATTCAGAATCGATGGAAGCTTCTTTAGAAGATACATACATTTTAATCCACGACAAAAAAATATCAGCTATGAAAGATCTTCTTCCTATTCTTGAAAAGATTGCCCAAGCTGGTAAACAACTTTTAATTATTGCCGAAGATCTTGAAGGTGAAGCTCTTGCAACATTAGTTGTAAACAAATTACGCGGCACATTGAAAGTCTGTGCAGTTAAAGCTCCCGGATTTGGCGATAGAAGAAAAGCTATGTTGGAAGATATTGCTGTCCTCACAAACGGAACAGTAATTTCTGAAGAACGCGGTTTCAAATTAGAAAACGCTACACTTGAATATCTTGGCAAGGCTAAAAAGATAACTGTTGATAAAGACAATACAACAATTGTTGAAGGTGCAGGTAAAACCGACGACATCAAGAAAAGAATTAACGAAATCAAATCTCAGATCGAAAAGACAACTTCAGATTATGATAAAGAAAAATTACAGGAACGACTTGCAAAACTTTCCGGTGGTGTTGCTGTATTGAAAATCGGTGCAGCTACAGAAGTTGAAATGAAAGAGAAAAAAGCTCGTGTTGAAGATGCGCTTCATGCAACACGTGCTGCTGTAGAAGAAGGTATTATTGCGGGTGGTGGAGTTACTATGGTAAGAGCTATTGCTTCTCTAGAAAAACTTCAAGGAGAAAATGCTGATCAGAATACGGGTATCAAGATAATTGCTAAAGCTCTAGAAGAACCTTTAAAACAGATTGCCGCTAATGCCGGATTTGAAGGTGCAGTAGTTTTGAACAAAGTTCTCGAAGGTAAAAACGATTATGGATTCAATGCTGCTTCTGAAAAATATGAGAACTTAGTTAAGAGCGGTGTTATAGATCCTACAAAGGTTGCAAGAACAGCTCTTGAAAACGCAGCATCAGTTTCAGCATTATTACTTACTACCGAAGCCGTAGTTTACGAGAAGAAAGAAGACAAAGAACCTATGCCTGCAATGCCTCACGGCGGCGGTATGGACGGTATGTATTAAGATTAGTTATGTTTCAAAAAACCCCGATTATGTCGGGGTTTTTTTTAATCTGAATTGTAGTTAAAATAAAATCTCTGCACTAATTTTGTTCTAATTCCTTTTTAAAGTATTCTAAAGTAATTCTAAACCCTTCTTCCCTACTGACTTTCGGTTCCCATCCTAAAATAGATTTTGCTTTACTAATATCAGGCTGGCGAACTTTTGGGTCGTCTATCGGTAATTCTTTATAAACAATTTTACTTTTAGAATTAGTTAAACGAATTACCTCTTTTGCAAAATCTTCTATTGTAATTTCATTGGGGTTGCCAATATTTACAGGTAATGTTTCGTTGGATAAGAGAAGTTTAAGAATTCCATTTACTAAATCATCAACATAACAGAAACTTCTTGTTTGTGAACCATCACCAAAAACTGTAATATCTTCATTATTCAAAGCTTGAGAAATAAAAGCCGGCAGGGCACGTCCGTCATCAAGACGCATTCTTGAACCATAAGTATTGAAGATACGTACTATTCTAGTATCAAGATTATGAAAATTATGATAAGCCATTGTTAATGCTTCAGCAAATCGTTTTGCCTCATCATACACTCCACGCGGACCGACTGGATTAACATTCCCCCAATAGTTTTCGCTTTGAGGATGAATAAGCGGATCTCCGTAAACTTCCGATGTAGAAGCTAATAAAAATGTTGCATCCTTTTCTTTAGCTAAACCAAGAGCTTTGTGTGTTCCTAACGAACCTACTTTTAATGTTTGAATAGGATATTTTTGGTAATCTATGGGGCTTGCGGGAGATGCAAAATGCAGAACATAGTCAACATCAGAAGAAATTTGGATATAATTAGTTACATCTAAATTGATATATTGAAAATTTTCATTAGCTAATAAATGTTGAATATTTTCAATTCGTCCTGTTAGCAGATTATCTAAGCAAATAACCTTTATACCTTCACCTAAAAGTCTATCACAAAGATGAGAACCAAGAAATCCGGCACCACCGGTAACTACAGCAACCTTTTTTTCCATATTCAATTATTTTATTCGGCTTTTCTTTGAGCCATTGGTTTATAAGCTAAAGATTAATAAAATTAATTTCTTTAGATTTAAAAATTACCTTAATTATTTTCAATCTATTTTTCCTTAAGCAATTGAGAAATCCTTAAAGACGAAATAAAGCTGCCAACAAAACCTAATACGATCCCGATTAATAATATAAATAAATTCATTAGCTTAATTGGATTAGTGAAATTAAAATTAATTAGAGCTCTAGTTAATAATGCAGAGATCACATTGAATAAGATTACACAAATCAGTGATGATATAATCCCAATAATTATTCCATTCAATATCAGAGGGATTTTCATCGTACTGATTTGGGCACCTACTAATTTCATAGTCAGATAATGATTTCTATTACCATACATCTGTATTTTATTATTACTATAAACAAGATAAGTTGCTAAAAGTATTAATGTAATAGATAAAAAGTAAATTACATACTCAAATGATTTTAACAGATTTAAAATTCGTAAAACTGTTTTGTAATCATAAATAACATCGGTTACTCCTTTCAAATTTCTAATCAGATCTGTCAATCTCTCTATATTTGTTTCATCCAACGGTTGTGGTTTGAATTTTACGATAAAAGAATTAGGCAAAGGATTCTCATCAATTACGGATCTAAAATCCTGTCCGGTTTCTTTTACAAAATTTTTAACTGCTTGATCTTTATTTACAAACTCTACAGAAAGGACCGAAGTAATTTTCTGAATTTCAATTTTTAATTGATCTATATCGTTTTGAGATATATTATCATCTAAGTAAACATTAACCTCTATGGAACGTTTTATTTGATCTGAAAATTTATTTGCACTGAATACAAGAAAAATTGAAATAGTACTCAAAATAACTGCAATAGTGGTTATAGTTATTGTAATGGCAGTAGCCAGTGAAGATTTTCTAAATATTCTAAAAGCTTCTTTGAAATAAAATGTTATCATAAAGTTTAAAAATTTGATTCATCAGCCCAACGGAGAATTTTCCATTTGTTATTTTCGTCTTTAGCAAGAGTTAAATTCACCCTGCCGTCAACATAAATAATATCTGTCGGGTTAAATGTTATGGTTAAATTAAAACTTCTTATTATTCTTGTTGAATCGCCAGTCATTGAAACAATATTATTCCAAATAAGGTCTAGCCGTTGAGAATTTTGGAACAAGCCATTTGTAACCTTCATTTCATCATCTCGTCCCCATGAAACATCAGCACCAAGGTCATAATCGCGATAAGTAAAAGTAAAGTTTTTATCCAATACCTGCCCATAAATTAGAGTGTCTTTAAATGTATAGGCATATTGAAAATTTTGGAAAACTCCTCCAATATCTGTTTGATTGCTTATCAATCCTTCGTTACTGCCAAGATTTTCGTCTATGCTTGGAGAAAATGGATTGATGCAGCTGTTCACTGCGAAAATTATAAAGCAATATATGATTAACCTTTTTATAAAGTGAGTCTTCCTTTTAATTCACTCCAGCTTAATGAATTTCCGTTTGCTAAATCCCGCCATTCAACAATAACCCATTGCTGCGGATTTCTTTTATCCAGATATATTTTGAATTCACCTATTCCTTTATAAACTCCATCGATGTTTTGATTATTAGCAGAGACAGTTAAGTTATAATCAGATTGATACGTTGCACTATCTCCAATTTGTGTGGTAGTAGAATTTAATAATTCAAGTACTATTGTACCGTTTGTCCCTAACCGAGATTTCAGATTAATAAAATTTTGTTTTTCCTGTTCAATATCCCAATTATTTAGAATCGAGTATTGTGTAGGT
>Ga0182021_10001127_pt1 | contig 30360 bp, 21 predicted proteins | sample 612E3MmetaG_FD_120493 | JGI IMG/M metagenome (GOLD analysis project Ga0182021, IMG submission 120493) | Permafrost microbial communities from Stordalen Mire, Sweden - 612E3M metaG (Illumina Assembly) | ecosystem: Environmental > Terrestrial > Soil > Wetlands > Permafrost | place: Sweden... | reverse complement strand
CAGCGCAATCGTGGCCTGACGTCGCCCGCCCCCAGTCTCATCCAGGTCCCTTGCCCCGACGCCGAACGCCAGGCCAAGCCATGGGGGCAGAGCATCCGCAAGGCGGCTCCCCCACAAAAAATGGGGGTCGACGCCCAGCCACACTGTTGTCCCCTGGTAGTCGTCGAGGAACGCCCTCCCCTGTCCCGCGCGCAGTTCGTTCCTGTACCCCGTGCTCGGCCAGTAGCTGTATTTGAGCGTGAAATTCCTGAGGAGGGGGAACGTCCACTGTGCAAGCGGAATTGCAGCGCCGATCATGTTGAAGAACGCGTCCCCCGGGCTGAAGCCGTAGATCCTGTGGAACCCGTCCTCGACTTCCACATACATCTGGTAGGCTAATCCGAGCACAGACCCGTAAAACGTGCTCGTGTGACGGCTGAATCCGCTCCACTCCAGCGAGTACCTGAACGTCCGGGAGAGAAGGTATCCCGCGTACATATGTCCCAGCTTGTCGACATTCAACGCGTACGCCCAGTCATTTTCGAATCGGAAGGGAGCCCGGGCTCCCTGCCACCAGGCGTTCTGCTGGTAGATGTGGACGGGGATCACTGTTCCGAACGTGATACCTGAAACGATCGCGAGCCGGGCGGGGTTCACGTCAGAGGTATCCTGCGCGTACACATGCTCTCCGGGCCGGAGAAGGGAGACCACCAGGAGGAAGGCCGGAACGGCCAAATGGCGGACCCGGGTCGTGGCCCGGATCGGTGTGCGGGCGTGAAGAGAAGACGGATTCATGGATGATGAATGTAACATTTCAGAACGCGCCAGTCAACACCGGTGCGTCCCCCCATCTCATGGAACCTCTCTCTTTGCGTCCTTCCTGCGGGGAGAAAGGAACGGACCCTTCTCCGCACACGTGTCACCCTTGTCCGCCATAATGGTTTTTTTTTGAAGAAACTACATGCATCGACGGACGGGCAGGGAGGGAGGTAAGGCTCCGCCCGTCCCCCGGGGGGTGATAAGCCCTTCACGCCGGCGATGCTAGGGTCGGTGTGCCATATGGCACTCCGGCGCTCCCGCGGGGCATGGGATTTGAACATACCTGGCTCAGAGAATCAAGGGGAGCGCAGCAGCATGAAAAAAGCAATCAGACAACGCATAAAGAGAGCGGCGGGATCGATCTGTGTGCTCGCGCTGGCGGGAATCTCGTTCCACTGCGTCAACAAACCTCTCGCACCGGTCGCACCGACGTGGGAGACGCAGATGACCGCCCCCGTCTCCCTCAGGTCGTACACACTTTCCGATCTCATCAGCAAGGATTCCAGTCTCCTCGGGATCACGCCGGGAGGGACGCAGCTCGTGTACAGGACCACGTTCCAGGCAGACCCCACATTCTTCGGAAACCTCGTCAGCCTTTCTCCGTTCACATGCTCATCGCAGGTTCAGCTCGGCGTCTTCTCCGTCGCCGGCACGTCCTATGTACTCCCGGTCCCTTTCCCCGCCACGTTTCCAAAGGGGACGACGACGCCCATCCCTCCGGCGACTTTTTCGGTTGCGCCCCTGCAGGTGATGCTCCCCGGGCTCGACTCCGTGAGCTTCCAGAGCGGCACTCTCGAGCTGCATTTGCGCAACAACCTCCCGGTTCCGGCGACAGTGCAGGGCCCGATCACGCTCAAGGACGCCGGCGGCACCGCGTGCGGCACGTTTGATTTCACCGGAATGGGCCCGATTCAGCCCGGGACCGAATCGGTCGCATCGATGGACCTTGCGGGGGTGTTCCTGACACGCACACTGTCGCTCACGGGAATCGCACTCTCCGAACCGGGAAGCACACAGCCTGTCTTCATCCCTTCCGACAACCTTGTCGTTGCGACACTTGTCGCCGGGAATATGATGGTGCGCAGTGCCATCGTCACCACGCTCCCCGCGCAGGTTGCCGTGAACAACGTGACGATGTCTCTCGCGCTCAAGGACTCGAATCTGGTGAAGGAGCTCTTCGTGAAATCGGGGAGGCTTACGCTTCATTTCCAGAGCGCGCTCCCGGTGAACGCGTCCTTCAGCTACAGCATCAGGGAGCTTCTGACGCCCGCGGGGATCGCCTACACCGATAATGTCTCTCTTCCAGCCGGGAAGGGCCTCGACCGCACGCTCGATCTCGGAGCGTACCGGCTTCACTCCACCGACGGCAATTTCATCTCCGCGCTCGACGTGACGGGGACCATTTCCCTCACACCGGCGGGGGGAGGAGCCCCGGTCAAGGTCCGGGAAAGCGACAATATCTCATTTGCGCTGAGTGCGACATCGATCGTGGCAGACAGTGTGGTGGGTGTGATGAAGCCGACGTGGGTCAACATCAACACGCTTCTCCCGGTGAAGCTCGGCGATCTCACAAAGAAATTCAAAGGCCAGGTGAACGTCCCGGCCGCAAACCTGAGGCTTCTCCCGCAATCCACGATACGATTCCCACTGCAGCTCGACCTGAAACTCCAGGCTGAGGGAAACCGCGGCCAGCTCCTGTCGGAGATGGCTGTGCCGCAATCGAGAACAGGCAATGGCCTGCAGCCGATCGACTTCTTGCCGGGAGACGTCGGGAGATTCCTCACCTCGATCAGCGGCCTGCTCCCCGATTCGCTCCGCGTACGCGGGACGGTGCTCGTCAACCCGCAGTACGATATTTCGGCACCGCAGTCCATGGGGAACAGCAGCTGGTTCGGCGGTCAGGTCCAGCTTTCGTTCCCCCTCATATGCTCCCTCACCGGGGGGCTGTTTGCCGACACCACGTCAATCGGAGACACATCGGGAACCGGCCAGGGGCACACGCTGGTCGACGCGAAGACCGCGGGTAATATCAACAGCATACAACTGCATGTCTCGATCGACAACGCCATCCCGCTCCAGGTTGCCCTGAAGCTGAGATTTCTGGACCGGGCGAAGCGACTTCTCCTCGTCCTCCCGCAGACCGCCGGGGACTCGATCAGCATTCCCGCTCCCGCTGTCCAGGGGGGAATCGTGCAGTCTCCCACGCATGCGGAGAGGATCATACAACTTGCCGGCACCGAGATCCAGCAATTCAACAGTGCGTATTCCGTGGCCTACTTTATGGGGCTCTCGAGTGCGGGGACCGATCCCGTGAGCTTCGAATCGACGCAGGCGATCAGGATCAGGATCTGGGCGGAATTCAAGTACCAGGTGAACAAATGAAAACGAACCGCCTTTCTGTATCGGGAATCGTCCTCCTCGCACTCATGCTGTCCGGTACGCCGCCCGAAACTCTGGCCGGCGAGCAGACCAACATACGGGGGCTGGGTATGGCCAGGACATCGGTCGCAGCCTCGCGCGGTCTCGATGCCGTCGGCATCAATCCCGCGAACCTCGCGCTCCGGGACGACGCAACCGTGACGATCGGCCTGATGCCGATCGGAATCGGCGTCGGGAGCGATTTCATGACGTACGGCCTCTACAACAAGTTCTTCACGGGCGTGGAAACGCCGACCGGCCGGGTTGCGAGGAATCTCTCGGAGAGCGACAAGCAGGAGTTGCTGAACGCGTTCCCGGGGGGGATGGGAAGGATCAGTGCCGACGCGGAGGTCCGTCCCATAGGCCTGGCGATCCGTTTCGAAGGATTCGCGACATTCGCCCTCACAGCGACAGAACGGGTGGCTGCGACCGCTGCGATCCCTTCGTCGTACGCGAGATTTCTTCTCGAGGGGGTGACGCCCGCCTCCTCGTACGACTTCAGCGGCGCCGCCGGAGCGGCCGCGTGGACGCGTGAGTACGCTCTCTCCGCCGGATTCGTCCTCCCGGCCGTTCCCTGGTTCAGAAGCTGGTCGGGGGGTCTCTCGGTAAAGCTGGTACACGGGTTCGCCTACGCGGCGGTCACCCGTGACAACACGTGGCTCTCGGCGGGGAGCAACGGCGTGCTCGACGCAAATGTCGACCTCGCCGGCGTGACATCGCAATCCGACCTGAAGAGTTCCCCTTTCCCTGCGCCCGCCGGGAGCGGGATTGGGGTCGACCTCGGGATATCCGCCGAGATGAATGAATTCCTGATTGCTGGCATCAGCGTCACCGATATCGGCTCGATGCGCTGGGACGGAGACGTCAGGCAAGTCTACGGACTGGGACGGATGCACCTCGATGATCCGATGAACGGCGCCCAGCGGGACTCACTCGAACATTCTGTTACGGGAAACACGAAACCGGGCGGGGCGTTCACCGTGGGACTCCCGACCACACTCCGGATGGGCGTCCAGGTCGAACTCGGGCAAATCAGCTGGGTGAAGAAGATCCTCTACGGGGAGATGACGGCGGGATGCGATTTCGCGCAGGGGTTCTCGGATTTCCCGGGATCGAGCAGGGTGGGCCGTCTTTCGCTCGGGCTTGAATACCGCCCATGGCAGTTCCTCCCGATCAGGACGGGTGTCGGGTTCGGCGGATTGGACCGTTTCAATTTCGCCCTCGGGTTCGGGCTGAAGATCTGGGTGGTCCAGCTCGACGTCGCTTCCGACAACATCGGCTGGCTTTTTTCGCATGACTCGTTCTCGCGCGGATCACTCGGGGTCGGGCTTACGCTGAAGATGTAGGCCCGGGGAGCACAATCATTCCGTCCACGAGCCGCGCCCGGTGCACTCCGTATGAATTCTTATCGCTGTATGCGTGCCGAGCCGCCGCCGGCGAAAGACCGCACCTGCTCAAGAGTCGCCATCGTGGTATCTCCGGGAAACGTCGTCAAGAGAGCCCCGTGCGCCCAGCCGAGTTTCACCGCCTCCTCAGGTGGCTCGCCTGAGAGAAGGCCGTAGATGAATCCGCTCGCAAACCCGTCACCCCCCCCCACGCCGTCGAGCACTTCGAGATCGCATGCCGGCGCATTGAAGGCTTTGCCATTGACCCATGCCACGGCGCTCCAGCTGTGCCGGTTTGCCGAATGCACCTCCCGGAGCGTCGTCGCCGCCACCCTGACATTCGGATGCCGTGCCGCCAGGTCCCGCATCATGCCGAGAAAAATCTCCGGGTCGAGTTTCGATTTCGCATTCGCTTTGGGGCCGGGGATCCCGAGTCCCTTCTGGAGGTCTTCCTCATTCCCGACGAGGACATCGACGTTCCCGACGATCCGCTCCACGACGTCCGCCGCCTTTTTTTCCCCCCCCCAGATGCTCCAGAGCTTCTCCCTGAAATTGAGATCGAAACTTACGACAGCCCCCGCCTTCCGCGCCGCCTTCATCCCCTCGATGATCAGCTCCCCCGTTGTCGCCGAGAGAGAAGCGAATATCCCCCCGCTGTGGAACCACCGGACCCCCCCCGAGAAGATGGTCTCCCAGTCAAAATCCCCCGGACGAAGCTGCGCTGCAGCTTCGTTGCACCGGTTATAGAAAACCACCGGAGCACGAATACCCTGCCCCCGGTCGCTGTAGACCGCGGCGATATTCGGACCGTTGACACCGTTGTGCTTGAAGAACCGGTAGAACGGCTTCACCCCCATCGCTTTCACGCGCTCCGCCGCCAGGTCGCCGATGGGATATTCCACCATCGCGGTGGCAATCGCCGTGTTCATGCGGAAGCAGTCGGAGAGATTTGCAGCGACGTTGTATTCACCTCCGCTGACGTGGATCTGGCATTCAGCCGCCTTGCGGAAGGGGATGATCCCGGGATCAAGCCGGTGTACCAGCGCTCCCAGGGAGACCAGATCGAGAGCCCCCCGGGGACGGATGTTGAGCACATTGTCCATCTCTTCTTCCTTTCTGATTCCCGATGATGGCGCAGCATATTCTCCGTCATCCGGTTCCTACTCCTGCAGCCTGTAGAGGACCTGTCCCGCATTTTCAATGACAAGGTCGCCGCGCCCCGGATGCCGGCGCCAGGCGTCCAGATCGATCGACCGGGGATCCCGGAATCCGAGGTTCACGGCCCTGCAGAGTTCTTCCGGAATCGCCGTCGCCAGTGTCACGGAGATGCGTGGATGCTCGACCCCCTGTTCGAACGACCCCACGCCGCGGACGTTTGTGGAATGCGCCAGTATCAGTTTCGGCTCATCGCAGAACTTCTCCCACTGAGAGAGAAAATAATCCCTCACGTGGTAGCCGACCCGCCTGATTGCGCGGCCGTGGACGAACGAGATCTCACGGATCTGCGGACCGTAGATGATCAGTTCACCCCCGTCGGCCACGACCGGTTCCAGTTTGTACATCGCCTTTCCGCCGACCCATAGTTCTTCGTAGATATCAGGCGTCACACCCAGGACCCGGTCGACCGGGCTTCCGATGTACTTGATGTGGAGCTTCGCCGAGTAATCGGCCGCACGGGACCATGCCTCTTCCGGACTGCCGACAAACAGGCATGCCAGCCGGTCACGGTCGTCCACCGCAAAGGCAATGCATGTGCGGGGGACCTGGAGGAACTGTGCGGCCCTGTCGATGACACGCCGCGTGGCGGTGTCCTTCACCCCGTTGACGGCCGGATTGGTGATGACGGCAGCCAGCCAATGGAACGTCTCGATGATGTCGACCCCCCCCACGCCGGGAAAGAAGTATTTGTTCCCCCCGGCAAATCCCATCGCCTCGTGGGGGACCACAGGGCTGACGATGAGGACATGGTCGTACTCCAGGACCGCCCTGTTGATGCTCACGGGGATATCCTGGACGAACAGACCGCCAGTGAGCGTCCGGATCTCCGAGGCGGGGATCGTGCCGATGCTTTTCAACGCGGCGGGGTTATCGTGCTCATGTGCGAGGAGGCTTACGTTTGTGAATTCCCTCCGGTGCTCCTCCGGCGTAATGCCGATGTGCCGGTAGAGCCTCTCCGGCTCCATCGCCCGGTGCGTCCCGGTGGCGACGAGGTAATCCAGGCACTTCACGCTCCGGCCCAGTATCCGGTAGAGGGCGTGGAAAAACAACCCGATCGGTGCGTGTCGCGTATGGTCGGGGATGAGAACCAGGACTCGCTTCCCCCGGAGATCGAGAGCGGACAGGGCATCCGCACAGATCTCCTCGATTGCCGGCACGTCGAGCGGCGCGTCAAGTGAACCCTTCCCCGTTATGCCGGACATCGCCACGCTCCTTTAGACGCCACCGAAAGCTGAAAACCCGCCGTCGACAGGCACCACGATCCCCGTGACGAACTTCGAAGCCGGGGAGAGGAGCCAGAGCACTGTGCCCAGAAGATCTTCCGGTTCCCCGAATCGTCCTGCGGGAGTGTGATCGAGGATCTTTTTTCCCCGGTCGGTGTGTTTCCCCGTCTCCCGGTCGATCAGGAGGTACCGGTTCTGATTCGTGAGGAAGAATCCGGGCGCGATCGCGTTCACGCGTATGTTCGGCGACACCTCCTGCGCCATGTACACCGCGAGCCATTGCGTGAAGTTGCTCACGGCAGCCTTCGCAGCGGAGTATGCCGCGATCCTCGTCAGGGGGCGGAAGGCGTTCATCGAGGAAACGTTCAGTATGACCCCTTCTCCCCTCCCGGCCATATGTTTCCCCACGATCTGGGATGGTATCATTGTCCCGAGGAGGTTCAGGTCCGATACGAATTTCAGCGCCTCTGCCGGAATGTCGAAAAAACTGTTCCCGCCCCCCGACGTAGCGCGGGGGTCGTTCCCTCCCGCCGCGTTGATGAGTATGTCGATCTTCCCGAACGCACGTATCACCTGATCGGCGGCGATCTGCATGGTCTCCCCCTTGAGGACGTCGCCGAAGACGACGATGGCACGGTCACCCACCGGCTCGATCCGCTTCATGAGCGGGGCGGCGTGCGAGGGGTCCCGGCACACGATCGCGATTTGCGCATTACAGCCGAAGAGCGCGCACGCCATCTCCCCGGCCAGGACGCCGGCCCCGCCGGTCACCATCACCGATTTGCCGGTGAAGTCGTACAGTCTGACGAGTTCCTTGATGTTCATTGTCTCACCCTGCCTCGATCTTTACCGGCTCGAGAGTCGGGACCAGCCTATGGATGATGAACAGCGCGACAAGGTACACGCTCCCTGAAATAATGAAGAGCGTCATATAACTCCCGGTCCATTCCAGCAGGAACCCCGCGGACGTCGCAAGGAGCATCCCTCCGACTGCACCCGCCATTCCCCCCAGTCCCACCACCGAGCCGACCGCATCCCTGGGGAACATGTCGGAGGCCGTCGTGAAAAGGTTGGCCGACCATCCCTGATGTGCGGCGGCGGCAACGCCGATCAGAGCGACGGCGACCCAGAGGTCGGCAACGCTCGCGGCGGAGACGATAGGCACGATCAGGAGAGCACAGATGAGCATGACGGTCTTCCTGGCCCGGCCGACCGGCCAGCCCTGCGCGATGAACCTGGAAGAGAGCCACCCCCCCCCGATGCTCCCGATGCTCGTCATCGTATAAATGACGACAAGGGGCACTCCGAGGTCAGTGAGCGTGAGTCCGTAGGTTTTGTTCAAGAACTTCGGGAGCCAGTAGAGATAGAACCACCATATCGGATCGGTGAGGAATTTCCCGGCCACGAACGCCCAGGTCTGCCTGTACCTGAGGAGGCCCGCCCACGGGATTTTCCCGGAAGCGGGATCGGGGGGATCGCTCCTGATATATCCGAGTTCGGCCGGGGAGAGCTTCCTGTGTGTTTCGGGCCGTTCGTAGACGAGGATCCAGAAAATGAGCCAGATAAATCCCAGGAGCCCCGTCACGATGAACGCCGCCTGCCAGCCATACGTGACAGCGAGAAAAGGGACAGTCAGGGGAGCAACGACGGCACCAATGTTCGCCCCCGAGTTGAAGACCCCCGTCGCCAGTGCCCGCTCTCTCTTCGGGAACCATTCGGCGATTGCCTTGACCGCCGCCGGAAAATTCGCCGACTCACCGAGCCCCAGCGCAAACCGCGCGGCTCCGAACCCCGCCGCGGAGCGCGTGACGGCATGCGCCATGGCGGCCAGACTCCAGAGTACGATTGCGACGGAGTACCCGATTTTCGTGCCGTACCTGTCGATCAGCCTTCCGGCAACAAGAAGCCCGAGCGCATATGCCGCCTGGAACGCGGTCACGATATATCCGTACTCTATCTCGTTCCAGCCGATCTCCTTCTGGAGCAAAGGCGCCAGTATTCCGATCGCCTGGCGGTCGATGTAGTTGATCGTTGTCGCGAAGAAAAGGAGTGCGCAGATTACCCACCTGTACCGGCCCACCGTCCCCGCCACTTCTCCACGGGCGCCGGCGCGTTCAACCGTCGTCGTATTCACTTCAGTTCTTGCATATTCACTGGATCCCTGCGGGAGAATTCCCGGTTTTCCCCCCGAGATCGAACAGTGCAGTCATCGGTTTTTCACTCCGTAGGTTTTCAAGCCCGGGACCTCGTGGGGGAGGGGGGTGAGGGAACCGCCGGCGATCGGGGGCGGTCCGGAAATCTGAAATAGCGCTTCGCATTAAAGTAGCAGATGTCCCGCACCATGTTCCCGACCAGACCGACGTCGCCGGGGAGCAACCCGTTGGCCATGTCATCCCCGAGGAGCCCGCAGAGGAGTCGGCGGAAATACTCATGACGCGGGTACGAGAGGAAGCTCCGTGAATCGGTCACCATGCCGATGAACTGGCTCAGGACTCCCATATCCGAAAGAGCCTCGATCTGTCCCGTCATGCCGTTGGACTGGTCCAGGAACCACCAGGCGGGGCCGTACTGGATCTTTCCGGGGACGGAGCCGTCCTGGAAATTTCCTGCCATGGTGGCGAACACCTCGTTGTCCCGGGGATTCAAGTTGAACAGGACCGTCCGTGCAAGATGGTCGTCCCTGTCGAGTGAATCGAGGAAGCGCGCAAGCGGTCGGGCAACCTCGGAATCGCCGATGGAGTCGAACCCCGTGTCCGGACCCAGCGTCCGCATCATCCGGGAATTCGTGTTCCTCAGCGCACCGATATGGTACTGCTGCACCCATCCCTTTTCCCAGTCCATCACCGCCAGGTCGTGGAGGATGGAGGACTTGAGACCGAGAAGGGACACGGGATCGAGACTCGCACCCCGGAGAAGCCGCTTGAAGGCGGTCTCTACGCCCACCGGGGAGTACTCCGCTGCGTACGCGGTCTCGATCCCGTGGTCCGAGAGCCTGCACCCCCGGCTGTGGAAGAAGTCATGCCGCGACTTCAGCGCTGCAATGAAGTCCGGATAGGAAGATATCTCAGTTCCCGACGACGCCGTGAGCTCCCTGCAATAGGCGATGAATGACGCGGGGTTTTCCACCGCCAGGCCCCTGTCCGGGCGGAATGTGGGGAGCACCTGCACATTGAGCGATTGATCACCCATCATGAGCGCATGATATTCGAGCGTGTCGACAGGATCATCGACAGTGCAGACGACCTCGACGTTCATCCGGGCGAGTATTCCCCTGACGGAGAACCCGGCCGATGCAAGTTTCGCATTGCACTCGTCCCAGATCCCTTTCGCCGTCGAGGGATCGAGGAGCCTGTCTTCCACACCGAAAGGCCGGCGAAGTTCGAGGTGCGTCCAGTGGTACAGCGGGTTACGGAGTGTCCTGGGGACGGTCTCCGCCCATTTTTCGAATTTTTCCCAGTCGGAGCCGTTCCCGGTGATGAATCTCTCATCGACGCCGCACGTCCTCATCGCCCGCCACTTGTAGTGGTCCCCCGAGAGCCAGATCTGCGTCATCGTATCGAACCGCCTGTCCCCGGAGATCTCACCCGGGGGAAGATGGGAGTGGTAGTCGATCACCGGCAGCGTGGCGGCATACGCATGATAGAGCTCCCTGGCATACCTCGTGCCGAGGAGGAAATCATCATTGATGAATGTTGTTCCCATTCTCAATCCGGGTTGCCCGCTCCCAGGAACAGCGGCACGATGTGACGGTGGTAGAGATTGTACGTGACGTTTCTCCCGACCGGAACTGCGTTGTGTCGCAGGAGGTCTGTGAACCGGTGGCCCATTTCCGCCGCAACCTTGTAACCGACATGGATGAGCTGGCGGAAGTTCGGGTTGAACCCCGGGTGAACCGGGTCGTGACGCAGCGCACCGGCAAAGACGTCCCCCGACCATGTTGCCACTTCCGCCGGAGAAGGGAGCTTCGACCTGTCGATGCTGATGACCTGGAGATAGGGACCGCAAAGTTCGTCGAACCTGCCGAGCGAGAGCGTATAGATTTCCTTCGCAGCCCGGAGGCCTTCCCCCCCCGCCTCCGCGAGCCCTATCACCTCTTCCAACCACGTCGTCCCGGCGGTCTTCAGATGGAGACCGGCGTCAAATCTCCTGATCGCCCTGTGCATCAGGGGGTAGAGGGAGAACTTGTCGCTTCCGGTGTGGACCGAGAGCTTGAGGTCCCCCGGAAGATGAAAGGATCCGGCCGCAAATGCAACGACTGCGAGGTCCTGTTCGAACTCGCGGGCGAACGCCCCCCTGTCCCCGACGTAATCGATCCCCTTCAGAAATGAACCTGTGAATTTCGGGGCAATCGTCCGGACGGGTATCCCCTCCGCGCCGATGGCCCCCAGAATGAAAAGAAGCTCTTCCGGCGACTGCGGAGCGTCCGACTCATCGAGAGACACCTCCGGGATGAACTCCTTCCCGCGCCGTCCCGAGAGTATCATGCGGTAGACGCGCCCGGCCTCCTTCACGGCGTTAAGGTATTTGGCGGCAACTGCGCGGAGGAGCGACTCATCGACATTCATCGGCTCGTCAAGCCCGGGGACGACTATCGCTCCGGTAAGGGGCGCCATGGCGCCGAGAAATGTCCTGACGGCATCCCCCGAGGCGGGCGTCCCGATGAACTCTGCGACATCGATCGTAAAAAAGTCGCTCGAGTCGATGAACCTCTCCACCGTCGCAGCCCCGATATGGTCCGCATCAACGAAGTACGCTCCCCGCCACCCGAGATCTCTGACCGCCTCGTCCGCCTCCGCGCGCGTATCGGAGGGATGCGTGCCGATGATCGCGTGCTCGCGGTTTGATTTGTTCCAGACGGGGGAGATCTGCAGCCCTTTCTCCGCCGCCATCCGGAATGCCCGTAGCTGGTGCGTACCCTGAAGACCGAACCTGTCTCCGATGCCGAGAGAGTATTTTTCCAGTCTCATGTTGTTATGGACGATGGTATCGTACAATGAATGTAAAATAGGGCCAACGCCCCCAACAATCAACTCCCTTCCGTCCCGCAGGCGGAACAGTCATTTTTCACTCCCCGAGCGGGGAACTCCCCCGGGCGGGGAACCTGAGAGACGTTGACAATGTTCTCCCTGTATAGTACATTTGCCTGTTCCGGATGTTCTCACCGTCAATCATCCTGTTTTCATGAATCGATTCGTCAAACGGCGCTCCAGGCTTTTTCTGATCGTGAGCTGGGCGTTCGCCGCCACGTTGTTTGCAGATGCGGCAAATCTTGACGACATCTTCTCTTCCAACTACGTCATACACGACGACGATGCCGCCTCGGCGCCGTACGGGTCGATCCCCTCTCCCGACCGGTCGTCACCCGACTCACAGGGAAAATTTCCCCCCTCCCCGGTTCGCCTCATACTCGACCAGGACAGCCCCTCGCTGGCTGCGGAGTCGGATGCCTCTTCGCTCGTAGGTCAGTCAATGTTCTCAGGCGAGAAGACTGTTTCCTATGAAATGGTCTTCGCCGTCAACGCACTCCATATCAAGCTCCGCGCGCTCCTCATTTAGTCCGCTCACCTTCCCCGCGATATCCAGTACACGCACCGGTCCACTGAGCGGTCACGCCCTCATGCCTCCCCTCATGACATGGGTGCCTACCGCGCGGACCGTACGCGCACACTGCAGCGAGTTGTCATTAACCACAAAGAGATTGATTCTATGCGCCGCATTCTTCCCCTGATGTGGGTCATGTGCATGCTGGCACCGCGGGGAGCATTCTCTCAGGCGGACACGATCCGTATTGCCGTTCAGGACGCGGAACAGCAGTTCCTCCAGAGGAACCTGCAGCTCGTCGCCGCGAGGTTCAACATCGATGCCGCCCGGGCTGCCGTCTCGCAGGCGGGGCTCTGGAACAACCCGAACCTCTCCGTCGAACAGAACATCCATAACCAGTATACGGGGCGGTGGTTCGACGTTTCCGCCAGCGGGAATTCGGGGGTCCAGATCCAGCAGCTCCTCCTCCTGGCGGGGAAACGCGGCAAGCAGGTCCGCCTCGCCGAAATCGATGCGGAGAATGCAGGCAACGATTTCTATGACGTCATGCGGGCCCTCAAACTCAAGCTGCGGACCGATCTGTACGATCTCTACTACCTTCACCAGTCCCTCGGCTTCTACGACGAAAGCATCGCCACGCTGACGAAGACCGTGACAGTCACCGAAGGCGTGTACGAAAGACGGTCCATACTCCTGGCGGAGCTCCTCCGGCTGAAATCGCTCCTCTTTTCGCTTCAGAACGAGCGTCTCGGCCTCCTCGGGAAGGTCGCAGATATAGAGTCAAGCCTGCGGGTGCTTCTCCGCGACACTGCGGGCGTGCGGAAAATCTACATCCCCAAAATCAACGCCGAACGGCTTGAAATGTTCAGGCCGGACTCTTTGCAGTACGCCGACGTCGCCGCTGCGGCACTCGCGAACCGGCCGGACCTCAGGAAGGCGAACGGCACGGTGCTGCGGGAGGAAGCCAACCTGGAGTACCAGAAATCCCTGGCGACGCCCGACCTGACGGTAGGCGGCCTCTGGTCCCGTGCCGGCAGCTACATCCCCGATTACTATGCCCTCACGTTCTCGATCGATCTCCCCTTGTTCAACAGGAACCAGGGGAACATCGATGTATCCGCCAGGACGCTGGAGGCGGACAGGGCGGTGCACGACAATTACCGTGCGTCGGTGCTGGAGGAGGTGGCCGCCGCCCTGCGAAGAGCTTCGGACCTGGAACGCCTGTACCGCTCGTTCGACCGGAGGTTCCCGCTCCAGTACCGCGAGCTCGTGGACGGCATGATTGCGAATTACCAGAAAAGGAACATGAGCGTCATCGAGTTTACGGATTTCATCGAGTCGTACCGCACGAGCATGCTCCAGATGAACCAGCTCGGGAACGACCGTGCCGACGCGATGGAAATGCTCAACTACGTCACAGGAACAGACCTTTTCCAGCCTTGAAGGACATCACCATGAACGCCACTCGTCTCTTCACTCTTATGCAGACCCTCCCGTGCATCCTGGCAGGCGCGGCACTCATGTGCGGTTGCAACGGCGACGACATGGCCGCCTCTCGCCACCAGCAAACCTCGCGGCGCGCGGAAGTGAACGAGGGCGGGACAAGTATCAGGTTCCCGTCGGGGAGTCCCGGACTCAGCCGGATCACATCCGCGATGGTGGAAAAACGGACCGCCACCATTCCCGTCATCGCCCCCGCCCGGGTCGTCGCGAGCATTGTGCCCGGACTGAGCTCGAACGACAGGATCGTGATGTTCGACTCGCCGGACGTCACGTCGCTTTATTCCCAGTACCGCCAGGCGAGCGCGAACGTCGCGCGCGCCTCCAAGAATCTCTCAAGGATCAAGGACATGTTTCAGAACCAGGCCGCGACGGCGAAAGATCTGAACGAAGCCGAGAACGAGGCGGCGACCGCCAAGGCGGCGATGGCGGAGAGCGAATCGAAGCTTCGGGGCCTGGGGTATAACCCCCCGGAGTTTGACACAATCCCCCCGGGGACGGCATGGCTCATGTGCGACGTCCCCGAATCGCAACTCAACGAGGTGCAGAGAGGGGAAGATGTCCCGATACAGCTCGCGTCATTCCCCGACGGGAAGTTCCGGGGGCGGGCGGACGCAATCGGCGAGGTTGTCGATCCTGTCACCCGCACGGTCAAGGTGCGTGTCTCCATGCCCAATCCCAGGGGCCGGATCCTCCCGGGAATGTTCGCCCGCGTCGATTTCGGAGATCCGATAAGCGGGATCGTGCTCTTGCCCGCATCAGGCGTGGTGACCGTCGAGGGGGCGGACTACGCCTTCATACAACTCAATGACTCGGAGTTCGTGCGCCGCCAGATCACCATAGGTTCCTCCGGGGCGGGGGACGTGATCGTGCTGAAGGGTCTCTCGGACGGCGAACGGGTGGTCACCGACGGAGCCATGCTCCTCAAGGGCCTGAGTTTCGGGTACTAAGAGTCCCGCTGAATTCAGGCGGGAGTAATAATCACGCTGATTTCAGGCGGGAGTAACAATCCCGCCGATTTTAGGCGGGAATAACCGGCGGGAATAGCCAATGATACGTCAGCTCCTCACCTTTGCCCTCAACCAGCGCCTCGCGACGATCGGGCTCGTCGTGGCGATCGCCGCGACCGGCGTCTTCTCCTGGATCCAGCTTCAGAAGGAGGCATATCCCGATGTCGGAGACACCCAGGTTACCGTTATCACGCTGTTCCCCGGCCGCGCCGCGACGGAAGTCGAACAGCAGATCACCGAGCCGCTGGAACGAGCTCTGAACTCGGTCCCCCGCGTGCTCACGCGCCGGTCCAAAACGATATTCGGCCTCTCGGTCATTCAGCTTACATTCGAAGACGGTACCGACGACTATTTCGCACGCCAGCGGGTGCTTGAAAAACTCGGCGATGCCGTCCTCCCGGACGGCGTCAATCCCGCACTCGGACCGTTGACCGGCCCCGTCGGAGAGATTTTCCGCTATGTGATTGAATCGACCGATGAACACACACCGATGGAACTCCGGACGCTCCAGGACTGGGTCATCATCCCCAGACTCCTTCAGGTTCCGGGCGTCGCCGATGTTATCAATTTCGGGGGGCTGGTGAAGCAGTATCACGTCATAACCTCCCCCGACAGGCTTCAGCAGTACAACATTACGATCCAAAACGTCATCGATGCCGTCACCTCGAACAACCTGAACACCGGCGGGAATATCATCCAGAGGGGCGGGCAGGCATTCGCCGTCAGGAGCATCGGCGCGATAAGGAACAGGGAGGACATCGAGAACATCGTCCTCACCGTCCAGCACGGCGTCCCCGTGTTCATCAGGAATATCGGCACCGTGGAGGAATTCCCTCTCCCTCCTACCGGGGCCCTGGGATATGCGATCCGCGGGAGTGATGGTACGATCGAGGATGTTTCTTCGGGGATCCAGGGGCTTGTCGCCATGCGGAGGGGCGAAAACCCCTCCGCCGTTGTCGAGGCTCTGAAGAAGAAGGTGCGCGAGATCAACGATAACGATCTTCCGGCGGGCGTTTCGCTCCGCATCACCTATGACCGGAGCCAGCTCGTCGATTACACGATCGACACGGTCTCCGGAACGCTCTTCGAGGGGATCTCCATCGTCCTGATCGTCCTGATCTTCTTCATCGGAAGCGTGCGGTCGGCGCTCGTGGTCGCCACAACGATCCCCGTGTCGATGCTTTTCGCATTCTCGATGATGCGCCTGACGGGGATCCCCGCCAATCTCCTCTCCCTGGGCGCGATCGACTTCGGGATCATCGTCGACGGGGCGGTCGTCATGGTGGAGAACATCATGCGACGCTACCGCGACGCCACCCCGGCCGACCGGGGGGAGGGGATCATCCGGTTCACACTGACGTCGGCGCAGGAGGTAGGCCGGGAGATATTCTTTTCAATCGCCATTATCATACTCGCCTACCTGCCGATATTCTCCTTCCAGCGCGTCGAGGGGAAGCTCTTCTCCCCCATGGCCTACACTCTGGCGTTCGCGATCACCGGGTCGCTGTTGCTTGCGCTGACGGTGATCCCTGTCCTGATGACGATGTTCTACCGTCGCCATTTCGAATCTGCAGGCCCGGTGCACATCGAGTGGCACAACCCGGCGTACGCCTGGATCGAGCAGCGGTACGAACGAACGATCAGCCGTGTGCTCAGGCGCCCCTGGATCACGGTCCTGGCTGCGACCGCCATCGTGATCGTGGTCGTGTTGACGGGGGCGCATTCCATCGGCACCGAGTTTCTCCCGGAACTTGACGAGGGATCCTTCAACATACGCTGCTTCTTCCCTGTGGGAATTTCGCTCAGCGAGGCCGGCAAGTACACCCCCGTGATCAGGAAACTGATCAGCGCCCATCCCCAGGTCAACGTGGTCCTCACCCAGCTCGGGCGCAACGACGACGGAACCGATCCGTACGGACCAAACCGGCTGGAGATCTTTGTAGGACTGGAAGACTATTCCCGCTGGACGAAGGCGGTGAGCAAGAAGGAACTCCTCCTGCGGATAAAGTCCGAACTCGAGCAGGCGATCCCGGGTGCGCTCTTCTCCTTTTCACAGCCGATCCTCGACAATGTCACCGAAGCGGTCACCGGGAGCGTCGCCGATCTCGCGGTCCTGATCAGCGGCGAGGACCTCGACCTGATGAGGCGGGAGGCGGACTCGGTCCTCGCGATCATTCGGTCCGTCCCCGGCGCAAGTGAATCGGGGATCGAGCAGGAAGGGAACCAGGCGCAGCTCTCCGTGGAAATCGACAGGACCGCGGCGGCAAGGTTCGGCGTCAATGTCAGCGATATCCAGAAGATGATCGAGGCGGCGGTCGGGGGAAGGCCGGTCAGCAAATTCTACGACGGCGAGCGCCGGTTCGACATCGTGGTCCGGTATTCGTCTGAATTCCGTAGCTCTGTGGACGCGGTGAAGAGGATGACTGTGGTGACCCCTTCCGGGGCCCGCGCCGCGATGTCGCAACTGGCGGAAATCAGGCTGGTCGACGGGCCCACGATCATACAACGTGAGGATGGCAGGCGGCAGATATCGGTCCGGACGAACATACGCGGCCGCGATCAGGGGAGCTTCGTTGCGGAGGCCAGGGACCGGGTGGCACAGGCCGTCACGCTTCCGAAGGGATACACGTTCGACTGGGGGGGGCAGTTCGAAAACCTCTCCCGCGCTGCGGCGCGACTCGCGGTGGTCATCCCGCTCACCATCGGGATGATTTTCCTGATCCTTTTCCTGCTCTACAGGAACCTACGGCACGTGGTCATCGCCATGGCCGGGATCCCGCTCGCCCTGGCGGGCGGAATCGTCGCACTGATGCTGCGGGGTTACAGCTTCAATGTGTCGGCCGGAGTCGGGTTCATATCCCTCTTCGGGGTGTCGATCATCGCCGGCGTGTTGTTCGTCTCCAGGACGAACCGGCTGATCGACGACGAGGGATGCACGGTCGCAGATGCCGTTCGGAAGGCAGCCATCATCCAGCTCCGGCCGAACCTGATGACGATGTTCCTCGCCCTCCTGGGGCTGATTCCGGCCGCGCGTGCGACGGGCATCGGATCGGACGTACAACGTCCCCTCGCCACGGTGATTGTGGGAGGATTGACATCGGCGTTGTTCCTCACCGTTGTCACGCTCCCGGCTCTCTACCTTATTCTCTTCCGCAACGGAAAAGGAGACGTTCATGCTTGAAGTCACGATGTTCCTCGACGAAGACGACCTGCATCAGGACAAACGGATGGACGAGTACATCATGCGGTATCTCATGCATCACGGGATCATGGGCGCTTCGGTCTTCCCCGCGGTGATGGGGTACGGCCAGAAACATCATCTCCATCACACCAAGGGGATCGGCACTGTGGACGAGGGACCCATCATGATCCTTTTTGTGGACGATGAAGAAAAGGTCCGGGGCGTGCTCCCCCACATCAAAGAAGTCATTAAAGGAGGACTTATTGTCGCCAAACGCGTCGAACGGCTGTGACGATAATCCATTCTGCCGTTTATCGTTGACGATCACTCGTTAATTGTTATCTTTACATAGATTCCTCCACGACAGAAAGAGGTACATACAGCCCGGATTGATTCTGTGTTTTTCCAATAGAAAAAACCAGGCGAGATTTACGTGTTCTTTCACACCTCACTGCTTTCCTGCACCCGGTTTACCGAACTGTCACCAGGAACATCTTCCAACAGTTGTCACATTGTCCCACCTAAAGGAAAAGATCACTGTCGCGAAATGTCGGGACCACGTTCCCCGTCGTGAGAAGAAGAGAGTGCGGCGTTGCCGTATCGTGACTGCGTTTCTGGAGGAATGTGAATACCAAATTACAGAGTATAATCTTTGCCGGAACCAGCCGGCTCACCGATATTTCTCCGGTGATCGGCGGGCGCCTGTTGGATTCGACGATCCGTCCTCTCTACGGGAGCCGCACACTCTCTGCGGTATTCGAGCACGGAAGCCGGAAAGTAATGAAGAGAATGAAGGCGTTCCGGCGGTTCCTCGTAATCCCGGACATCCATATTGGCGACGCAGTGATGATGCAGTCATCACTTATTGCCCTGCGCGATTTTTTCCCGGATGCCGAGATCGATTACGTGGTGAACAAGGTGGCGGCCCCCCTCATCGAGGGAAACCCCGATGCAACCCGGATCATTCCGCTGTTTTCTGATGGGCAATTCCCGTCGTCCTCAGACGTCGAGGCGCTGCAGGGGGTTATCCGCAGTGGTCAGTATGACCTGTGCGTGAACATCTGCCCCTTCCTTGAAAAAAGGGACATTGCAGGAAACGGCCAGTCGGTAGCCAGATTCCTGAACCGTGCTCCGATTCTCCTGCGCAACGAGAACGATTCTGTGCATATCAATCACTTCAGCTATCAGAGCTACCAATTTGTCCGTGGCCTGCTTCTCATGGCGGCTCAACCGGTCCGTGAAGATTGCTTCTTGGGAGTCCGGACAACCTACTCCGATGAAGCGATAGAATCCGCGTGCCGCTTCACCAGGGAGACAGGCCTGTCGTCCCGTGCACCGGTCATCATGTTCAATCCGGATAGCAGCAGCAGATTCAATCTGATGCCGTTCGAAAGCCAGTCCAGGCTGCTGGGGTTACTCGCAGCGGAGACAACAGCGGAGACCTCGATCCTTCTGGGGGCGGGCCATACCGAGGCGGGTATCGGAGAGCGCCTTGCCGATTCCATCCCATCGACGCTTCGTTCGAAGGTTCGCATCGTCCCCCGAACCATGCCCCTGGACGTGTTCTCGGCACTCATTGATTACGCCGATGTTTTCGTCTCCGGTGACACCGGCCCCCTGCATCTGGCAGCGGCCCGGCGGTACTCACGCTCCGGTCACTATCAATTCCGGAACCGTACGGCCGTACTCTCCTTCTTCGGTGCCACCACGCCCCGGATGTCGGGCTACGATTCATTCCAGCCTGGCTACCTTCCCGCAAACCAGGATGCCCCGTCCTGGTGCTACCAGGCGGGAAGTCCCTGCCGCAACATCACCTGTCTCAACAAGATGTTCAAGACGTGCAAGACGGTCAGGTGTTTCGAGCACGTCGACGTTGCAGGCCTGTCGACGCTCATTGCCGGCCATCTCAACGGTCTCGGCCGGCATGCACCCGTATAACACCTGCACCTTCATTGGCATGGTTTTGTTTTCGTGTTCTACGTTCCTGTGTATCACTTCGTACGCGCAGCAATCGAACGCCCATGGTGAACACTCTTTGAAAGATGCCGCCGATTCGGCAGGTGCACTCAAAACAAACACCACCGGTTCTGCGGGCTCAATGGTGAAAAGCCATCTCCCGGAACAACGCGATGTTTTCGACATTCTGAAGGAGCAGGTCTTTAAGCGAATGGACGCACCATCGGAGTCGACTCACTCGCGGTGACTACAGTTGTCGTGGATCACATTTCCCCCACTACGTATGGCAGCGGTAGTATTAACAAAGGAAGCCAGCGCGGCTGTTCGGGGGACTTTTTGCCACTTCTCGTCCACGATAGATGTTTGTTGACAGAGTTTCCGGGGGGGAGGGGAGGAATCGCGAGTGGGATTGGAGGCAATGCACCCGTTCGACTGCAATGAGTATTACATTATTTCAGGACGCCTCGTGATTGTGGAAAAACGTCGCTATTTGCAGGCGACTGTGGAGTGCCAATTTTTCAAGGGTGTGATGCACATGGCTCTTTACCGTGTATGTAGCAACGTTGAGCCGCTGGGCAATTTCCTTGTTGCTTAGTCCATCGGCGATCAGGGGAATGATTTCACGTTCACGCTTCGTCATCTGCACCGCGTTGATCAGTTTTCCCTTTTCCTCTCTCTGTGCCTGCTCGATAACATGAGAAAAAAGCGATCCCGCGAGCGCGGGCGGCAGAACTTTTGTCCCGCGGACCACTGACCGTATGGTCCCCAGAAAAACCTCTATCGATGCGTCTTTGAGGATGAGCCCAGATGCCCCCGCCTCCACCAACTCGATGATATCCAGTTGTGACGGGATAAGACCCATCCCGATCACATTAATTTCGGGGAATTCTCTTGTAAGCGCCGCTGTAGTGCGGATGCCGTTTTGATTCCGCAAACCAAGGTCCAGAAGGACCACATGAGGACTCAGTTTGCGCATCTGCAGCAATGTGTCGCCATTGCCTCCGGAGGCTCCCACGACCGTCATATCCTCCTCTCCGTTGATCATCGCTGCAATGCCCTCGCGCAAAGTGCGATGATCTTCAATGAGAAATATGCGGATCGTTATCATGCGGGGATCCTATAGCACTTAAATCTTCGGCACGTCATCCCGAATAATCTGCTTGTGCTGCCGGCCTCCTCGTTCGCTTCATCGATCACCCAACCTGATTACCCGGGACCACAAATTGGCCGGAACTTCTTGACGTGGTGCAGCAGGAAGATTAGTTACCAGGCCCGTTGCAAGTGATTAGAGCCTCTGAAAGGAGTCAGCGGAAGGTCGAAACGGCGTCGGGACTGTTACAACTTCGATCATTGCGGTCGCCGCACCCCTCTCGCTGTAGCCGGCATTGAAGTAGTGCCTGATCAGCGTGTCCCCCAGGGAGGCCGGTTTTGCCTTCCGGTCAATCTCGAGGACCGTCCTGAAAACCCTGGTCTTGTATATTTCAAAAGAGTGGTCTCGCATGTCCCTTCTGCCTGAACGCTACTTCAAGATTATATCCGGCCGCGCCATTCACGCTTAGAGAATGGAACAGGCCTAGTTGAACGTTGAGGAACGGAATCCGCGCCTTCCTCGGAGCATTCGCTCTTCTGAACGAAAAACTGACTGCCACCGGCGAGTGCGGTCTGCCCGTCGTCCAACGGAGAGCCGATTTTCTGAGTGCAATACAGCTCCTCCACCGGCGACGGGATCCCCCAATTCTCCATATGAGGTGACATTGACCTCCCCCTGAATCAATGACGAACAATGATCACGAGCATCCTGTACTCAAGTTAGGTGGCAATGGTGGAAGTATGAGTGATCATTGTCACCCTGTGATCGTTGTCACTCTGATGATTATCCCTGTTTTGAGACAGTTTCCGGGATAGCGTCGCTCATTTCCATGCGAAGGGTGACATTTCCCTCCTACCGGTGGTTAACTACCCTTTCATCCTTTCTGCCGATTCATTCTGCAGTTCTATCCGGTATGCTTCATCTGGTTGAATACGGACGGCTCGCCCAGCCGGCCTTGACTGCAGGAAAGCATAAAGCCTGGCGGGAAGACTGGAAGAGAGATACGGAGTTCTTAAGGAGGAGGAGAACCAACAGGTTAAGGATTTCGAGAGGACCTTCGGACAACTCAAGAGGCCCAATTGCCGGTTGATTCAAATGCAGAAATCCTTGCACAACAAAGAAAGATCGAGCAGAACTCGTGTCAGCTCGAGAAATCATTTAAGGAAGACAATCCGATCCAAGTTAAGAGATTGGGGAATCGTATGCGGACAAATGGAGGGTTTATGAAGATGCGTACAGCAAGTAGTCCAGACAGGTGGACGCGCTCCCTCGGCGCAGTACTCGCAGTTGCTTTGATGCTGACTTCCATCGCTGTTTCTCAGTCGCCCAAACCGGTGAATCTTGCGACGGCCGGCGATTTTGTTATTCTCACCCAAACGGGTGTTTCTGCTACAGGGGTCACCAAAATTACCGGTGATATTGGAGTTAGTCCAATCAAGGCGACTGGCATAACCGGATTTGGACTTATACTGGATGCCTCGGGCACATTCTCGATATCGTCCTTAGTCACTGGCAAAATATATGCTTCCGACTATACTGTCCCAAGTCCAGCCAAAATGACGGCGGCAATAGGCGACATGCAAACTGCGTACACTGATGCAGCTGGACGATCACTTCCCGGCTATACTGAATTGTACGCCGGAGATGTCACTGGACAAACTCTCATTCCCGGTCTATACAAATGGGGCACGGATGTCCTGGTATCTGCTGGTGGTGTCACCATTTCTGGGACCGCAAACGATATCTGGATATTCCAGATAGCGCAGAATTTAGTATTGGCCGACGGTGCTATGGTTACCCTCATCGGCGGTGCGAGGACGTCCAATATCTTCTGGCAGGTCGCCGGCCAGGTTACTCTTGGAAAGGCGGCTGCTATGAAGGGAGTCATGTTGTGTCAAACAGCGATTGTGATGACTACAGGCGCAACGCTGGACGGTAGGGCGCTGGCACAGACCGCGGTCACATTGGATGCCAATACTGTGGTTAAGCCGAGCGTTGTGAACTCTCTCGGCAACAAGAGTTCACCGATTCAACACTTCTCACTTGAACAGAACTATCCAAATCCATTCAATCCATCCACGAGGATTCAATACAGTCTTGAGAACGCTGCTCAGGTTTCCCTCAAGGTCTACAATTTGCTGGGTCAGGATGTTGCCACACTCGTGAACGGTCATCAGGAAGCCGGCAGCTACACCGTGCCGTTCAATCCGATCAATTTCTCCAGCGGAGTATACTTCTACCGTCTGGAAACTGGATCTTTTGTCTCGATGAAGAGGCTGGTTCTCATGAAATAGTTCCTTGGGGAGTCACCTCAGAAGTGCTCGCGAGCCGTTCAACAGCAGGCCCGATCAGAAGTTTACGGGGACTGCTGTGCTTCGCGTGGTTGATGGGTCAGCAAAGATCACTATCCCTCAACACTGCAACAGGTCAGGAACACTCGGCAAGTCCAAATTCCTCGATGAACATAACTGGATACAACGGGTACGTCAATGTGGGCTACTTACTCGCCTTAATCGTGTACAATATGTCCGCGTCGCACAGAGTGGCAACAACATCCCCGCCGTGGTGCTCGACGCGAATCTTCCGGAAGCAGACTTTGACACTGGTTTCCCCTGCGGAGCTGCATGTTGCCATTTTCTCCGGGGGAATCATACTGAGGTTTGCACTGCCATATTCCTTGAGAAGCCTCTCTACATGGGCACGAAGATCGATCTCAACCGGCGCGACCTTTTTCCCCTCACGAACGAAGGCAATGATAACGTTGTGCAGGCTGTCCCCCAAACGGTAGGAGATTTTCTCCGTTGTCGAGGACGCCCATCCGCCTCCAACGGTGATGTTTGGCGCGCGTATCATTCGATCGTAACCGGTCAGATCTATGACACCGTCACGAGCCACCTGCAAGTCAACCGCATGGCCTGCCCACTCCTGGACGCCTCCGCCTTCCCCGAGTCCCATCATCTGCGCAACAGCAGGAACGTCCTTCCACACATTTCCTTCTCCGGTCGAGTCTTTCTTGAGCGATCCGCTGAACCATTCCTGAAGCCCATCATAGCCGTGGATATCGTGAAGATAGGAGAGGATCGAGCGGATTTGTGCCGCATCACGATATGGGATTTCTGTATGCAACGGGCGGATCTTGCCGTCCAGGAGGAACCCGCTTCGCTCTGCGATCAACCTGAATCGGGAGAGCTGGCTTTGTTCAGATACGCGAAGCATCCCCCAGGGGCCGACGCTCACGACAAATGCCAGTATGCACAGTGTGGCAGGGATGACCTTGATATTCTTCGCCCTGCTTGCGAGGAAGTAGATCACCAGTCCAGCAAACCAAAGTCCCAGCACCAAGGCAAGGTACCTTCCTGGGGTCACACCGTATTCGGAGACCCTCCTCCAGACTGCGAAAAACAGCATTACGAGCAGTGGAATCAGGATCACGTAGTACCACCGTGCCGCGGTCCTGATCCAAACATTTTCTTCCCGTCCGGTAACCGGATGCAGCAGGAGCAGTGAGAAAAGGCCGGCGCCGGAGAACCCAAGTATGAGCTTGCTCACCCATCCTTGCGGCCAGTCCCAGGCGATAATGATTTTTCCCATGTATACATACAGGATCACAAGGTAGACCATGACAAGTGGAAAGAGTACGTACTGAGCGAAGACCTTGAGTCCTTTCGGGTATTCCGTCACACTCTCCAGATGAGCAAGATCTCGAGGCACACCCGCAAGGAAGAACCAGGTCATAAAGAGCCCGTTTAAAAGGATCCATAATTCGAAATACCGCTTCTCCGGAATATCGAGGCCGAAGAGGTTTTTGAGCGCCGCGAGTGCGATGGCAAGTCCCGCCCAGAGGACGATTGTATAGAGCAGTGCTGTCAGGAGTCGGACAAACAGCGACTTGTTGTACTGCCAGAATCCATTCAGCTCCCCTCTGGCCAAAAACGGCGCTGTCGCCACAAACAGGTGCAGCCCTGAGGCAAACAGGAAGAACCGGAGGATAGAATAGCCCGGGGCTCCTGCCAGGTCAGAGGGAACACTGAGCGCGTAGCCCGCGAGAACGAGAAGTCCAATTGCGTTGATCCCCACCGCCTTCGATCTCCGCCACTTATACCTTTCTGCCAGCAGGGCCAACGCACCGAGGAACGGTATGCCGAGGATCGCGGCGAGGAGTATCTTGAAGAGAATCGTCGGGCCGGGGGGGCCTTCATAGTCGGCCAGAACGAGCGCTGCGAAAGTCCCGAGCGCAGCAACCAGGACGACAAGCGGAAAGCGGAGAAGCGTTGCGCGCGCATCGCGAAGGGACTCGCGAATCGAGTGGAGTTTCATCGCACAGCACCGCCTAAATTTGAGTGAGGACTGAACCACGGCCCTTCCAGTATAACCACACAAACCCGGTCAGCGCGGCGGTTGCAGAATGTTTGTTAGTCCTGTAAATATTCGACTATTCCAACTGAATGAGATTGGGTCCCGGCAAAGCCCCCTGTTCCAGGCTCCACCGCGAGGCCTGGATGGGGATCGGGAATCTCTCACACCGGAGGAACAATGCTACATTTTCGGGAGATCGAAATGATCTGCATCGGGGTTGCTGCTAATTTTGTAGAAAAACGTTCCGTCAATACAGATACATCTTCCTCCAGTTGTCTTCGATTCACACGTAGGAAGAACAGTTGGTTCCTCGAGCGGCTGCTTGACCGGCAAACGCGTGAGTTTTGCTCCCTCAAGCTCCCACTCGCTGCCAGAAGGAGGGCCTGGCCTTCTGAGATCGCCTCCTACATATTCATCTGTGAATCAAGCCGTAAAGAACAGAGAATCACCGGAAAACTCGATAGTTGCCCCGGACTGAAACGATTCGCTTCCCTTCGTCAACCATTTGATTGAAATGATAAATGAACCTCCCGTTTGAATAGAATTGATAGTTCCCATTCCATCCAGACGCGATTGCATTAGAGTGTATCTGCCACCTCCCGATAAGCTGAGAGCTATTGATAGTTTGAGCCAGCATCAGGGTGGTCCAGATTGATATCATAAACGAACTCAAGAGTAAACGACGGAAGTGCATTGCCATCCTCCTATTCAGTTTGAGTACTTCGGACCATCACCGCGAGGTCTGGTCGGGATGGGAGAACCCGAAATCCGTAATTTGCACAACTGATAAGAGCACAAGCCCAGCCGGCCGCTTTGGAAGGGCTTTATTCACCTAAGACTAAGACCTCCTTGAGAATCCTATCGAGATTCTCGCCTCGCACGTCAGATCCTAATCCTACTATTTCTCCGTTCCGGTTGACGAGAATAGGCTTCGGGATGCCTGTCACCTCAAAAAGATCGTGAATCATCTTGAGCTCATCGCCGCCAATCCAGACATGCTTCCATGGCATTGTGGCTTTCTGTTGTCGAAACAATGAAACGTCTGATTTATTCGTGTCGGATGATATGCTGACGATCTGGAGACCTTTCGAATGATATTTCCCGTATACTTTTTGAAGATACGGTATTTCATTGAGGCAGGGAATGCACCACGTGGCCCAGAAGTCTAGCAAATAGATCTCTCCTTTCATCGAGGCCTTCGAGTACAGGATCGTTGAATCGTCCATGTCTGTGAATGAAAATACCGGTACCTGCACACCCCGCTTTACCTTCATTTCCACCATGATCCATCGATCTGCGATCTTTGACCACCATATATCGCCGAATTCCTCCTTCAGTCTCAGATAGTTACGGCGTACTTCCTCTGTATTCATACTGCTTTGTGCTTCTATGGCGGCATTGAAGAGAATGAATGCTCTCAATTCCCTGCTGGGATGATACTCGCGGATGCTATCGACATATGCCCCACCACCCGATCTGAGAAACATCTGGTCATATGCTTCGTAATTATTGAAGAACCATAGAGGGGAAGTTGCCGGGATTTGGCTGGCATACTTGGTGTAGAACAAGGTGTCGAATCTCATGACACGAAGAGATGTTAGCCGGTAGTACCGCAGGAGGACTTCCCCCCGAATGACCGGATCCTCTTCTGTCATGACCATCGATTGCAACCTGGCAGCGGAGTCCATCCATGTGCTCACACACGATTTCGTATCCTGACCACCTTTTTCGAGCTTCTGCAGTGCCTGGACGAAGTCCATATACTGTTGAGACAGGTCGAGATGCAAGCGCGCAAATCTTGCTACGCGCGAACTTGGATCAGTAAAGCGAAAGGTAGGTTGTTTCACGCTGTCCAGAGAAATCTCAAGCCTTGTTGAATCACCGAGATCAGTGAGCAATGGGATAGGACCACCGTACCTGCTACTAGGGCTAACGATGAAGAGGTTCTTAGGTTCGCTGCTCGGGAGAACAATTGTGAAGAATCCATCTGAATCCGCTACTGCTGCCAAAGAATCGATTCTGGCGCTATTGTCTGTCCGAACATAGCAATGAGGAAGGGGAGCTCCATTCCTGCTGACGATCCTGCCCCGCACGACATATTGATGACTACCGCTGATAGTCGAGAGAAGCATAAGAAATGCAATTATTCTAAACATTTGGTGCTGACAATGGTTGTGAAGTCAATACGCAGGACCCGCTGCTCGACGCGACTCTCCTGCGACTCCCACAGTCTCGGTCTTCACCGCGAGGCCTGGTTGGGATCGCTGAAGCCGCGTCCCAGGAGGGTGAAACAAATGGCCTGATGAGAGGTTCACAAGGCCTGTTGTGCTTCGTGTGATTGAGGAGTCAGCTGAGCACAGGAGTAGAAGGAAAAGAGAGACCGATAGAGTTCATCTCGCACCCGCATCCATTGTCTCGGACGAAGTGTGGTTGCGGTTCCCGTGTGCACTTCTTGCCTTTCCTCCGAGCCTCCCGTTGATCCAGTTATCAATATGCGAATTAGATCGGTCTACGGGGGTCCCATACGTCTCGCGCGATACGCCGCCTCTCCTATCACTTGTTCGATTACCTCATCTTGTATCCTGCCGGAACCGCGAATTTCTCGGGGGGCACCTTCGCGTTTTCCTCGAATTTCACGGCTTTGATCAGGCTCCGCATCGACGAGTTGGAGATGTCTATCATCAGACAGACGTGGTCCCATCCAGCGTACACGGTCTTATCTGTGGAAGATCCAACCATGTAGGATTCACAGTTCTTCCCGGCCACGGTGACGTTCGGCAGTTTCTTCGCCATTCCGCTTGTCCTGTCGTTTTCCGGGATTTCGTTCCAATCGAAACGATATTCCGTCCCGCGGTATTCTTTCCCACGCGTTTCCACGGTCTTCTGGTCGTGCAGGAGCAGATACTTCATCTGGCCGTCGCTGAACAATGAATTCCTAAGCTTTCCTCCAGTGTAGTTCTCATTGCATTCCTTCGTGCCGTAATCGTCAAAATAGACCATGACCTTGTTCTTCATCTTCATTGTCCCCATCTCGATGACGGTTTCGAATGTGATGATCCCCGACTTGATGTCATACTTCTTGTATTGTGCGTGAGCGTCGTGCGGTAAAGCCGCAAGTATCGCAAAGGCGGCGCTAAGAGCAAGGAGCGTTTTCATGGGTCCTCCTGTAAATGATAGGTATTATTAAAGGTAACGAATATATGTCACACTGCCAATGCCACGCAACCGGTAATCGTGCGCGCGTGAAACAAGAAAGGCCCGGGGTGAATTCCGAGCCTTGTCATTCCTCACTTCATGACGATCGTCATCGGATTAGTAACAACTTGCGCGTCTGGACGAACGATCCCGCTTCTATCCTGTAGAAGTAGACGCCGCTGGAGAGATGTCGCCCGTCGAACTGCACTTCATGATATCCGGCCTCTTCTTCGCCATTCACAAGTGTGGATACACTCTGCCCGAGCGTGTTGAATACCGACAGCGTTACGTGTGAACGATTGGGCAGGCCGTAGCGGATCGTGGTTGAGGGGTTGAAAGGGTTGGGGTAATTCTGCTCAAGCCGGAACTCTTGCGGAATGCCCGGATTCAATTGCCCTTCGACGCCGGCGAGCTGGTTGGCAATGGTAAGCGTGTCATGGATCACGCCGGTGTTGCCGACGTCCTCGTAGATTCTCACCGGCTGATGCGCCAGATCCAGCCAGACCGGTACGATGTAATGCGTTGAGTGTGCCGGCATGGAAATACCCGCGTGTGTAAAGTGCCCGTGTGAGGCCCTCCCTGCCAGCACAATATTGAGGTCATAGACCCTCTGTTGCCCGAGATTCACGAACTTCAGCGCACTCGTGTCGGGTGCCGTCATTCGCAGGCTGTCATTCTGCGCCAATGGACAGTTGAGAATCTGCATTTGGTGCTCGCCGCCGGTTGCCGAAAGGATTGCTTCGAGACTCACCTTCTTGACCTGCGTGTCAGGATTGCCGCACGCAATGCCGTTGCTGTAGGAGAGATTATCTGATTGGTTTGTTAGAGCATCCGCACGCCAGTAACTGAATACCGTGGAGCCGCCGAATGCCGAAAGCATGGCGATGGAATCCTGAAATGCACTCATGCGAATCGAATACGACTCATCCGGAATGTAGTACCCGATCGGTGGCTGGAATGTGCTCGTTGCGGGCACAATCGGAATGCCGTCGGAAAACGTGTTGAAGACCGTGCTATCGTGACAACCGATGGATCCTCCCGCCGGGTTCGTAATGACAACTGACCCAGTTGTCGAATTCATGAGTTGAATATAGGAACCGGGCGTCTGTCTCTTTCCCAGAGCTCGCGCACTTTGCGGAGTACCGGTGGTGTCAAAAACGAACACCGGACGGTTCAGATAGGTGTTTGCAGGAGCGTCCAGATAGATTCCCTCCATGGTGCCTGCCCTGTGGGCATAATACCAGGAGTTCGTGGTAGAATCAATCGTAAGAATGGACTGGCTACCTCCATAACAGTTACCGTCGGGACAGTTGCTGTCGTAGAGGTAGACATTGAAGTAGGTGTCCTGGGTCAGGACACTTCTCTCAAGCTTGTAGGGAACGACTTCATGCGCCCCGAGGCCAATCTGATTTCGTAATACCAAAGGACTGTGGTTGCCTATGTTAGAAAGAAGTTCAGTTTTCAAGTCCTGCAACGTCTGCTGGGGCGT